>ERZ1026844.195-NODE-195-length-49757-cov-8.744799_pt1 | contig 49757 bp, 42 predicted proteins | sample MGYA00380152_ERZ1026844 | MGnify/ENA primary metagenome ERZ1026844 (study PRJEB33269, sample SAMEA4719788) | human gut metagenome | biome: human-associated habitat; feature: organic feature; material: feces | place: Cameroon | collected 2013-10 ... | reverse complement strand
GAAAAAATGACAGGATTAAATTGTGCAATATTTCTTGATCGAACAACATTTTATATAAAGGAAAAAATGATGGAAGAAGGAATTCCTTTTGTAATAGAAGGGAAGCAGGTATTTCTCCCATTTATTGGATATTTGTTGAGTAAGGAAAATGAAAGAGAATTGGCACCAGTTCATTTGATTTCATTTTTGACGCAAAAAATGCTCCTGATGGCTATTTATGAACGATGGAATGAAGTGAAAGTATCTGATGCATCGAAACGAATAGGAGTGTCAACAAAATCTGCAAGTCGGTGTTTTGATGAACTGGAATATTTAAATATTGATGTGTTGGGCATGAAAGGTAAATCAAGAGTTATCAATATTCCGGATGACCGAAAACAATTATGGCAGCAGATTGAGCGTGTGTTAAGAAATCCAGTGATTCGAAGATTTGTTCTGAGAGAAGATATGAAAATAGAAAAGAAAGCAGGTATTTCTGCTTTGTGTGAGTATTCTCTTTTGTCAGATAATGTTTATCCTACTTATGCAGTAACAAAGAGAGAACTGAAAGCTAGTGGAGTGAAAGCGGAAAAACAAGTGAGCGAATTGGAAGAAATTGGTTGTGTTGTTTTGGAACTGGGATATTTCATTGATTTTTTAGGAAAAGGATTTCAAGATCCCTTGAGCGTAGTATTGTCACTTACAGGAGAAGAGCAAGAAGAGGAACGGGTGGATATTTCTATTAATGAGATGTTGGAGGAATATGTATGGTCAAAGGATTAGATACATTTCAGAAGTACTTTGCAGATTATGAAGAACAGTATGTTTTAATAGGTGGTGCAGCCTGTGATATTCTGTTTGAAAGCAATGAAGTAAATTTCAGGGCTACAAGAGATCTGGATATGGTTTTGATTGTTGAAGCATTAACTCCAGAGTTTGGAGAAAAATTTTGGAAGTTTATCGTTGATGGAAAATATAGAAACAAAGCGATAAACGGTAGCAACCCTCAATTTTATAGATTTGATAAGCCAGAAGACGATAACTTTCCGAAAATGATCGAATTGTTTTGTAGAAGTGATTTTAAACTAAAAGATGCGAAAGGAATTACTCCAATTCATATTGATGATGAAGTTTCCAGTTTGTCAGCAATTCTTTTAAATGATGATTACTATAAGGCACTTCTCAATGGAAAAGAAGTGAGAAAAGGCCTTTCTGTTTTAAGACCAGAATATATCATTCTTTTTAAAGCAAAAGCGTATCTTGATTTAAAAAAGCAAAAAGACTTAGGAGAAAAAGTGGATTCCAGTGACATAAAGAAGCATAAGAAAGATGTTTTGCGTATTGCTTCGGAGCTTATGCTTGAAAAAGTAGAAGAATTGCCGATAGCAGTAGATGCCGATATACATAGCTTTATTGACTTGTTGGAGCAGGAACCATTTGATCAAAATTCATTGAAAAGATTTGGACTGAAAAATGAGGATGTTGTAGAAGTGTTGAAGCAAGTATTCGGATAAAAATGTGATGTGTTATACAGTTAATTTTTAACCCATTTTTACACCTTTTGCAGACAATATTATGCGAAAATAAACAAAGTTATGCCAGAAAGCAAAAATTTACAAAGGCTCACAAAGCCCGAAATACCAAGAAAAACTAAGAAATGCGAGGTTATGCAACAATGATAAAAGTACTCTTTGTTTGCCACGGCAACATCTGCCTTGCTCCGCAAATCCTTATAAATGTTGAGTTTTTCACATAGTAAGTTTGCATTACGACAGGTTTACGACACCAATTTCGGATGATTTTTTGAGTGAAAATGGAAGCCGGGCTATGATGAAAAAATCAAATGGCAGATAAACATTTGCCAAGTCAAAAAAGGAGCGGTGAAAATGGTGTATAACATATGCTTTTATGACAGCGAAAAAGATGCTGTTGTCGTAACGGACATGGATGGAAAGCAACTGGTAATAGATTGTAAAAAGGCAGAGACTCAGGTGGTATTTGATGAGCCTGAGGATGCAGGAATTCTTGCCAGGTTCGCAAGAGAAGAGCCAGCAGGATATGTAGGCATGGCGATGCGTCCGGGCGGATTGCAGGATTATGTGGATGTGTGGAATGAGTTGAATTAGATGAATTACCATTGGATAACACGTTGAGATGTTAGTAATGATGTCCAAAGTACGGAAGTAAATACAGAAATTGCTTTAGAATAAAGCATTTCCGGGTATTCGGACAATCTTTCATGGGTAGATTAGATACCCGGATTTTTTGTGGAAACATGTCAACTGCCTAAATCAGAGGTCGAGTTGACAGGATAAAAATGGCTAAGGTCGAGTGGATAGAATTACTATGCGGAGGGCTGAGTGGATAGTAATATTAAAACGTCCTGATCCTCTGTTGTAAGGTCAGGACGTTAGAGTTTATAGAGTATCTTCAATTTCCTTCAAAGAGCGTCCAGATTTATCTGTCCAGGTTTTGGGTCCGCTTACGCTGTAGCCAAGAATGAAGTCAGCTGCAGCGGAGGAACTGGAGAAAAGAATATCTTCAGTAGTTGTCAGCGTTTCAACTTTGCCATCGGAAAGGTATTTCTCGCGAAGTTTCACAACGCTTGCTCCCAGTGATTTTGCAGACATCTTTTCGTTAATAGTTGATCCCTTTAATACTACGAAGCCTTCAGAAGTAACTTTGCCTGTTGCGACTGCATTTCCTTTGTTTATGTATAAAAGGACATCATCTATGGAAGTGGAATCAGTAGAGTCGGGATGGAGTAGGGGTTCAAGAACTTTATATCCTAAAGCATTTATAAGAATTTTTACATTGTCAATGAACTCCTCCATAGCTGCAATATGTGATTCCTTCATAACTGTGTTTTTGTAAGTGTTCTTGGTGAGAACCGTATAGCGGTGACATCCACGAGCAATATCAACAAATCGATTTTCAAGATATCTAATGAGTGCTTTGTTTAAATCTCGACCGATGAAAACAACAGCTGTATTCCAATAATATTTTTCTTTTTCAGACTGGTAATCACGAATATGTTGTACGAGGCGTTCTTTTACATTTTCAGCTTCACCGATATATACGGAGTCTGAACCATCATCCTCTTTGCAAAAGAGAAAGTAAACACCTGCTTGTGAAAAGTCCTCACGGCTACAGTTTAAAACCTCTATTCGTGGTATTTTTATAGCTTTTCCATTCCAATTAGATAGTTCTGCAATGATAAGGCTATCAGCAGTACTGTTCGCCAAGAATAATTCTATAGATTTTCCGTATGCCATTTTCAGACCTCCTTTATAATCGTTGCTGTGTTCCTAAAAGGGTGACATCAACCTCTTTTAGGAAAGCATTGCATTCATCAATATCTTTACCGTAAAAGGCGGTAAAAAGATATTTATATGCTTCTTGCTCGCGGTTTCCATCTTGGAATGCCATTCCTCCGAGGCGCAGAACTTCTTCCATTTCGGATAGGTCGAGAGACAATCCAACCCCCATAGCAACTAATGGACGCAATGAAAATTTATGAGTACCACCCTGAACACGAGAATAGTTCATCTTATCAAGTTTGGTTTTTTCTTCGAAAGTATACTCATGCCAGTGTTCTTCTTCCATGCGTTGCTTCATCCAAGCTGTTGGAGTTAGCGCTTTTGCCTGCACTCGTTGTAGTTTCTTTTCAAAATCTTTTGCTTTATTGAAAAGTTCCGTGTTTTGTGTGTTTGATTCAAATGATGATTCTTCACGGAAAACACTGTCAGAACGATACATGATACTTGTTTGACAGTGCATCAAACTATCAGACACCAATCTGACAGAAAAATCAAGGGCGCATTCTGTAAGATGACTTTTTGCATATAAGGTTAACTTACTTGCACCAGATTCGGTAAACTCTAAATATTTATCATCGTTAAAAACGAAGTAACCTTCTGTAAAGTGAAAGGCACCTGTATCCAAGGTAGCTTTAAGCAAATCATTTTCACAATATAGTTTAAATGCTTGCACAGGTGAAATAGGACGCAGATGATATTTAGCCGTTGAACCCATACGATTCGAATTATGGATACTTCGATTATTTGTATTATCTACACCACAATATTCTTCGGCTTCTTGATACCCTAACTCATACATTCGAATTGCAGCAGACTGCTTGGATACCTCGTAAAAATCGGAGACAACCTCAAGCACAGATGCTGTTACAGAATGCTTGTTAGCTTTTTTATTGGCTTCAAGAAGCTGTTTGTAGGTTGCATCAACTTTTGCTTTAAAAGCATTTCGTGGCATCAGAATTTTTGGGGCAATTGTTTTTGCCTGCCATTCCATTTTGTCTTCATCAGACCACTGACCACCAAGAAGACTTCCAAATCGAGAGATACGATTATTACATCGAAATGCAAATTCGGCACCATTTTCATGAGTGCGTTTATAATTGAAATAATTTCGATGTCGCCACCAATGAAAGCATTCGTGTGCCAAGGTGTTATTTGCTCTGCCAAGATTTAAAATATCAGCATCCACAAAGATTGTAGGGTGTGATACTTCATATCCGATGTTTTGTTCCGTAGACCAATCGTACACATCTATAATGCCCGCTGTGAAGGCAATAGCACCTTGTACGCTTCCGTCAAAAGATAGATATTCCGTATCCACGATATCGAGAGACATTAGCCTTGTTGCAATATCGCGGATAGGGATGGGTCTCGGAACATCTATAGCATCGGCGCATTCGTACTTACGAAGAAAATCTTCGGCCTCTTTTTCAAAATCCTGAACATAATGTATAAATGGATTTTTAGCCATATAAATTCCTCCTGTTAATCTTTTTTATCCTTTCCGTAAGGAGTAGGGGCTTCGGCAACTTCTGATACATATGCGTTGCCGATGAAATCTGCGTAGTTGATAGTTGTCGGTGGTGTGCTAGCACGAAGAATTCGGTAGACCTCGTCCATGAATACATTAGCAAACTTTGCACGAATCTCTTCGTTATTGAGAAGTAAGGTGTAAAAATCCACATTCTGGTCATAACCTTCAACCAGTGCATCTTGTACACAGTCATCATATGTGAATTTGAATTCGCTTAAAGTGTTGTTCTTTGCACTTTTTTCAAGACGGTCTTTAAGTGCTGGATTTTTCAGTAGAAGGTCTCGAATTTGCATTGCTGCTTTTGTTGTAAAATCCGGCTCATAGTCTTTGTCATACAGGGCATTCACTTCATCTATGATCTGGGAAAGAAGTTTTTTCTGTTCCTCTTCAATGCTTGCAGACTTTGGCTTTTTGATTTTTACCTCCGGCTTTGCTTCAATTTCTTCTTCTTCGTGTTTTCCCATCTGTTTTTGCCTAAAATCACTTACGGTGATTTTATCTGCAATGTCAAAATTATTTCCGCCACCTCCAGGATTGAGTTCCTTAATCAGATATGACAGGAAATTATATCTTTTGTGGAATTCGAGATCTTCATAAGCCGTAGCTTGGATAAGAAAACAGTATCCTTTTAAGAAACGGCGGATTGTAATCTTGATTTCCATCTGCTCCAGTTCGGGATGCTTTGTAATCAGTTTCAGTGCATTGTCGAGCAATGCCCACATACGCTGTTTGTCCTTAGAGGTACGGTTATCTTTATACAGATAGGTGTTAAATTCGTCAATGTCGTCTGCGTCCAGAAATTCATATGCATCAATCTCACGGTCAAGGTCACGAATATCGGACGGCGAAATAGTCTCGAATAAAACAGTATCTTTGTAGTACGGTTCAAAAGCAGCCTTGATATCATCGTAACTGTTTTTGAAATCCAAGATAAAAGTGGTTTTGTCATAAGGTGGACAAATTCTGTTTAAGCGGGAGAGTGTCTGTACGGCCTGTACTCCACGCAGACGTTTATCTACATACATTGCTACCAATTTTGGCTGGTCAAATCCGGTTTGATACTTATCAGCAACGATAAGTACTTGGTAGCAACTGCGGTCAAATTCATATCGCAGTTCTTCTTCCTTAAAGCCATTCATAACGGGTTCGGTGTATTCGGTATCGTTCAGCTTTACTTTACCAGAAAAAGCCACAAGCGCTTTGATTCCTGAATAACCTTTTGCCTGGATATATTTTTCAAACTCTTGTCTGTATTTAACAGCAGCAGGGCGGGATGAGGTAATTACCATTGCCTTTGCTTTACCACCAAGGCAACCTGCAACATTGGCTCTGAAATGCTCGATAATTATTTCAACCTTTTGTGCAATATTGGTATCGTGCAAATCAATGAAACGAGCCATTTTGCGTTTTGCTGTGATGGATTGAAGTTCCGGGTCACCCTCAATAGCTTTATTTATATGGCAGTAGGTTTTCCAAGTAACATAGTTGTCCAAAACATTCAGTATGTATCCTTCTTCAATAGCCTGTTTCATGGAATACAGGTCAAAGGATTCCTTTTTGCCCTCTGCGTTAAGGGTACCGAAAAGCTGAAGGGTGTCCGGTTTGGGAGTAGCGGTAAAAGCAATCATAGAAACATTTTTCTGTTTACCGCTTTTCTGGATTTCATCAAGCATTTTATCTTCTTCGGTTTTTTCTTCCTCATTTTCCTCGTTGGTCAGAACATTGGTAACTGACTGCATATAAACGCCTTCGGTGGAAGAGTGTGCCTCATCAATCAGTACTGCAAATTTCTTGTTCTTAAGGTCGCCGAGCAGATTATTATTGAGGATGTAGTAGAACTTATGGATTGTAGTAACAACAATCTTCGTATTTCCACCAAGAGCGATAGCCAGATCTTCTGAATCGCACTTGTCATCCATGACTTTTACTTGACCACTTTTATGCTCGATGCCAAGGATAGCCTCTTGAAGCTGACGGTCAACGATGATACGGTCGGTGATAATCAGAACGGTATCAAATACATTGTCATTATTTGCATCATGAACGGTTGCTAAAATATGTGCCAACCAAGAGATGGTTTCGGTTTTTCCGCTTCCTGCAGAATGCTCTATGAGATAGTTGCAAGATGTATGATTCACAATGACATCATTCATAATGCGCTCAACGGCACGAAGCTGGTGGAAACGAGGGAAAATCAGAACCTTTGACTTCTTGACTTTTCCGGTGTCGGCATTTTTGGTTTCTTTTTTCTTGATGTAAATAAAACGCTCAATCAAGAACAGGATTTTGTCTTTTGTCCAGATGTTTTCCCACATATAGGAAACATTCAAACCATCTTCATTGTGAGGATTTCCTTTGCCGAAATTCTCGCCAATGTTAAATGGATTAAAGAAGGTATCTGTACCTTTGAGTTCGGTTGTAAAATATACTTCATTTAAATCCATAGCAAAGGCGGCGAAAACACCAATCTTGGTCTTGAAAAGACGAGTAGTAGCATCACGCTCTTCTTTGTATTGCTTAATGGCGTCTTTGTATGTTTGACCAGATGTGTTACATTTTAATTCAACAGAAAAAATGGCCAATCCGTTTAGGAATAAAACGAGATCAACACGCTCGTCTGCCTTATGGTACACTTCTTCCATAACGGAGAATATGTTTTTCTTATAGTTTTCAATCGCCTGGGTATTGATGGTGCTGTCTGGTTTACGATACATCAGTTTTAATGTAACGCCGTTGTCAAATTCGACACCATGTTTGATTACATCAATCAGACCTCGGCTTTCTTTGTTTATTTCAGAGTTGATGTAATTGATTACAGTTTCTTGGGTACGTTCTTTGTACATACGGCGAAGATGTTCCATCTCGTCATGTTGCGTGTCCTCTAAGAATTCAAGCAGGACTTCGGTATCCATTGCCAACCCAGGCTTATAAGCCGTGTTGGGACGGATACGGAATTTGTTATCCTCTTCCAAACGCTCCAGAATAAGCTTTTGGAAATCTTCTTTTTCTCTAAGCTGGTCTGCTCTGATAGGCATATTACCGAACCTCCTTTACACGTTTTTTGCCTGTAATATATTCGAAAATAAATGCAGCTTGCTGTTTTTTTACTATGGACAATTGTTTCTTTTTTACATTCATGATTTCATCAATTTCTGAACAACGGCAATCAAGATATTTGGATATGTCTCGTTGTGTACTAAGTGGAGGAACAACAACAATTAAATTTTTCAAGCCTTCAATTCCTAATTCAGGACGAGTACTCTGCATAGCAGAGATATCTTGTATCTGTTTTTGGACAATAGCTGAAGTCATGACATAGTAAAAATATTTTGCGTCTTGTGTGGCTGGCAATGTAATTTTACCCACATGGGAAGTTGTGTTACTAATAGGCAATGATTCTGGAACAATTGCAGTTTTTCCAATAGTTGCCCCTGTCTTAGCAATCAAAATGTCATTTGGCTTTAATTCGCTGTTTTTAATCAGAGAGTTCATTGACTCGGATATATACACAACATTCTCCATGTTGAGGCCATTTCCCCAAGTTAAATTTAAAACTCTAATATAGGGAATTCCTTCAGTCAAATAGTCGTCGGCTTTAATCATTCCATGGTCACCATCCCCTACAGGATATGGGTGATTGTTATCTGTCAAATATTTGATTTTACTAATTTCCCAACCGGCAGGAATTTGTCCTATCCAATTGATTCCGCTATCTGTCATTGGAGCAGTTTTGTCGAGTCCTTTTGTAATTGCCTCAGTAATTACAGACATTTTATACGATTTTAAAGTATCAAGTTGCTTTTCTAAAACGGATATAATGTCGTCTATTGTGCCACAATGTTCATCAAGAAAATCTGCAATTGCTTCTTGTTCCGCATAATTAGGAAAAGCATAGAGAAATTCTGCAAAATCTCCTTGATATAAGTGCTGTATAGTGCTATTTCCGGCGTTTTTATAGTTGAACCAATTCCAGAATTCGTCGGATTTAATTACCCAATAGAGGAATCGTTTACTATAACCATCAATCGGCATAATACGAAGGACGCCGCTATTAAGAGATGTTTCTCCCGGTATATTTGATACAATTGCAACCTTTCCAATAGTTCCATCTTTGGTGATTAATAGGTCACCGTCTTGAATCTGAATATCCTTTGCTTCTTTCCAACGTTTCATAGGAACATGAACGCAATTTTCCCAATCAATGCCACCGTTAGCAAAATCAACACCCGTGATGAGATAGGCTCCTTCGTCTTGGTATTCTTCAGAAGTTAAGCCTTGCCAACCAATACGTCCCTTTAGGGTGGCCATGTACTTGATTCGTTTTGTATTCCAGCTTTCGGGGATTGCCCCAATCCACTGAATACCGCTTTCTTTCATAGTTTCCATTATTTCGCTCCCTTCTGTAAGGCAGCAATCTTTTCAGCCAATGAAGATTCCAGTTCCATAAACTGAGCCAACAAGTCATCTGCTTTCTCTGGTTCACGGTATTCATAGAAATAGCGTGTGAACGGGAAGTCCGCACCAAGTTTTTCTTTATTAGTGGTGCTTTCCGGTTTTTTATCATCAAACTCATAGCAATAGATGGCATCAGGTATATGTGGATATACTTCAGCGTCCATGTGATCTTTAACATTTTGATTCAATCGAATAATTTCAGTATCCTTTGTGGTAGGGTCAACAATTATGTGTCCTTTTTTATCCTTTTGAATAACTGCCGTTTTATCAATGACTGACATTTCCATTGCAATTCCGTAAAGGCGAGAAGATGATAAACCATCAACATCTGTAAGAGTTTTTTTTAATGCAACCTCAAATTTAGAAAAGTCATTATATACAGTATCAGAGATATGCGCGGTAAGAACATTGATTACAGCTTCGGTGAACGCACGTCCCTTAAGTTGCTTCTGATATGCTTTTTCATTAGCATCACTGCGAGGGTTGGTCTGTTCCAATTCTTCAAACTTAGCTGCGTTGAAAATATTGGTGTTGGCTGTGAAATACGCACTGTCACGAAGTGCTTCAATAGTGGTTGTATTGATAGCACCGCTACGTTGAAGTGGTTGATATACAGACCATTCTCTGTAAAGGAACTCCTCGCAGTCAAAAATTTTGCTCTCTATCACACAATCATGTTTACGCTTTTCATCCCAGATCGTTCTCTTGCAAGGCTTAAAATCAGCATACATTTCTGTAATAAGAGTAATCTGTTCCTTAGAAATTTCTCTACGTTTCTTACCAAGAGAACGCTTCAATGGAGCCCACACATCTGTAGCATCAATAAATTGAACTTTTCCTTTGCGTTCATTTCGTTTGCCCTTTGAAAGGATGAAGGCATAAATAGCAATATCAGTGTTGTAGAATAATTGAGAGGGAAGACCAATAATAGCCTCTACCAAGTCGTTATCAAGCAGATATCTTCTAATCTGGCTTTCACCGCTCGTGGTATTTCCAGAAAACAGAGGTGAACCATTGGTAATAATGGCAGCTCGTCCTACCTTTTTCTGCATTTTAGCTACAGCATGTTGCATAAAAAGTAACTGCATATCACCTGTTGCCGGGAGACCTGCAGGAAATCTGCCATCTTTTCCTTTTTTATGTTCTTTTCGGACAGCTTTTTCAACACCATCTCCGGCATCTTTGCCACCCCAGGATTCTCCAAATGGCGGATTGGCAATGACAAAGCGCATAGCAGTATCCTCAAAACAATCTTCTTTCATAGTGTCAGCGAAACGGATGTTTTCCGCAGCTTGATTCTTAATCAACATATCTGCAAGACAGATTGCATGAGACTCAGGACTATTTTCCTGTCCGAACAGACGCACATTTGCATCAGGATTCATACGGACAATAAAATCATGAGCAGTAGAAAGCATACCGCCAGTTCCGCAGGCCATATCCAGAACAGTCACTTCACGACCTTCGCTGAAAATATCACTACATCCTTCTGCAAGCAAAATACTTGTTAAAAGACGGATAACTTCACGAGGAGTGTAGTGGTCACCAGCAGATGCATTTTCAGAGAATCTACGGATGATTTCCTCGAACATATAACCCATTTTCAGATTGTCGACTTTTTCCGGGTCTAAATCAAGTTCAGAGAATTTCTTAACAACGCCGAGTAAGCGGTTGTTTTTGTCGAGGTTTTTGATTTCTTCCTTAAATTTCAGTTCGTCAAAAATTGCCTGCACATTAGAAGAGAATGATTCAATATAAAAAGTCAGATTCTCTACGATAGCAGGTGCTTCTGTTAGTAACTTCTTCAAATCATATTCACAAGTGTTGTAGAATTGGTAACCTGACTTCTTGCAGAGTAACTGCGCAGGAGCCTTGGGGTTTTTCTTATAGGTATCAACAACAGCTTTTTTGGTAGATGCCAAGGCACACTCCAAGCGGCGTAGAATGGTCATCGGAATGATAACGTCCTTATACTTGTCCGGCTTGTAAGGACCTCTTAATGTGTTCGCAATAGAAAATACCATTGCTATTTCTTTGGACGCATCAATAGTCTTGTCGTCCATCATAACTTCTGTAATTTTTGCTTTAGCCATAATATCTGGTTCCTCCGAATTAATATTCATTAATATCGATACCAGCCTGTAGCAGTCGTTTATATCTTTCGTTTGAAATAATAACCGCCATAGGCTTACCGTTTTTCAGGACAAATCCTGCTTTGTCCTCTTCTGATATGGTGGTAATAATTCGTGAAGACTGACCACGAAGGAAATCTGACATATTGTAATGCTCCATTGGAGTAATGCTTTTCTTTGTTTCAGACATTGTTTGCCCTCCTTACACTTATCGCTATTTTATAGCATATCATAAAGTAATTACATTTGCAATGATATTTGTGTAAACATTTATATGTATAATTTAGATTACCTATAGAATTGCAAAAATTTTCGTAACTTTTCGTAACTTGACGAGTTACGATTTGACACCTACAAGTCCCTAAATCCCTGTCTTCTGCATTTCGTAAAACACAGAAATGTATGGTAGACAGGGATTTTTTGCGTGTTTTACTTGTAACTCGCCGAGATTCGGGTTTTCCGAGTCTTATAGATAAAATTAAAGTGTCGGAAGGCAATAGCCACGATAAATAACAATTATTCCAATGCCCGAAGTGGTCGACCTTAAGGCGGCGGGATACATCAAGAGTCTATTCACGGTATAGCCGTGGACTAATCTAAGATGTACCCACCGTGCTTTGTTATGCCTATTTTCGGTATCAGAGTCGGCGTACATCACCATGTCGGCTCTTGTTGTGTCCCTGCCGCCAGCCTTTCGGGCGGAAAAGAAAGGCAGGGACTTTATATGAGAAAGTATGAAAAGTTAGTAAGCACAGTCTTCTATCTGAGGGACTTGGAAAGGCACAATAATAAATATTATGCGTTGAAATCTACAATAGATGAGATTGGTAGGATAGAGGCACATAAAGAAGATTTTTCACTACTAAAAAGAAAAACTATGACTTCACATGCTTCTACTGAAAGGGGAAAGTCAATTGTATATAAATACAGCGATGAGCAAGGTGTGAAGTATTTGATTCATGAAGTTACAGATGAAAATAACTGTATTATACATCGCGATTTTGATGCGGTTAGAATAGCTTCCGGGCAGTTAATTAATAAAAAACATAAACTCAATTAAACAGTTTTTACATTTCCCTCAATTTCCACTCAATTTACATTCAATGTAGGTTGGGTGGATTTTTTATATTCTATACCTACAAAATAAAACGACCGCAGGGCAGAAAGGCAGGTACAGAGTATGTGCGAAGAAAATAATTCACAGGACAAGCCGGTTGTAATCGGCATTGATCATGGGTTTTCGCTTATGAAGACCAAACATCACATTTTTGGTAACGGAGTAGTGAGGTGTAACGGCAGACCGCCGGTAGCAGAGAACAGTTTTTATTATGATGGCAATTACTATTGCATCGGTGGAGAGCGTAAGACAGTTCAAGAGGATAAGACAGCGGATGAGGATTTCTTCCTTTTGACATTAGTAGCTGTTGCCAAGGAAATTAAAACCAGAGAATTGCCACGTACCTTGCGTGTAGTGCTGGGGGGTGGGAGTTCCTTTTAAGAGATTCGGGAAGGAGCAAGCGAAGCTGGTGGCATATTTGAAACGGAGTGGTCCGCATTTTATTGAGTTCGAAGAGGAGGATTATGTCATAACCATTGAAAATGTATATTGTTTTCCACAGTGTTTTGCGGCAGTGGCAGACCGTATCGGCAACATGCACGGGCGATATGTTGTGGCGGATATAGGTTCCTGGACAAAGGATATCATCTGTATTGATGAGAGAAAGGTACAACCGGATAAATGCGTCACCATACCCAATTCCATAATTACACTATTTCAGGAAATCAACACAGATGTTGCGGAGGCAACAGGCGGAAGGATTCCCGAAAGTGTGGTACAGAATTTCATACTTGGTAAGGATGTGGTAATTCCTGAGGAGGTAGAGAAGATTATTGTATCAAAAATGAAAGCATTTGCAACGGATATAGAAGATATGCTGGACGAAAGTGGATTTGACCTTGCTTATTCTAACATTCTTTATGTGGGTGGCGGAGCAACCATTATGAGAAGATTTGGAAACGCAAGAGAAAATGCAGCTTATCTTGAGGATATCAGACTGAATGCCAAGGGATATGAACTTCTGGCAGCTCATCATATGAATAAAAGGTAGGTCGGTATAATGCAGAGAACAAAGGACGGATATCGCTGGACCATCAGACTAAGCAATAAGGATTATTCGCAGAAGGAAGTAATCCGGATGTTTGATTATTTGCTGGCATCAGGTGAGTATGCAACGGAATCTGACATTTTCCGGGAAGGAATAAAAAGCCTTTATCGGGAAAAGACAGAGCCGGACAGAATTGTGGACTGGGACAATCGAATACAGGAATGTGCCCGCATTACAGCAGACAATATGATGGAGCGGATGAAAAACATGTTGGATGCAACTGTGCGTAAAGGTGGTCTGGTAGCGGTGACGAGAACTGTTGCAGGTGCTGATGAAACGGTAGAAGCAGATGTTGGCATGGTACCACCGGAAACAGTTGAAGAACTATCAGATGAGGTGGATGATTTCCTAAACGATTTTTACGGTTATTTTTAAAATTTCTTGTGTATCGTTAAGGCTGACAAAGTGACGTCAGGCAATCGCTTTGGGGATTGCCTGTACGTCTGCTTGTCAGACGGTGTTGCATAAGTGAGTAGTAAATTTCATATGGAAGCTGGGGTTTGGGGATGTCAAATCCCCAACAAGTTCTGCCTCGTGTCTACACGGGGCGGAACTTGCTCTACTATTCGCGACCTAAATGGAGCGTATTCGCAAGCGTTAGCACGCGTATTCGTGAACGACCTTAGGGGAGTGAGCGTATAACCGGAGGGAGGAGCGTAAGCGACGGCGAAAGACAAGTGCCGTATCCGGAACAAGATAGATAAAGCAGATTTAGAGGAGAATTTATATGGCGAGAAACGGAGTTCAATTTAATATGTGGCTTTCACAAGAAGAGAAAGCTAAAATTCAAGAAAAAGCAAATAAGGCAGGCATCAGTATGTCGGAGTATATCAGAAGGTGTGCGCTTGGCAGGAAAATACCACAGTATGGAGATGTGGCAGTATTAAGGGAAATTTCGGCTGAGCTTGGTAAGATTGGATCCAATCTAAATCAGATAGCACATCATCTGAATGCTGGCGGTAGTGTTTATTCGGTATATTATGATTTGCAGGAAGTGATAAAGGATTGGAATGATATGCGTTTTCGGATGCTGAAACAGGTAGAAGATGTCTGCTGTGGTAAGTATCATCACAGGAGGAGTGCATAATGGCTATTATCAAGCACATACCGGTAAAGAACAGATATTATTCTGCAGCGGTGGAGTATCTCACCTGCAAATTTGATGAGCATACTATGAAGCCTTTGGTGGATGCCAAGGGACGAATGATAATGCGTGATAATTTCTTAATCGAGGGTATCAATTGCGAGGTTGATACCTTCGGTGCAGAATGTATTGAGGTCAATCGGTATTATGGCAAAAACAATGCTATAGAGGATGTAAAAGCTCATCATTATATCATCAGTTTTGCACCGGAAGACAATATTACTATGCAGGAGGCAATGGATTTTGGAAAACAATATGTGGAGAAGTTTCTGCCGGGTCATCAGGCAATTCTGGCGGTGCATCCCGACGGTCATAACGGCACCGGGAATGTTCATGTTCACATTGTAATTAATTCCGTCAGAAAGTATGAGGGCAAAAAAGAACGCTGGCAGGATAAGCCATGCGAATACAGGCAGGGATGCAAACATAAAAGCACCGGCAAGTTTATGCGCGCAGCAAAGCGTTGGGTAATGCGGGAGTGTATGCTAAAAGGTTACAATCAGGTAAATTTGCTGGCTTGCTCTGATGGTAACGATTATTGGGTAGAGAAGCGTGGAAAGGAAGCAGAACCTGATTTTAAGACAGATAAAGATATGATTCGGGAAAGGTTGGATGCGTTGATACAACATGCAGAATCTTTGGACCATATGATATACTATCTAGAGCATGTGGAAGATTGGCAGATTCGTGAGACCAATAAAACCATATCCTTTCGGATGCCACATATGAAGAAGTCCATTCGTGGTAAGTCCTTGGGTGAAAGTTATGATAAGGCTGCTTTGGAAAAACGGATTGCGGAAGCTCTTACGGTTAAGGAGGAAATGATTAAGGCAGAGCAGGAGACAATGCGTGAGGAGAAGCATGAGGTTGCAGAGGAGCAATCACTTGTGAAGATGCCGATAGAAGAGTTTGTTCAAGAGGCTGAAATGCCATTGGATCCCTATTATATGGATGAATTAGCACAATTACAATCACGCTTCATTTGTCTGCGATATGAATATCAATACAATCTGGATAAAATTTCGCATCTTGATTACGAGCATCGTTACAAAAATCCGGATTATGCTACTTATCAAGCTAATCTGGCACGCATTTTGGATAAGTCGTCTTATATCAATCAATGGACAAAGGAATTATCCAAGTGTGGTTTGTTTCAAAAAGATTTGAAGAAGATGTATAAGGAGCAGATTGAAACAGCTTCTGCCGAAGTGAAACGCATCGAAGAAGAGAATAAGAGGATACTTAGTAAAGCTGGATGTTATTCGGAAAGTGAGCTTTGGGTAAAACAACAAAGCTACAATGTGAACTGGAGTCTGTGCAACACTCTTGCGGAACGAAATTGGAGTATTATGGCCGAATGCGAAGGAATTATTCAAAAGTATGCAGAGTTGGTTAGAGGTGCATATGGTATCTTAAACAATGACGGATTTGGCAATAATAATCAGGTAGAGCACATAGCAGAGCAAAAGGCGAAAGTTGTTCTGCAAGAGATGCATGGAAAAGATTTTTCTGAATATGGATTCCGGGATGCATGTATTAAGGTGGGGACACAGTTACAGAGTGCGGACAAAGACAGAAGTTATGAAAGAGGTGTTAGGATTCGATAAGAGTGAGCGAGGTTTGCCTTATATTATGGTGCAAACCTCGCAGATTTCTCAACTGGAAGTATTATAGCATTTCTGAGTGAATTAGCCAATAATATGAAAAAAATCATAATTTTAACTTTTTAACTTTACAAACGAAGTTAAAAAAGTTAATATAGACCTATAAGGAGGGTTGCTTATGACAAACGAAGAATATAACAAGATTATTGCCGAGATTGAAACATTGCCAACAGGCGGTATTACTTATAAAAAAATAAATGGAAAAGAGTATGCTTATTATCAATGGCGCGAGGATGGAAAGCAACATACCAGAAGGACGAAGGATGAAGAGTTAGAACAGCTTTCCAAGCAAATCGAACGCAGGAAAGTACTTCAAAACTTAATAAAAAACATAGATAATCAGGAAATAAATGAAGAAAAGCCGGTTTCGCAGTTTCGATGTACAGTAAGAATTGGAGAGGAGCTGGAGCGTTTTGTAAAACCAGTGGCAAAGTGGGTAAAACGTGAATGTTACCAGCAACTTCATGATTATGTTTATGGAGATATACATGATAGAGTGTATATTTTGTATGGTCTTAGAAGAACCGGTAAAACAACACTGATACGTCAGTTGATATCAGAGATGGATACATCAATGAGAAGTAAAACTGTGTTCATTCAGATACAGGATAATAAGACTTTGGATGATGTGAATCGGGATTTAAAAGTTCTGGAAGAAAAAGGTTATCGCTATGTGTTTATCGATGAGGTTACACTACTGAATGATTTTATCGAAGGTGCAGCACTGTTTTCTGATGTATTTGCGGCGAGCGGAATGAAGATAGTACTTTCCGGTACTGATTCCTTAGGCTTTATGTTTACAGAGGATGAGGAGTTGTATGACAGGTGCATTATGTGTCATACAACTTTTATTCCATATCGCGAATTTGAGAGAGTGCTGGGAATTGTTGGTATTGATGATTTCATTCGATATGGCGGAACGATGAGTCTTGGTGGAAAGCAGTATAATGATAATGCCATGATTTTTGCCACTAAGAAGAGTACCGACGAGTACGTTGACAGTGCCATTGCGAGAAATATTCAGCATTCCTTAAAAAATTATAAGTATGAAGGTCATTTCCGTTCATTGCGGGATTTATATGAGAAAAATGAATTAACCAACGCAATTAACAGAATTGTGGAGGATATGAACCATCGATTTACTATGGAGGTATTGACCAGAGATTTTAAATCAAATGATTTAAGAATTTCAGCAAGCAATTTACGAAAGGATCGGGAAGAACCGACAGATATTCTCGATCGTATTGATATTCTTAAAGTGAATGAAATGCTGAAATCTTTGCTGGAAATCAAGGATAAGGAAGAACAAAAGGTTGAAATCCAAGATTCACATCGTTACGAAATAAAAGAATACTTGGATTTGCTTGACTTAACTGTGGAAATAGAAAGCAGATGGATGTCTGATTATAATCGAAGAGAATCCAGAACAGCATTTTCGCAGCCTGGTATGCGTTATTCCCAAGCAGAGGCACTTATCAAATCGCTTATGCAGGATGATATGTTTAGAGGTTTATCCTTTGAAGAGCGAAAGCGAGTAACTGAAAGAATAATAGATGAAATCAAAGGCAGAATGATGGAGGATATTGTTCTTTTGGAAACAAAGCTTTCCAAAAAGAATTGTGAAGTGTTCCGCTTACAGTTTGCAATTGGCGAATTTGATATGGTGGTGTTTAATCCGGATGAAGGGACTTGCGAAATCTATGAGATTAAGCATAGTAAAGAAGTTGTTCCACAGCAGTGCAAACATTTGTTGGATGAACAAAAATGCAAGGATACTGAATTTAGATATGGTACAATTACCGGAAAGTATGTGATATACCGTGGTGCTACAACATCGCTTGTTCAGGCAGGAGTGGAGACATTGGAAGATGTGGCTTATCTGAATGTGGAAGAGTATTTGAAGAAGTTGTAAGTGTGTAAAAATATGTCCAAGAAACTAATTAATGGAGCATTCCTGTTAAGTAACAAATAACCGGTTTGCAAAAAATGAGTGCCACCCATAGAATAATGATTGTTAACTAGCCGGTTGACAAATCATCGTTCAAAGGAGACACCCACAAATGAATTATAAGCAGAATGAAAAAATCAATCAAGTAAAAGAATCAACTTTGGTAGTCGGAATCGATATCGGAAGCACGACACAGTACGCCAGGGCATTTGACTGGAGAGGCATTGAGCTTGGAAAAGTCTTTACATTTAGCAACAGCAGAGAAGGTTTTGAATCTTTCAAAGCATGGATGCAGCATTTGCAGGACAAGTACAGAAAGTCAGATGTGATCGTAGGTATCGAGCCGACAGGTCATTACTGGTTTGACCTCGGCGCTTATCTTGAGGATGAGGGCATCCTCCTGGTTATGGTTAATCCTTATGCGGTAAAGCAGACCAAGGAACTGGATGACAACAGCCAAAGCAAGAATGACAGGAAGGATCCGAAGGTAATCGCAAAGCTGGTTACCGAAGGTCGGTATTCTGCACCGTATACACCGGATGGTGTGTATGCTGATTTAAGAATTATGGTGGCCAATCGTAAGAGACTCATCAGGGAGATGACCCAGATCAAAAACAGATTTGCCAGATGGTTCGCCATATATTTCCCCGAGTACACAGATGTGTTTGGGGACTATGAAGCACAGAGCAGTATGCTGCTTCTAAAGAAAGTTTGTACTCCAGAAGCAATCGTGGAACTGGGAGCCGAGAAAATCAATCAAATCTGGCGTGATGCAAAGCTTAGAGCTGTAGGAATGAAAAGGGCAACGACCCTGTGTGAGACAGCAAAACGCAGCATCGGCTTAAAGAAAGGCTCTTCAGCTGCCCGGTATGAAATGAAACTGTTGCTCGAGGATTACGAATACAAAAAGGCACAGCTTGATGCCGTTATGGAGGAGATAGAAAAGCTGTGCAGGAAGATACCCGAAAGCGAGCAGATGCTTGCCATCAAAGGTATAGGAGTGATCACGGTAGCCGGATTTCTGGCAGAAGTGGGTGATGTGAGGCGTTTCGAATCACCCAGACAGATACAAAAGCTGGCAGGACTCTCATTACGGGAGAACAGCTCTGGAAAGCACAAAGGACAGACGACCATAAGTAAAAGAGGACGGAGTAATCTGCGGGCAGTACTGTTCAATGCAGCGATACCGCTGATAGCGAAGAACCCGGAGTTTAAGTCATTGCATGAGTATTACACGACAAGAGCGAATAATCCACTCAAGAAGAAACAATCCGTGATTGCGATCAGCTGTAAGCTGATACGGGTCTTTTATGACATCCTTGCAAATGGAGTGACCTATGATGCGCAGAAGATGCTTTCTGACATTCACAGGCAGCTGCAGGCAGCATAAGAAGATCGACTGTGAGATTCAGGAGACGTCCGCCGCAAGGTGCTGAAAGGAACAGAAGAAATTCATAAACATAGAGAGCCAAGTCAGATTTCTTACCATCAGAGCAGAGACTCAGCAATGGAGCATCATGACGCCCCTTTATGGATAAGCAGAACGAAGGAATTAAGGACCCTGAAGTAAAGGAGATCCTGTATGACATGGGAGGTTAGGCTGCCGTAAGGAGTTGGGGGAAGAAAGGCCGATCATAACAGAATAAGACGACGTCTTGTTTTGTGTACCCTAAACATCCGAATATCCATGATTCATGGCCAAGGGGAATGACATAGACTTAGAAAAAATCTCTATGAAGAAATGAAAATGTGAGAAAAAGCGAGTTAACAAGAGAAAAACAAAGATTATTATGGGAGGCACATATTGAAATTAATAGAACAACAGCTTGCTCTTTATGAAGAGGAATACAAAAAATTTATGGGAACTAATCAGTTCCCCAAATATGAGTTGCAGTTTAAAGAGGTATCTTTGAATGTTGCAGATAATTACGGATTTGATAGTGTTGCTTTTGCTGCTTATCAAACTCAAACAAATAAACATACGCTTGTTGTCAGTACAAATCTTAAATTATCTAAACATGTAATATTTCATGAGTTTACACATATATACGATTCGTATAGATATGTTAAAGGCGATAAAGTAAGATATGCGGGTTTGTCTGGCTTTACAGAATATCATGCATCACAAGTAGAATTGATGCAATTATTAAATGTTGAAAATATTGATGATTCTTTCACTTTTTCTATGGATTCGATAATAAATACGATTTCTGGCAAAAAGAGTGTAAAGCAATATATCGATGAAAGACAGCAACATGCTATTGATTTGTTTGAACGAAAAGACTTTCCGGCAAACTTAGAAACATTGAAATCTGCTTTAGGTATTCTATATAATTATTTTGGTTTACGTTCAATTTGTGAGATGTATGCTATAGATTATAAAGAGAAAATAAATAATGAGGCATTTCTGAAATATATATCAACTTTACAGTTTTGTCCTTTAAACAATTTAATGCATGGATGGTTAGATGAGAAGAAAATAGATCAAAGTATTGAATTATATGTAAATATTATCTTTCCGCTTATTGAGAAATTTAAGCTGGCATAGTGCATGAGTATGTGCCTAAGAGTTTTTAGTAAGTTAAATGTATAAATGGAAAGGATGATGCAATGAGTAAAAATACTTTTAGCATATCAGGGGATAAAAAATATATAACAAGACCTGAATGGAATTATATGGCATGTGCTACGGTAAGGGACGATTATGAAGAAGAAATACAGAATGCTACTTGGGGTTTGAATAACGAAAGATACCTTTATAATCAAAAGCTAGGGTATCTTCATGCTTATATAATGAAAAAGTGGTATGGCGAAGAAGTTTGTCAAAGCATGAAGGAACAGGATTTTGTTATTGATCATATGGATAATAATAGTACTAATTGTTGTATAGATAATCTTTGTTTTTTACCAAATGCATATAATAAGGCGGAAGGACTTACATTTGATCAGGAAAATGAGGACAAAAGATTTATTGCATTGACTATAACTAAGGATTTTTATACAAAACTTTATCAAATAACAATTAAGTTTAATTATCCGGCAACATTAGTCTTAGATGGATTTGAGAAACTTGCAGTTGTCGAATTGGCGTACTTGTTGTATGAAGGGGATTATCGTAGAGTGATAATTGAGGCACAAAATATCTTACTTGAGTATAAAGAAGCATATACATTTTCGCCAGAAAAATTACGAGCTATTGATTATCATATAGAAGGTTGCATAGGAAAAGTTTTGCCACCGGAAGTTCATGAAGAGTATTTGAGTGGTAGACATGGACATGGTGTTTGTATTATGCACAGAATTGCACCATTAAAAAATTGGACGAAGGATGTTAGAGAAAAATATTTTATTATAACAGACATCGCTGGTGGTGCAAGGTATCAGATAGAGTTATAGAAAGAACTATATAGCATCTGGATGGATTGAAAAAAGAGGTTTACATCGGTTTATAAGATGCAAGCCTCTTTTAGGTATTATAAGTTTTCAATTTCAAGCAAATGCACTTTCTGCCCATCCATCCCTATCACATTCTCGCGTTGATTCTTGCATATGAGCAAATCGGGATGTTCTTTATCCAGAAATTTATGGAATATGTTTTCAGCCTGTGCGTAGTACATAAGGGCTACTTTGGCATTGCGCATTGAGGCATGGACGGCGGCAAGGTTTTGAAGCAGATATCCTTTGGTAAGGGCGTCGGATTCATATACTTTATCCGTGATGCCAATACAGTTTGTGAAGATTCTTGCAGCTTCCGGAAACTTGCCTTGCTGATATAAAAGCTTGGCATACGTGGTCATGGTATAGAGGCCGTTTGGAGAAAACTGCATTTGTGTCTGTATAAGTACATTAGCAGATTTTTGGATGTAATTCAAAGCCTGCTCTGATTTGTGCAGTTTCATACAATAACTTCCGGCATCCAGATATATGGATGATAAATTAAAGATGCGAGTGGTGCCTTTTTCACAGGCTTCTGCAATTGCTTTTTCTTCCAGTTCCAAAGCCTTCACTTGGTTTTGATGAATCATAGAGGCTTCCGTTGCCTTGTAGTGAAGAAGTGTGGCACTGTCCTCGTTGGTAATGTTCTGATAAAGGTAGCAGATGCCTTCGTATTCTCCAAGAAGCTTTTGGAATAGACGGTAGTGATGCAACTGAGAACTGATTTCTAATCCATGAGAAACTAATTTCTTCCAAGTGATCCGTTCATTCTTGTTTACAAATAGCAGAGTAGTATTCAAGATATCTAATGCAAATTGAATGTGCTCATGATTGCTATCTGAAACCATCTGTAACAGAGTAGCAAAAAAATCGGGAGCCTGACTTAAGGAAAGCATTTTCCTTGCATTAATAATTTTGCGCAAGTATGGATTCAGCAACAGTCGTTGATGGTCCTTAACGAGTAGACCACGTTCTTCTAAAATCTGAAGCTCATTGATATATGCACCATGCCAGTCATAAAAGAGCTTTATCGGGAATCCGCTATCCGGAGCAAGTGCAATTACAGATAAGACGATAAGTGTATCAGGCTCTAACTGTTGTAAGTCAAGCAGGGATTCTATATGTTTGTGGTAAGCAAGTTTACGGTTTTGATTGTCTTTGTTTAAAGTAATATTGCTGATGTCCTCCTTGAACAAAACATTTTCTTTTAATTTGGTTAAAAGATTTTGAGTGGTTATGGTTCCATAGGAAAGCAGACGTGCCAGTAATTCAACGGTCATTGTATGATAGTGAACACTTTCTAAGAGAAGATGTATCTCATCATCGGTGTATAAGCACTGGTCTGTACAATGCATTTTGAATAGTTCTTTTGCTACAGAAAATTCTGCTGTTACCTCATAAAGAGGATAGCCGGTAAAATTATTATGTGTGGTAAATACAGTTTTGCATTTTAGGGAGCAGACCTGAGATAGTAAATTCTCCTGTGCTGTAGCCGGATTAAAGTTATCAATTACAATGAGACTATCATTTTTTAAAGTTTTTAAGAAACGAAAATGTCTGCGAAAGCGTTCTTTTTCGGTTAATGTATCCGAATCATCCACAAATTCCATATCTGCAATCATTTCATACAGGCTACCAGTATATTCCAAGAACAGAATATTGGTGTAGTCTTTTTTGTGTGTTTTGCAGTAAACCTTAATAAGTTCACTTTTACCAATACCTGGGATGCCATAAAGAAAGAGAGTGTTATGTTCTTCCAAAAGAGCATCTATAGCGGCAATGGATTCCGGTCTGTCAATATATGTCTTTACCGGTTTTGGGACAGTGGCAGTAATGATAATATCCTCTACAGCCGGAGAGATATCATTGGCTTTCAGATTTGCTTTCACAAAAGGTCTTGAAATGGCAAATAGTAAAATCTCTGATGCGAAAATGGCTGCCTTAAAAGTATCATTATCATTAAAATGGGAAAGTAACTGTCTGCGTTTTAATTCGGACACGGACACATCACTTATTAACAAATCATGTAAATCGGTTATTAACGCACCTACGTCGCTAATCATAAGGAAAACTTCTTCTTCCATATCTGCGTACATTTCTTCCTGATGCTTAGGAATCTGGTAGTAGCTTACAATTTTCGGGCTGATTTTAGCCTGTCCCTTCATCCATTTACAACACAAGCCTTCGTCAAAAGAAAAATCGGAATCATTCACGAAGCAGGAAAATAATGTGCTGATAAAAACAATCTGTGTCATATCCGCGGTTTCTATTAAATGTTTCTGTAGCAGTGTAGCTACAGAATGAAAATCCAGTCTGTTCAATTCTTGTCTCCAATCATATTAAAAATCTTCTTTAACAACATCTATCTCAATATAGGACTTAACAAAAGTCACAAGGGAAGTATAACATAAAAATGTATATCGAACAAATGTTTGCTTTTTCAAGAACACTCAAAATCTGGTCAAGTCTTATTCAATTTCAAACGGTTTCGTCCTTGTTACAATAGCCTTAGTTTTCGAAGACTAAGCAATTTATAGGGAAGGCGAGGTGATGCAAAAATTATGAATCAAGTAACAGAGAATGAAACAGGAGTTAAAGCAGGTATTCCAATTTGGCGAAAGTATACGCTTTCTGTACAGGAAGCGTCGGAGTATTTTCATATTGGATACAAAAAACTTAGGAAGTTGATAGATGAGCATCCGGATGCAGATTTTATTCTGTGGAATGGTAGCAGACCACAGATAAAACGCAGGAAGTTCGAAGCGTATATAGATGAAAATCTTAGCGCCATTTAGGATGGCAGACAAACGATTTTCGGTAGAAATAGAGTCAGGGTTATGGTATATTAAATGTATCATAGCTCGGCTCTCCAGGTTGGAAAGGAGCAAATGATATGTCATATGATGTAAGACGCGATAATAAAGGTCGCAAGCTATTAAACGGTGAGAGCCAGAGAAAAGATGGAATGTATGAATATAAGTACCTGGACAATGCAGGTAAGAGAAAGTCGGTATACAGTTGGAAACTGACTGCATCAGACCCATTACCTCCGGGAAGAAAGGCATGTGTTCCGTTAAGAGAAAAAGAAAAGCAGATTCAGAAGGATTTGTACGAAGGACTTCGCTATGAAGGTGGAGACATAACCGTCCTTGAACTGGTTAAGAAATATGTTGACCAGAAAAGAGGCGTGCGTCATAACACTAAAGCCAATTATAATTTTGTGATTAACATTATCGAAAAAGAAGAATTCGGACAGAAGCGGATTGAGAAGGTGAAGCTATCCGATGCCAAGGCGTGGCTTATTAAGTTACAGGATGATGGAAGAGGATATTCTACCATTCATACAGTGCGTGGTGTAGTCAGACCGGCATTTCAGATGGCAGTAGATGATGATCTGATTCGGAAGAATCCATTTGAGTTTCAATTAAATACTGTGGTGGTAAATGACAGTGTTACCAGAGAGGCTATTAGCAGGGCAGAAGAAAGGGCATTTCTTAAGTTTGTAAAGGAAGATAAGCACTTTGCCAAGTATTATGATGGGATGTTTATTCTGTTTAAGACCGGACTTCGAATCTCTGAATTTTGCGGGCTAACCATCAGCGATATTGATTTTAAGAATAATCGTATCAATGTGGACCATCAGTTACAGAGAACCAGAGATATGCACTATATCATAGAGGATACCAAGACAGCCTGTGGTGTGCGCATGATTCCCATGACACCAGAGGTGAAGGAGTGCTTTGAACGGATTATTGGCAGTCGTCCGAAACCTAAGGTGGAGCCTATGATTGATGGCAGGTGTGGATTTTTATTTCTGGATAAAAATGAGATGCCGATGGTGGCTTTGCATTGGGAGAAATATTTTCAGCATGTTGTGAAAAAATACAATCGTATCTACAGGGTGCAGCTTCCGAAAATAACTCCCCATGTATGCAGACACACCTATTGCAGTAACATGGCAAAGGCCGGAATGAATCCAAAGACCTTGCAGTACCTTATGGGGCACAGTGATATCGGAGTGACACTGAACACTTACACACACTTTAAGTTTGAAGATGCACAGGCAGAAGTTTTACTTATGGATGAGAGTTGTCGTAAGAAATCCTCTTAAGTGTCGTAAAGTTTTTCGTTTTGGTATGAGTGAGTAAATTGCCGTGGATGCAGCTATGTCTGCCTCCCGGCAGAAAAAACAACTTCTTAAAAAATGTGCTGTCGTAGAGAAAACTCCGTTACGACAGTATTTACGACAAACAAGTGAAAAAATATGCCCAATTAAGCAAAATTATACCGAAATAAGGTTGAAGGCAAAAGTGCCCAAAACCCAGTAAAATCAAGGATAAACAAGGAGTTTTAAGGAATGATAAAAGTACTCTTCATCTGCCACGGCAACATCTGCCGTTCCCCCATGGCGGAGTTTATTTTTAAAGATATGGTAGAAAAGCAGAACATATCCCGGCAGTTCTACATCGCCTCGGCGGCCACCAGCACAGAGGAAATCTGGAACGGCATCGGCAATCCGGTGTATCCACCGGCACGGGAGATTTTGGCGCAGCATGGAATTTCCTGTGACGGGAAACGCGCGGTACAGTTGACCAGAGCGGATTATGAGAAGTATGATTATCTCATTGGCATGGACAGTGCCAATATGCGGAATATGAAGCATATGCTGGGCGGTGATCCGGATGGAAAAATGTACAAGCTCATGAGCTTTGCCGGTTCTGACCGGGATGTGGCAGATCCCTGGTACACCAGGAACTTTGAGGTGACCTACCGGGATGTGGAAGAGGGCTGCAAGGGCTTATTGGCCTTTTTAGTTCCGCAGAAATAAAAGCAGAAATAAAAGTTGGAGTTTAACCTTGGCTTATCTGCCGGAAGTGTTTACAATGGAACCTTTGACCAGGATGCAGACAGACTCGCCTACTGGCATGGAGAGGAGTAGTGAACGAATGATCTACAAATTTATGACGAGCCGTGACATGGCGAAGGTAGGGTGCCAGGACTGTGCCGGGTGTTCCGATTGCTGCAAAGGAATGGGAACCTCGGTGCTGTTAGACCCTTATGATATGATGGAATTAAAGCGGGGACTGGGCTGCAGCTTTGAAGAATTGATGCAGGATAAAATCCAGCTGCATGTGGAGGACGGATTAATCCTGCCATCCCTGGCGATGAGCGGCAGGGAGGAAAGCTGTACATTTCTGGATGAAAAGGGCAGATGCACCGTCCATGGATTTCGTCCAGGGCTGTGCCGTTTATTTCCCTTAGGGAGGGACTACAGCGCCGGGCATTTACAGTATTTTCTTCTGGAGGATGTCTGCAGTAAGCAAAATCGCAACAAGGTAAAAATTGAGAAGTGGCTGGATGTGCCGGATCTGAACCAGCATGAGAAATTCTTGACAGAGTGGCACTTTTTCCTGGGAAGGATGCGACAGCGGATGGAGGATGGAGATGACAGCACAAGACAGAGACTGGCGATGCAGCTGTTAGTCTGTTTCTACCAACAGGATTTCCAGAAAGAAACCTTCTATGAAACAGTGCGTCAGCGCATGGAACAGATAGACAATCATTAGAACAAAGAGTCGCCTACCGACTCTTTGCGTGCGCGGTATGCGTAGCATAAAAAGCGGAGTGCCCTTATAAAGGATACTCCGCTTGATTTAGCAATTCTTAGAGAACGGTAACCATAATCATATACGCAGCGTAGGTGCAGAGGGCAGCCACACCCTGCCAGCGCATGAATTTTTTCTTCATCAGCATAGGCACTACCATAATGACAGCGATTGCCAGGCAGAACGGAATATCCAGAGTGATGCACTGGGTGGAAAGGGGCAGCTCTTTTCCACTGATCAGACTGCAGATCGGCAGGATCAAAGAGGTATCAATGATGTTTGCACCGATAACGTTACCGGCGGAGAGACTTGCCTCTTTTTTGGCAATGGCGGTGATGGTGGTGACCAGCTCCGGCAGGGAGGTTCCAATCGCTACGATGGTGACGGCAATGACTGCCTCCGGCACATGGAGGAAGTTTGCGATATCCGTTGCGGAATCCACCATCAGCCGGGCACCCAGAACGGTGGCGGCAGCACCCAGAATAAATTTCACCACATTGGTGATGACGGTCTTTTTGTCATGCTCCGGTTTTTCTTCCGCAGGAGCATTTGCCATGCTGCTTTTGGCACTCAGCACATTGTCTACGATAAAGATCACAAACAGGACGATTAGCACCACACTTCCCATCCATTTCAGCTGTCCGGTGTAACCAAAGAGTAAAAGAGTGGAGACACAGGCGATGAGAATCAGTCCTTTTGCCAGATAATCGGAGCGCTTGATGACCGTGGGCATTGCCAGTACGGCGATGGCAAGAATCATACCGGTGTTGGCAGTGACACTGCCGATGGCGTTACCACAAGCCATATCCACACTGCCTTTGGCTGCAGCCATAGCACTGACCAGCATTTCGGGAAGGGTGGTTGCCAGGCTGACAATGGTAGCACCGACGATGAAAGTGGGGATACCGCTGACTTTTGCAATCCAGGTGGCGGCATCAACGAATGCGTCACCACCCTTGACGATCAGTGCCAGACCGACCACAAAGATAAGTATTGCGAGAAACATTGACATGATAAAACCTCTTTCTGCCGCTTCTTGCGGCGGTGGAATAGGGTGTCCTGTGAAGTCTCTCTTTTGTCGGCAGACATAAAAAGAGACTCCAGGGGAACACCTATGTAGGAATTCCCTATGAGTCTCGATGTTTCAGGATCATCCAGGTTTTCGACCGGGTTTGTTGGAAGATCCACGCTTGTGCGCCTCTACTCTCTCATAAGTAAGTTATTGATAATAATACTCATCAAAACCTTATCTGTCAAGGAAAAAATAAAAGAGTGCGGCAGCAGCCGGCGCTTACTGGTTACCCCAGATGGCATGGAAAGCGGTTTGTGCCATGATGCGGTAGCCCTCCTCGGAGGGATGCAGATGGTCGCCACTGTCATAGGCAGGGAGAAAAGCCACCGGGTCCTCAGGATTTTCCAGGGCATGGGCGAAATCCACACAGCCGTCAATCTCATCGGTGGTGCGGATCCAGTCGTTGATGGCACAGCGCAGTTTTTCCCGGAAGGGTGCGAAGGTTCGCCAGCCACGGATGGGCAGCAGGGTTCCCATGTAAACGTTCAACCTCAGCTTTCTGGATTCCCGGATATAATACCGTAGTCCCTCAATCATTTCCTTGGGTGTGGGCAGGTCCGACATGGGTCGGAAGGGATTGACCTCCACACCCACGGGGTGGATGATGTCGTTGATACCCTGCTGGATCAGGATCGTGTCTGCACCGGCAACCGGAATTTCATGGGGAAAGCGGTTGGTGGCTTTCAAACCATAGGATTCGTAGGTAATGCAGTGATATTCCCGCAAAATCCTGGAACCACTGGTGGCTTTGCGGACAACCGCCGTATCGGAAATTTCTTTTTCTTTTAATAAAAGGTTCAGGTCATCGGGCCAGGACTGGGCAGTGATGGAATCGCCGTAACAGATCAGGCAGCGATGGGCTGCATCTGTGAGGATTTCCAAATCACTGAAAAAATAAAACCAGTTGGTATTTCGTGCATCGTCCAAAGGGAGTATACTGGACATACAATGGTTTCCCACCGCATAGGTTCCCTTGGACAGGGGACCGGTGGCAATGACTGCGGAGCGCATCTGGGTAAAATCTCCCAGATAAAAGCTGATGACAACCGTGTCTCCGGCAGGAACAGGCAGGGAAATTGGATCGCTGACAGCCCGCTCACCGGCGGGAATGAGGACTTCGGTCTGACCGCCAAAGGTGACCGGCGTAAGAGTGGATTCCACCACTTGTGTGCCGGCCAGAGCCAGGGGCTTGCCGGTTTCATCGGTGGCAGGCGGCGTAGTGTCATCCTGCAAAGCTGCCGAGATCTGTGTGATGCAGATCGGCTCGGTACCGCAGTAGTTGTCCATCGTCAGGCGGAGTGCCTGTCCCTCAAAGGGGCAGTAGACCGGATACCGCAGTGTGATATTTTTGCTATAGCCCTCCGCCTTATGCTCGGCGATGGACATGGCATTGCCATAAAAGGAAACCCATTTACATTCAGACATGTTATTTCTCCATTGATATATGATAAATTCGGGCTTATTATAGCCCACGGCGAACCGGTGCGTCAAGCGCAGGCAGGAGGCGGGAATGATACAGATCGGAATCCTGGATTGCAGCCCTTTGAGTGATCCCGTGACTTTTCAGAAAAAAATGAAACAGATTTCAGCAGACCGTCAGGCAGTGGTGGAGCGTCATCGCACAGAGAAGGGCAGACGCCAGAGCCTGGGAGGTGGTCTTTTGCTACAGGCAATGTTAGAGCAGGCAGTGCAGGAACAGTGGGCGGCTCCCTACTCATCCTTCTCCTGGGAAAAAGGAGGGCAGGGCAAACCCATCCTCCGGGGAGTGACAGATTTCCGGGGATGCACGCTTTATGTAAACCTATCCCATTCCGGAGAACTGGCGGCAGCAGTTCTGGCGGATTTTGAAGTGGGAATTGATATTCAGGAACAGCAGATGCCGCCGGAGGGGGTGGCAAGGCGCTTTTTCACCCGGCAGGAGCAGGCATGGATTCAAGCTGCAGGGGATGGGGAAAAAGCGGAGAGCTTCTTTCGTATCTGGACTTTGAAGGAAGCCTATATCAAGACCACGGGACTGGGGATGCGTACCCCTCTTATGGACTTCGATGTGACGGAAGCGGCAAAAGAGGGTGGAAAGGCGAGAGCAGTGGAGAAAGAGCTTTTTCTCTGTGCCCTGCCCCCGGTTTTACAGCCAACGAATCCGGAACGGCAGTATGCTCTGGCCGTGGGCGGGGTAAAAGCCTATGAGACGCCGAAACCGCAGTGGTTTTTAATCCAACATTAACTTGACCTTACCGTCAGGACTTTGTAGAATAAAGGAATATGAGTGGAACGCGCAAACATCGCGGGAAAGAGGGATATCATGCATAACGAACTGACAGCCAGTGATATTAAGAAAATGGAAGAGGAAATCGAGTATCGCAAGCTTGTTGTGCGGAAAAATGCGCTGGAGGATGTAAAAGAGGCCAGGGCACAAGGGGATTTAAGTGAGAATTTCGAGTACTATGCAGCCAAGAAATTTAAGAACCAGAACGAGAGCCGCATCCGGTATCTGGAGCGGATGATCAAGACTGCTACGGTGATTTCCGACGATTCCAAAGAGGATGAAGTGGGAATGAACAATTCCGTGGAAGTGCTGTTTGAGGAGGACGGAAGTGTGGAAACCTACCGGATCGTGACCACGGTGCGGGGAAATTCCCTGGAGGGGCTGGTGAGCAATGAGTCCCCCATCGGTAAGGCTTTGCTGGGACACAAGGTGGGAGACCGCGTGTGCGTGGAGGTCAATCCAACCTACAGCTATTATCTGGTGATCCGCAAGATCGACAAGACCAATGATGATTCCCTGGATAAGCTCCGGAGCTTTTAAGGAACGAAATAAGCAATCAATTAAAGGAAAAAGACAATGTTTGGGTTATTTATCTTTTTATTTTTTATACTGCCGATCTTAAAGGGTTCCAAAAAGGATGAGCGCCGATCGGAAGGATTTAAGATCTTCCTGACGATTTACATTTTGTTTGCCATTTTCGGAAGTCTGTTGGACTCTCCCATGGGAATTGTGGCGGTGATTGCGCTGATCATCTATGCTTGGAACAAATATAAAAAGAAGCAGGAGGCGGAAGAACGCACAAAAGAGTACAGTGGTGGTTCTGTATATTATGGAAGCGGGGAAAAGAAACAAAGCCGTTACTCCAAATCTGATGCCAAGGCGGCCAGGGTCGTGAGTGCAATCCTGCCCAAGCGGGTGGCAAAGCGCCGTAAAATCGTGCAGGATTTCAATAAGAAATACAGATTATATCTGACGGAAGAACAGATCAACGGTATTGTGGATTCCACCTATATGTCGGAGACCTGGAAACGGGAAGTGGAAGCCATGGCGGGCAAATATGAGTCCATTTATGAGTGGTTTCAGGGAAATACCAGATGGCTTCGGGCTTATCTGTATGCCTTTCATGTACAGGATGTAACTTCCGATATGGAACAGCAGGAGAAAATTGTCACAGCCGCCTTTGAGGAGATCATGAAATATTCCGATACCTTAAGCTATCTCAGTGTGCCGGAACGTATTAATGAGATCAACAGCAAATATTACACCGGATTTGATGATGTCTCTTATATGATTGCCTATCGTTTTCTGGAGGCAAAGGGATTGTTCCATACTTTGGATGTGACGCCGCTTACGCATGATGATTCCGAACTGGATGATCTGATGAAGAAATACCAGAGTACACCTGCAAGCTAAAGGAAAAAGAACAAAAACATATAAGACAGCTGTTGCATTGGCTGGGAGAATAAAATCAGAAAAAATGAAAATCCTATCTTTTAATAGTTACCGGAAGAAAACGGGACAGAAAGGTAGGATTTTTTTATGGATCAGGCGGGACGACAGGCAGGAAAGCAGAGTGTGGGGATTGAGGCTCCGGTCTATATCCGGGCAAGTGCTTCAGTGGTAGGCAAAAAGGAGGGGGAAGGACCTTTAGGGGATTTTTTCGACTTTGTGGGAATGGATGATCTTTTTGGCACCAAGACCTGGGAGGAGGCAGAGAGCAGCTTACAAAAGGAGGCAGTCACCACGGCAATCGGTAAAGCAGATCTGAAACCAGAGCAGATCCGCTATTTGCTGGCGGGGGATTTGCTGGGACAGTCCATTGCCTCTTCCTATGGATTACTGGATTTCAAGATTCCATTGTTTGGCCTGTATGGAGCCTGTTCTACCTGCGGAGAATCCTTAAGCCTGGGAACGCTGCTGGTGGCAGGTGGGTTTGCGGATCATGTGGCCTGTGTCACCTCCAGTCATTTTGCCAGTGCGGAAAAGGAATTTCGCTTTCCGCTGGGTTATGGAAACCAGCGCCCCATGGCAGCTACCTGGACGGTGACGGGAAGCGGAGCCTTCGTCCTAAGTAAGGAGTCCAACCGGCGGAACCTGGCGAGGATTACAGGGGTGACCACCGGGAAGATCATGGACTATGGAATCAAGGACTCTTTCAATATGGGATGTGCCATGGCTCCTGCGGCAGCGGACTTGATTGCCCGGAATCTGGAGGACTTCCGGAGGGCACCGGCAGACTATGACAAAATCATTACCGGCGATTTGGGCACGGTGGGAAAGGAAGCGCTTCTTGATCTTTTGAAACAAAAACAGATAGATATCAGCCAGGTACACATGGACTGCGGCATTGAAATTTTTGATTCGGAGAAACAGGGAACGGATGCGGGTGGCTCCGGCTGCGGCTGTTCGGCTGCCGTTCTTGCAGCTTATATTCTGCGGAAAATCGAGAAAGGTGACTGGAAACGGGTATTGTTTGTTCCGACAGGAGCGCTCCTTTCCAAAACCAGCTTCAATGAAGGAAAGGCAGTGCCGGGAATTGCCCATGGCATTGTAATGGAAGCATCGGATTTATCAAGGTAAAAGTATGATGTTTTGTACAATTTAGATAGAAAAAACGGAGTCGGTCATCATCTTTCATCCATTCTGCCAAAACGGTGAAAAGACATTGCTTTTTAAAAGAAGGGTGTGATACAATATCTCTCGTTGGCACACAAGTGTACGCGGGAGGAAAACAAGCATGGGTGAGACTGCCAAATATTATGTGGTCACACAAAAGGCAATCCCGGAAGTATTGTTGAAGGTGGTGGAGGCGAAGAACCTGTTAGAGTCGGAAAAGGTACTGACAGTGCAGGAGGCCATCAACCAGGTAGGAATCAGTCGGAGTTCTTTTTACAAGTACAAGGACGATATCTTTCAGTTTCACGATAATTCCCAGGGAACCACAATCACACTTACGTTCCAGATGGACGATGAGCCCGGTCTTTTGTCGGATGTACTGAAAATCATTGCAGATTTTGGGGCAAATATTCTGACGATTCATCAGAGTATTCCCATCAACGCCATTGCATCGTTGAGTATCAGCGTACAGGTGCTTCCCACAACCAGGGATGTGGCACAAATGATTGAGGAAATGGAGCGTCAGAAGGGCGTGCATCATGTCAAAATTCTGGCGAAAGAATAAAAACGTGAGAAAAAGGAGAGCACTATGAGGAAGGCAGCAGTTTTAGGCTACGGCACCGTAGGAAGCGGAGTTGTGGAGGTCATTGACCGGAACGGGTCGCAGATTGAGGCTCGCGTGGGCGAGGGCGTTGAAGTAAAATATATTTTGGACCTGCGGGATTTTCCGGGCGACAAGCATGAGGCGCAGGTGGTGCATGATGTAAATGTTATTTTAGAGGATGAAGAAATCAGCATTGTGTGTGAGACCATGGGAGGTGTGGAACCTGCCTATACCTTCACCAAAAATGCTTTATTAAAAGGAAAGAGTGTCTGCACCTCCAACAAGGAACTGGTGGCAGCCCACGGACCGGAACTGATCCGCATTGCAAAAGAAAATAACTGCAGTTATTTATTTGAGGCAAGCTGTGGTGGCGGCATCCCTGTCATTCGCACCATGACGGAGGCTCTTTCTTCTGAAAAGATCGACTCTATTATGGGAATCCTGAATGGAACCACCAACTACATTCTGACCAAGATGGACAAGGAGGGTGCCGATTTCGCACAGGTATTAAAGGAAGCCCAGGAGAAAGGATATGCAGAGCGCAATCCGGAAGCGGATGTGGAAGGTTATGACGTATGCCGTAAGATTGCCATTCTCTCTTCTCTTATGAAGGGCAGCTATGTGAAATACGAGGATATCTATACCGAGGGTATCACCAAAATCAGTGCAGATGATTTTAAATATGCAAAGAAAATGAACATGGCGGTGAAACTGATCGCCCTGGCAAAACAGCAGGAGGACGGATTCTATGCCATGGTATCTCCTTTCCTGATTTCCAGAGAGCATCCGTTCTACTGTGTCAATGATGTATTTAATGCCGTGTTTGTTCACAGCAATATGCTGGGTGATTCCATGTATTATGGAAGAGGAGCCGGAAAGCTTCCCACCGCCAGCGCAGTGGTAGCAGACCTTGTGGAGTGTGCATGCAATGCAGACAGACATGTGGCAATCCGTTGGGAGGAAACCAATGCGCAGGTGGCATCCTGTGGACAGATGGTGCGCCGTTTCTTTGTACGGACCCGGACAGAACAGACACAGATCGAAAAAGTATTCGGTCAGGTGACACTGGTGGATGCAGGAATTGCCGGTGAGTATGGATTTGTGACAGAGCCTATGACAGAAGATGACTTTGCAAAAAAAGCAGAAGAAATCCAGGTAATCAGCCGGATCAGACTGTTAGCGTAATACATAAGAAATAAGAAAAGGAACAGGATTACTGTTCGAGAAAAACGAGGAATACGGAAATGAAAAAGGTTGTAAAATTTGGAGGAAGCTCTCTGGCAAGTGCAGAGCAGTTTGAAAAGGTGGGAGCTATTATCCGTGCAGATAAAGACCGGCGTTATGTGGTACCTTCCGCACCGGGCAAACGGTTTTCCGGAGACACCAAAGTGACGGATATGCTCTATGGCTGTTATGACCTGGCAGAAGCAGAGAAAGATTTCAAAAAAGAACTGGATGCTATCAAAGCCCGGTATGATGAGATTATCACGGGGTTGAAATTAACTTTAGATTTAACAAATGACTTTAAAATCATTGAGAAGAATTTCAAGGCAAAGGCAGGTAAAGAGTATGCCGCCTCCCGGGGTGAGTTTTTAAATGGAAAGGTAATGTCAGAATATCTGGGATTTCCTTTCGTGGATTCTGCAGAAGTCATTTTCTTTAATGAGGATGGAGAGTTTGATGCGGAGAGAACCCAGACCGTACTCAGTGGCCGCCTGTCCAAGCTGGACTGTGCAGTGGTGCCCGGTTTTTACGGTTCTTATGGACGAGGTGCAGAGGAAACAGTGCCGGCTTCCCGTGTAAAAACTTTTTCCAGAGGCGGTTCTGATGTCACCGGCTCCATCGTGGCAAAAGCGGTACAGGCAGATGTTTATGAGAACTGGACAGATGTGTCCGGTTTCCTGATTGCAGATCCCCGCATTATTCCAAACCCGGAAGCCATTGATACCATCACCTATCAGGAACTTCGCGAGCTGGCCTACATGGGAGCTTCCGTATTACATGAGGACGCAATTTTCCCTGTCCGCAAGGAAGGAATTCCCATTAATATCCGTAACACCAATGCACCTAACGACAAGGGAACCTGGATTGTGGGAAGTACCTGTCAGAAATCCAAGTATACCATCACCGGTATTGCCGGAAAGAAGGGCTTCTGTGCAGTCAATATTGATAAGGATATGATGAACTCTGAGATCGGGTTCGGGCGTAGATGTTTACAGGCCTTTGAGGATAACGGCATTTCCTTTGAACATATGCCCTCCGGTATTGATACCATGACCGTTTTTGTCCATCAGGATGAGTTTATGCATAAAGAGCAGGCAGTTGTCTCTGCCATCCATCGTATGGCGAAACCGGATCGTATTGACATTGAGTCAGATCTGGCGTTGATTGCTGTAGTGGGGCGTGGCATGAGAGCAACCCGTGGTACAGCAGGCCGCATTTTCTCCGCATTGGCTCATGCCAATGTCAACGTGAAGATGATTGACCAGGGTTCTTCTGAGTTAAATATCATCATCGGAGTGCGGAATCAGGACTTTGAGACTGCAATCAGTGCCATTTATAATATCTTCGTAATCAGCCAGTTATAATGTCTATTCTGCATGGATCTGAATAGATACAAAATCTTAAGAAATTACCACTGGTATTATCCTTTGAAACCTTGTAATATAATGAGTACAAGAGAGCCAACGTGCTTGCACGATTGGCAGATTGGAAACACTCGTACAAGGCGTAGAGGGAGTCTGTTATGGCACAAACACAAAACAGAAAGCCTGTAATTCAGGTGAAGGATTTATACAAAATCTACCGCATTGGCGACAATAAAGTCCGGGCGCTCAATGGGGTGGATTTTTGTATTTACAAAGGCGAATTCTGCTCCATTGTCGGGGCATCCGGATCCGGTAAATCCACGCTGCTCAATATGCTGGCCGGCTTGGAGAAACCGACAAAGGGTGAGATCGTCATTGCAGGAGAACATATTGAAAAGAAAAATGAGAGCCAGCTGGTAAAATTCAGGCGGGAGCATGTGGGATTTATCTTTCAGTCCTTTAACCTGATGTCCACCATGAATGCCATTGAGAACATTGCACTGCCGCTGACTTTCCAGGGAGTGGATCGCAGGACCAGAACCAAACGGGCGGAAAAAGTGGCGCAGCTGGTAGGACTTTGGAAATACCGGAACCACAAACCGACACAGATGTCAGGTGGACAGCAGCAGCGTGTGGGCGTGGCGAGAGCTCTGGTGGTGGAACCGGAGATTATTTTTGCCGATGAGCCTACCGGAAATCTGGATTCCAAAACCTCTGCAGAGGTGATGGAACTGATGCGGAAGGTGGTTCGGGAGAAAAACCAGACGCTGGTTATGGTAACACATGATAATTACCTTGCAAGTTTTGCCGACAAAATCATACACATTAAAGACGGCAAAATCACGCAGATTGAAGAGGGAAGGGCGTCCCAGGCTGAGACGGTGGAAGAGTTGAAGGCCGAGGAACTGACCAATGCAGTGAGAAATGAAAGGGAGAGAGAACAAAGTGAAGAGAAGACAAACTAACTTAGGAAAAAGATTTGGCAAAATCCTCCTCATGGCAGCTTTGAGTGTGGGGTGTACTTTAGGAGCAATGGCAGCACAGCCGACAGTACCTGTTTTTGCATTGTCAGTGAGTGCCAATGGAACAGACGCAGCAAATGAACTTTCTGCATATTGTAACAATCTAAAAACTAAAAATAAACCCGACCAGTATACGAGTCAGAAACTAGATTCCATTTTAAGTGGTGCAGTGAGTTATTTGAAGTCAAATCCAGGAATAGATTATAGTGACTATCTTACCAGAGTAAAAGAGCAGATGGATGCAGTATTAAATAGCACAGTGGCAGCTGGTGACACAGCTAGTTACCTATTCCTGGCAGACAATTTTACCATCCCTACCGTTAAATATGGAGAAACGGTCACAATTCCTCTGCCGGTAATCAACTATAGTGACGCCCAGCTGACGGATGTGGTCATCAACCCCAATATGGAAAGCGTAGCCACCGACGATTTCCCCTTTGAAATCCAGAACAGCGGCTATACCCAGCTGATTAAGGCGATTCCGCCTTACAACCCCGATAAGGATATTCTGTCCCTGCGCCAGGATCTGGTCTACACCTTTACCGTGCGCCAGGATGTGAAGACCGGCTACTATCCGGTAAAATTTGATGTCCTTTACACCAGAAATAATGCCACCGTCAAAGGCTCCATCACCACTTATGTGAATGTCATCGGCAAACCGGAGTACGGAACCAAGGGGCAGAACAAGCCGGAGGAGGACGAGAAGGATAAATTCGTGGCACAGCCCCGTATTATCGTAACGGGCTTTGAGACTAACCCTGCGGATGTCTACGCCGGAGATACCTTTACGGTATACATTCATGTAAAGAACACCTCCACCAGTATGCCTGTGAAGAATGTGCTCTTTGACATGCAGGCGGCTGTAGAAGGAAGCGATAAAACCAACACCTATTCGGCATTCCTGCCTACCTCCGGTTCCAGTTCCGTTTACATGGATTCCATTGCAGCAGGACAGGGAAAAGATATTGCCATTGAAATGACAGCAAAAGCAGACCTGGCGCAGAAACCCTATGTACTTCAGGTCAACATGAAATATGACTATGACAAGACTGCCAATGTGACAGACACTGCCAGCGTGTCTATTCCTATTAAACAGGAAAGCAAATTTGACACCTCCACAGCGGAGGTTGCGCCCTCCAGCACCCCTGTAGGCTCCCAGTCCAACGTGATGTTCAGCATTTACAATACTGGTAAAACCACTCTTTTTAACCTGCAGGTTAAATTCAAAAATGATTATGTGGAGGGTGGCGAAGCTTTCATCGGAAATCTGGAATCCGGTCAGACCGGCAACGTGGATACCATGGTAACGGCAACAGCTCCCAATGAAGGTACGATAACGGCTGTTATATCCTATGAGGACGATGCAGGAAATGTAACCGAGACCGAAAAAGAAATTGCTCTTTCCATTTATGAGGAAAGCTTTGATGACAGTTCCATGGATGACGGGATGTGGGATGATTCCCAGATGGATGACACGGATACCGGACTTCCCATCGCAGCAAAGATCGGTATTCCCGTGGGCGTCATTGCAGCGGTTATCATAGTACTGACGGCAGTGCTGAAAATCCGCAAAAAGAAGAAAGCAAAAAAACAGCAGGAAGAAGATTTAAGCTTCATTGATGAGGAGTAAATAACATGCGTTTTTCAGATTTACTGCGAATGAGCAGCTCCAGTCTCTGGAAACGTAAGGTGCGAACCATTCTGACCGTGCTGGGCGTCGTCATAGGTGTGGCGTCCATCGTGGTCATGGTTTCCTTAGGTCTGGGATTGAATAAAGCCACCATGGATCAGATTGAGTCCTACGGTGGTCTGACCACCATCACGGTGTCAGAGGGAAGTGGCAGCAATTCCAGTTTCGGTTCATCTTCCGGCAGTTCTTCGGAGGAAGCGAAACGCTTGAATGATGCCCTGGTGGAAAGCCTGTCACAAATTGAACATGTGGAATTGGTTGCGCCGGTTTTATCCAGCCGGCTGATTGCCAAGGATGGTCAGTATGAAAATTCCTGGATGACCGTGTACGGTATGACCCCGGAAGGATTGGAAAAGCAGGGCATTACCATCGGGGAAGGACACTTGCCCACCAATTCGGAAGAACTGGAGTTCTTCTATGGTAACCAGGTAGTGATGGACTTTACCAATTCCAAGACAGGAGAAGGGTTCTGGGGAAGTGATGAAGAACCTCCCATCGATTTAATGAAGGACACCATTTTTTATATTTTTGATCCCGACGCCTATTACCAGTGGCAGGCCCCTTCCCAGGGGAAGTCAGTGAAGCCGCCGAAGAAATTTTTGATTCCCACGGCAGGTATCATGGCAGGAGGTCGTGATGAATATAAAGCTGGCTGTTACAATGTTTACTGTAACATGGATGCCCTGAAAGCAAAATTGAAACAGATTTTCAAAAACAAAGCCATTCCGGGACAGCCCACTAACAAGAACAATAAGCCCTACAAGGAATTGTACTACAACCAGCTTTATGTCTATGTGGACAAAATCGACAATGTGTCGGCAATCCAGAAAATGATTAACGACATGGGCTATGAGGCATACAGCAATGCGGACTGGATTCAACAGCAGCAACAGCAGATGGGTCTGATTCAGGCGGTTCTCGGAGGAATCGGTGCCGTTTCCCTGTTAGTTGCGGCAATCGGTATCGCCAACACCATGATGATGTCCATTTATGAGCGTACCAAGGAGATTGGTATTATGAAGGTGCTTGGCTGCAATCTGGGGGATATACGGATGTTATTTTTGCTTGAGGCGGCCTTCATCGGACTGATTGGAGGAGCTGTAGGACTGGCACTCAGCTATGGGATTTCCGTTTTACTCAATAATGTGTTAAAATTAGGAGAAGTCATGGCTGGAATGGAAGGAGCAGCTATTTCCTATATTCCGCCGTGGCTGGCACTGGCGTCTTTGGGCTTTGCCATTGTGGTTGGTATGCTGGCAGGATTTTTCCCGTCCCTGCGTGCCATGAAGTTAAGTCCTCTGGCGGCAATCAGAAACGAATAAGGAAGCGCGAGGAGTAAAAAGATGAAAGATAACGGACAGGAGTTTTCCAGACGCGAGGAACGCCGCAGAAGGAGAGTCCGAAATCAGATACTGGTGTATGTCACCACGGTGGCGGTGATTGCGCTGGTGGTTGTAGGAATTGTATTTGCAGTAGTGAAAGTGTCAGGCGTGGTGCGGAGCAGACAGAAGGCGGCGCAACAGGCAGAACAGGAGGAGCAGCAACAGCAGCAGAAGGAAACCGAGGAAATTGTGATTTCCGAGCCGACTCCCATCGAAGAAGAACCCCGGGAAGAGCGGGATGCATTGGATGATGTGGTGGATACCTGCATTGATGCCATGTCTTTAGAGGATAAGGTGGCAGGGCTTTTCATTATCACACCGGAACAGCTTACCGGCGTGGGAACGGCGATAAAAGCAGGAGAGGCAACCCAGACTGCACTGAATGACCACGCTGTGGGCGGACTGGTGTACCACGGGGCAAACATTAAATCTGCAGACCAGTTCAGCACCATGCTGACCACCACCGCATCCATGAGCCGTTACCCGATTTTCCTGGCAGTGACCGAGGAAGGCGGAGAAGGAACCGTGGCAAAGAGTGCCATCTCCGTAGCGGATGTGAAAACCTTTGCAGAGATGGCAGAAACAGGAGACAGCTCCGTGGCACGCTCCGCAGGAAGTGAAATGGGAAGTTATCTCTCGGAACTGGGAATCAATGTAAACCTGGCACCTTCCGCTAATTTAGATGGAAAATCCCATTCCTTCGGAACAGACAGCACCCAGGCAGCCTCCTATGTGGCAGCCCTGGTGGAAGGTCTGGAGGGAAGTGAAGTCAGCGCCTGTCTGAAGACCTTCCCCGGCATTGTCAGTGAGACTGATACCGAGCAGGGTTTGGCATCCATCCAGAGTGACACTGACCAGTTGAGAGCCGAGGAATTTCCCATTTTCCAGGCGGGAATTGATGCGGGAGCAGATTTCTGTATGATCAGCAACGTATCAGCCCCCAATGTGACCGGAGACAACACCCCCTGCGTGTTAAGCTCCACCGTGGTGACGGATTTGCTCCGCGGGGAGTTAGGCTTTAAGGGAATCGTCGTCACCGATGATTTCACTGACGCCGCCATCACCGAGTATTACACGGCAGGAGAGGCAGCAGTAAAAGCCATCCGCGCCGGTGTGGACATGATTTACATGCCGGAGAATTTTGAGGATGCCTATGCAGGCGTGCTGGAGGCAGTGAACACCGGAGCACTCACTGAGGATCAGATTGACCAGTCCCTCCACAGAATTTATCGGGTAAAATACGCATCACGGTTGAATGATGCCCAGTAATGGGATATGATAAACAGAAAGAAAACAGAAAGATGAGGAAGTGCTTTATGAACATTGTATGTCTGGACTTAGAGGGAGTTCTGGTGCCGGAAATCTGGATTGCTTTTTCCCAGGCAAGCGGCATCCCGGAGCTGAAACGGACCACCCGTGACGAGCCTGATTACGATAAACTGATGAAGTGGCGTCTGGGAATTTTAAAGGAACATGGACTGGGATTAAAAGAAATCCAGGATACCATCGCAACCATCGATCCCATGCCCGGTGCGAAGGAGTTTCTGGATGAACTGAGAAGTCTCACCCAGGTTATCATCATCAGTGATACCTTTACCCAGTTTGCCACCCCGTTGATGAAAAAGCTGGGCTGGCCCACCATCTTCTGTAATTCCCTGGAAGTGGCAGAGAATGGTGAGATTACCGGATTCAAGATGCGTATCGAGAATTCCAAGCTGACCACCGTTAAGGCACTGCAGTCCATCGGCTACGACACCATCGCCAGCGGCGACAGCTACAACGATCTGGGCATGATTAAGGCAAGTAAGGCAGGTTTTCTCTTTAAGAGTACCGACCAGATTAAAGCCGACAACCCGGACTTACCCGCATTTGAAACCTACGACGAACTTCTTGCCGCTATCAAGAAAGCCTTATAAATTCCATAAAACAACCCCCTGTGGTTTGTTATTGTCTACATATGTAGAAACGTTTTAGGAGGCTTATACAACCATTTGACTCAACTTTTTCATTTTTATTAGAAAATTACTGCTTTTAACTATAAATAGCTGCTTCCTCAAAAAGGAACGCAGTTATTTGGGGATGATTTTTGATAATTCTTCCCAAGAAAGGGTGTTAGAAGCAGTAATCACTGTATTTTGAAATTCTTTAAATTTTGTCTACAAAATCACATTTCCCTATTTTATTTGATTATTTTTTAAAGCATGCTACATAGATAGAAACGTTATTTTTTGAGAGAAGATAATATAAAAATTTAGTTAGAGAGGGAGAAGTTTTTAGGTTTAGCAATAAAAGTATATGGAAAAGAAAGTAAATAAAATATGTGCATATTGCACTAATTATTAGACATGGAATTGTATAATGAGACAAAGTAGACAAAAAGGATTGACACATGTGTTAGATGTATGTATTATAAGAGCTAGCAATTGTTATTTTTAAAGAAAAAATGAACCGGTTCACTTTTTGAAACACGAAAACATAAGATTCAGGAGGATGTTTATGAAAGCAAAAAAAGTATTCGCTATGACGTTAGCTACAGCAATGACAGTTGGTATGCTTGCAGGATGTGGATCTACAGGAGAGAATAAAGAAAGTGGTTCAGATAGTGAACAGATCACATTAAATTATTGGACATGGTTCCCAAGTAAAGATCAGATTCAAGAAACAGTTGATGCGTTTGAGAAAGAGAATCCTAATATTAAGATAAATATGACAGTAATGGAAAGTAAAGCTTTCCAGGAGAAAGTCCCGCTGGCATTAAGTACAGAGGAAGATATTGATGTTATTGGAGTTCAGCCATCAGCATTTGCAGAAGAAGTTCAGGATTATCTGGCAAATCTGGATGAATTAATGCCAGATGTTGTTGGTGCAGATTGGAAAGATGCTTATTCAGAAAAATGTCTTGAGCAGGGAAATCAGCTGACAAGTGGAGATACAAAGATGCTTGTGCTTACAAATTCTGGTTCGATGGTAGGATTTTATAATGCAGCTCTGTTAAAGGATATCGGAGCAGAAGTTCCAAAGACATTTGCAGAGTACAAAGCAGTGGCAGAAGCATTTAAAGCTAAATATCCTGACAAATATGTAAGTGTATTTGCCGGAAAAGACGCTTGGGTTGTAGACGAGATGATGCTGACAGTTCTTGGTCAGCAGGGAGATTATTATAATAAGTGGAGATATGAAGGTGCTCCTGTCGACAGTGAAGAATTTAAACAGGCAATCAACGGATTAAAGAAATATTTTGATGAAGGAATCTTCTCAGCAGATGTTCTTGATCTGGATTATGCAAGTGCAACAGAGGAATTTACAAATGGTGATGCTCTTGTTTACTATATGGGTTCATGGGAAGCACCATTATTATCTAAGACATTAAGAGAAGGAAATGGAATCGAACTTGAAAATGTTGGAGCAATGGCGCTTCCGACAGCAGAGGATAATGGACAGCTTACAGTACGTTCCTATATCGACTCCGGAATCGGTGTAGTTGATTATTCAGAGAAGAAAGAAGCTGCAGCTAAGTTTGTTGCGTATCTTACATTAGGAGAAGGCGCTGATATCTTCGGAAAACAGCTGACAGGGACTTCCGCTAAAAAGGATTTCGCAGTAGATGAATCTCTGTTTGACACAGACGAAGCGAAGGCTGGCTGGAATACAGTTGTTGACCTGATCAATACAGCAACGGCTGACAGAAATAACGTTTCGGGATATTCTGATATTGAAGGTGCTGCAGTACAGAGCGTACTTAACGGATCTGCAACTACAGAGAGCGCATTGAAAGATCTTCAGAAAGAATGGACAAGTGGAAAATATTAATCAGTAAGACAATTGAGGATCTGATGCTTAATATAAAAAGGGGGCTTTCAGCTGCATGACTGGTATGAAAACAAGTAAAGCAGTTGATGGCCCTTTTTTCTACAGGAATTGAGGATATAAACATGACAAGTAAAAAAACAAAATTGAAGGTGACGAGAAGAAATAACAAGGCGGGATTTTTATTTCTCCTTCCGCTGATTGTTATTTTCATAGGATTATTAGGATATAGTTTTTATTTTCTAATTTCAAATAGTTTTAGAGATGTAACGATAACATTTCGAAGATCCGAATTTGTCGGTTTCGCGAATTATCAAACAATATTCAAGGATAAAAGTTTTTGGAAATCGCTTTTAAATACTTTTATTTTATCAACGGCTAACATTTTTTGTGGTTTAACTTTTGGATTTATTATAGCAATCATACTGAATTTTAAAATTAAAGGAAAAAGGTTTTTCCATGCATTGTTTTTCATTCCTTCCATGCTTCCGATTGCATTGATGGCAACAGTTTTCGGATCAATGCTCGAGTATAAGAATGGTATTGTGAATCAGATTTTAAGAGGAGTTGGACTTGGCGCACTTGCACAGAGATGGCTTGCAGATCCAAAACTTGCAATGGGAGCTGTATGCTCTGTATCTATCTTTATGATAGGTATTCCGATTATGTATTATACAGCTGATTTGACAACAATCAGCAGAAGTATTTTGGAAGCTGCTACAATCGATGGTGCAGGTATGAAAGAACAGCTATTACTTATTATTTTCCCAGTTTTGAAAAATACACACAAAACAATCATTCTTTCCATGCTTCTGGGTGGATTTAGAGAAATGGAACGTGTTTATCTGATGACAGACGGCGGACCGGGCGGAAAAACTGAGATTATCGGAACCTATATTTACCGTGCTACACGATCAGCGGGATCAAATATAGGACTCGTTTGTGCAGCTGCGATCATTGTATTAATTGTTGCATTTATTATTTCATTTATTCAGTTAAAGCTGACTTCAAAGAATGGGTAGGTGTTGGATATGAGAAAGAAAAAAGAAAAAGACTACGAACTCGAACAAGATTTATTTGCGATTTCAAAAGCGAACAGAAGAGTAATGATCATCTTCCTTGTCATAATGTTAGCTTTGTGGTGTGTGCCTATTTATTCTTTGTTGAAAGATTCTTTAAAGGTACATGGAATAGAGAACTACTGGTATGTTCTTACAAATGAAGTAAATGGTGTTCCATTTTACCAATACTTTGTAAACTCCATTATCAATGCAGTATTTGCATCTGCATTACTGGTTCTGATCTGTTCATTTTCAGGATTTGCATTTTCTAAAATTGAATTTGCGGGAAGAAAAGTGATTTATAATCTTGTTTTAATGTGTCTTGCAATTTCAGGACCGATTTTGATTATTCCGTTCTTCTATATTTATAAGACTGCACATTTGTATAATACACATTTAGCAATTATTCTTTCCGAATGTCTGATTACAATTCCGTTTGGTGTGCTCATGATGAAAAACTTCTTCGATGGACTCCCGACTGAGTTGATGGAATCAGCAAACGTTGATGGTGCATCTATTCAGCGTTGCTTTTTCAGTATTTATTTACCATTGGCAAAACCAGCGATCATTAACCTTGCTGTATTGCAGATTATGTGGTCTTTCCAGGATTTCCTTTTCCCGTTGATGTTCCTTACGAAAGACAAGGCATATACAACAACGGTTGCAGTGAATGCATTTAAGGGAGCTTATGGAATGACTCCGCAAAATTTGGGACGATATAATGCAGCTCTTGTATTGATATCTATTCCAAGTATCTTGATATTTACTTTTGCACAGAAATTTATTGTAAATGGAATTACTTCAGGTGCGGTAAAAGAATAGATATGAAAGGTTTAATGCTATGAATAAAACATTAAAATATATTTCACCGGCAAAATCATTTACAGAAGCGCTGCCACTAGGAAATGGATCTCTTGGAGCAATGGTTTATGGAGGCGTTCCGGAGGAAAAAATTACTTTAAATTATGACACATTTTGGTCTGGAACAGGACATAGAGAAGAAAAAGAGGTTGATCCAAGTACACTTGAACAGGCAAGAAAATTAATCTTTGAAGAAAAATTTTGGGAAGCAGAAGAGTATATGAAGAAGAATATGCTCGGATTTTATAATGAATCTTATATGCCTTTAGGAATTCTCAGTTATGTGTTTGAAAAGGTCGATGAACCAAAAGAATATGTGCGATTCCTTGACTTAGAAAATGCTATATTTACTTCAAAATTCAAAAATAATGAAACAGAATATATCTCTAAGATGTTTATATCAAATCCGGCAAAAGCACTTGTAATTAAGATTACAGCCAACGGAATGGACAAATTGGATTTAAAAGTGAAGCTTGATAGCGAAGTGCAGCATACAATCAAGACAGAAAATGATTGCTGTTTGTATGTAAGCGGAAATGCACCGTCTAATGTACAACCTAATTATGTTGCTTGCGAAAATCCGATTGTATATGATGAGAAGAATCCAGGAATGGCATTTTGTTGTTATTTGCAGGTTACTCATAAAGGTGGAACTGTTAGTGTAGATTTAGACGGTTTGAAAATTCAAAAAGCTGAAGAAGTAGTGCTTTACTTGACAGCAGCGGATGGATATAAGAAGTATAATCAAAGGATTGAAACGAATCCAGAAGTGTGTGAAAAGAGCTGCGGTGATCAGATTCAGGAGTTGAATTCAAAAACATATAAAGAACTTGAGGAAGAACATATAGCAGATTATCAATCTGTTTATAAAAATGTATCCCTTGAATTAGAAGAAATAGAAAATGATCTACCAACAGATGAACGTTTGAAACGTGTTCAGAATGGAAAACAGGATTTGGGGTTGTCATGTCTGTTTTTCCATTATAATCGTTATCTGATGATAGCATGTTCACGAAAAGGAACCCAACCGGCAAATTTACAGGGTATTTGGAGCGAAAGTATAAGACCTGTATGGAGCAGTAACTGGACAACCAATATTAATATCGAAATGAACTATTGGCTTAACGGTCCATGTAATCTAATTGAAAGCTTTACAGCATTTGTAGATTTCGTCGAAGAATTAAGTCATGCCGGAGAAGAAACAGCAAAGAAACAGTGTCATTGTTCAGGTTGGACAGCAAATCATAATGTTGATATATGGAGACAGACTGGTCCAGTAGATGGCGAACCTAAATATGCGTACTGGCCGATGGGCGGTGTATGGTTGTGCTCACAAAGTTATGAATACTATAGATATTCAAGAGATTTGGAGTACTTGAAAAATAAAATATATCCATCATTGAGAGGATCTGTTTTGTTTTGTCTTGATTGGTTACAACAAAGGGAAGATGGACTTTATTATACAGCACCTTCTACCTCGCCAGAAAATACATTTAAAGATGGAGAAGGACATGCTTGTGGCGTGAGTTACATGACAACAATGGATTTAGCAATTATAAAAGAATTATTTGCTAACTATTTGGAAGCATGTAATGTTCTTGGAATCAAAGAGGATTTGATTGAACAAGTGAATGAGCGCAGTAAGTTATTGCCAGATTATCAGATTGGAAGAACAGGAAAGATTCAGGAATGGATGAAAGATTTCGAAGAATTTGATGTTGGACATCGACATTTCTCTCCGGTATTTGGATTCCATCCAGGACACTCAATAAAGAAAACAGATACTGAATTAGTAGAAGCATGTCAGAAGTTTATTGAAGAAAAGGTTGCAAACTATAAACAGCAAATTGGGTGGAGTTGTGCATGGCTCATTAACTTGTGGGCAAGATTAGGTGATGGAACGAAAGCGAATTACTACTATGAAGAGTTGTTACGACAATCAGTTTATAACAACCTTTTTGACCTTCATCCGCCATTAGGTGAAACGGAAGGAGAACGGGAAGTATTCCAGATTGACGGTAATTTTGGAAGTGCAAGTGCTGTTGCTGAAATGCTTTTGAGTAGTGAAGACGGAAAAATTACTATTCTTCCAGCATTACCAGAGAGTTGGGAAAGCGGAAAAGTAAAAGGTCTTTTGGCTGTAGGTGGAGTTGAGGTAGATATCGCATGGAAAAATAGAAAACCAATTTCAATTTCACTTTGTTCTTCTTTAGATCAGTCTATAAATATTTTTTATGGAAATAAGAAGTTAATGGAAAGAATAGAATTAAAAAAACAGGAGCAGCAAATCATAGATCTGCACTCCTGTGAATGGATTTAATTATGTTAATTGACGGATGCTTTCTTTATAATGCATGGTTGGTTTGTGTATTATCGTTTTTGGATAATCAGAGTAGTCACCACAAATACGTCTGTAAAGAAGTTTCCCAGCCTCTGTGCCCATGACATTAGTAGGCTGTTCTGCAAAAGACAGTGGTGGATTTACGACATTTGCAAGTGGAAAGTTGTCAAATCCAATAACCGAGATATCATCTGGTATTTTTAATCGTAAATAGTTAATTGCAAGATAAGCACCAATAGTCATATCATAGTTACTGATGAATATGGCTGTTGATCTTTTTGGGAGTTTGCACAAACGCATCATAGCTTCATAACCACCGTCTATACAGTAATCTCCGCATTGAATATAATCATCTGTAATCGTTAAACCAGCGTTTGTCATAGCTTTTTTATATCCGTTTAGACGTCCATTACTAGTATAATGATTCGGACTTCCAGTGATAATAGCAATATCTTTATGTCCCAAATCAATTAAACGTTGAGTCGATTCATATCCTGCCAGTTCATTATCAAGAACGATGCAATCTGTTGCATGATCTTGGATCTCCTGGTCAAGTAGAATCAATGGAATATTACTTTTCTGAATCATTTCAATTTGTTTACCATCGGAGGCATACGGAATCAGAACGATCCCATCAACCATACGATCAATTAGATATTGGGTTTTTCGCAATTCCATTTCTGCATTGTTGTGGCATTCGCACACAATAACACTGTATCCTAAAGGCAATAATGTTGATTCGATTGATGAAATCATAGAAGTACAAAAAGTAGAATCTAACATTGGCAACAGAATAGCAACAGAGAAAGATTTTGCATTACGTAGTCCTTTTGCGATATTGTTTGGATGAAAATCAAGTTCTTTGATTGCTTCTTCTATAGCTAAACGAGTATTTTCTTTTACAGTTTTGCCATTAATGTATTTAGAAACTGTACCGACAGAAAGCCCGGCACGAGCGGCAACATCTCGAATTGTTGAAGCCAATATAATGCCTCCCTCCATAAATATGATAATTATATAAAAAATTTAGCATAATTAATAAAAGAAATCAAATGTTATAAAAAATGC
>ERZ1026844.193-NODE-193-length-50207-cov-13.491984_pt1 | contig 50207 bp, 62 predicted proteins | sample MGYA00380152_ERZ1026844 | MGnify/ENA primary metagenome ERZ1026844 (study PRJEB33269, sample SAMEA4719788) | human gut metagenome | biome: human-associated habitat; feature: organic feature; material: feces | place: Cameroon | collected 2013-10 ... | reverse complement strand
AGTAAACAGTGCTTTTAATTATTTACACTGTCTACTGGGAGGTCATCATATCACATGAGGTATGCCGTTTTTTTGTTATAATCCTTCTTTTATGAAGTATGCCTTTCTTTTCGTATCCTTCTCAAATTCATGCATATCTTCTAATTGTTCCATAACTATCCCTTAATATCTTTTAATAAAGCCACATGTTCACCATAAATATGCCCTGATTCAGGTACATAAATAATAAGCGCTTCTTTTTCATTCTTATAAATAGAACGACTCTTTTCTACAAAAGCGAATAAGAGATTTTCCCCTTTAGTTGTCTTAAGCTGTACTCTTTCATTGTACTTCACTGGTGTAACCACATATTCACAAGGTACACTAGGTACTTCTTTTAAGCTCACCATCTGTTTATAGTAGCTATAAACCATGAAGAATAATCCAGCTGCAATAGCGAGTGCCAGCGCATAGATCACTTTAGCCTGAGCAGGAACAAGAAAAGCAGCTACTAATGCGACAATTACAACTATAGGAATAATTCTAGAGAACTTCTTATAGTGTTTTCCATATTCATTACATTTATAAGTCATATATTTTTCTGACTGTTTAAGATTTAATTTTTTTAATTCGTACATCGTTGAACACCTTCTTTAAAGTCATACATTGTTGTGTGATAGGATGTCTAAAAGCTATTTCTACACTATCTAGATAGAAACCTTCTCCTTCACCATAAAGTGGATCACCTACAAGAGGACACCCTAAATAAGCCATATGGACACGAATCTGATGCGTACGTCCTGTTTCTAACTTACATTCTACTAGAGAATACTCTCCAGTCGTTTTAATCGTACGGTAATGGGTGATTGCTTCTTTACCGCCTTCTTTTACTTCTCTTTTTGTCCCATGACCTTCAGCATGATCAATAGGCGCATTGACAGTCCCCTGCCCTGGATTGCCTTTGACAAGCGCATGATAGACACGTTTCACCTGCTTGATATCATGAGAAAAAGCATCATGAACATAACGGCTTTTCGCAATCATCATGAGTCCAGAAGTCTCTTTATCTAGACGATTCACTAGATGAATAGCACTCTCAATATGATTTACTTTATAGTAATACATAATAGCATTCCCTAACGACTCTGTTAAGTACTTCTTAACTGGAATACAAGCAAGATTGGGCTGTTTATCAATGATCATCAAATAATCATCTTCATAAACAACCTTTAAAGGAATATCCACAGGAATCACATTGCTTGTTTCTTTTGGAAAGACAATGGCCACACTATCTCCCAACACTGTCTTATAACATAAATACTGCTTTTCTCCATTCACTAATATTTCTCCATGATTTCTAGAATCTTTTACTAGTTTCTTAGAAATACCATGTAAATAGAAGAATTCATCTAAACGCATATCAACATGCTGTGCATCTATTTCAAACTGTAAAATCATAGGAATGATTTCCTCAATCTCTTCACAAAAGATACATGACGATAATTACAGAAATGTGCCACACGCTTAGATAAACATGCTTCTATCACATCATGATCCTTTAATTCATATATATCTGTATCAATACCTAATACAGTATTCTCATTACGATCTGCTTCAAAACGTACCACATCATCTTCCCCTAAAATAAGAGAACTACCTAAAGAACGATAAGCATTATGATGAATACCTGCAATCTCTGTTACCTGCATCAGTCTTAGGCTAGGATTAATCACAGATCCACCTAATGACTTATTCAATGCCGTAGAACCTGAAGGGGTACTGACACATATACCATTTCCTCTAAATGTTTCCATATGTTCACCATTTACATACATATCAATCACCTGTGAACGATGACTATTCTCTATACGCATTTCATTTAATGCATGGAAAACCTGTCCATTACAAGAAATACGTAGTAAATGTCGATCAAAGATATCTGGTTCTTTTGTAAGAATATCTTTAACAAGCTGTTTGTATTCATCTTTTAAATAATCTGTAAAGAAACCAAGTGTTCCTGTATGGATTCCTACAAAAGAGACATCATTTAAAACATGCTCATAACGATGAATAGAATACAACATAGTTCCATCTCCACCTACAGAGATGACTATTTCTGGATGTTCTTCATCATAAATGAGTTCTTTAAGTTCTTCTTTAATTAAAGCTGCAACATGACGGGATACGTCATCTTTTTTTGACACAATCGCATATCTTTTCATTTTTTCATCACCGCTATTATTATACTTTCTATTACCTTTTTAAGCAATATGACTTGTATTGACGGTTAACACAAGTATATAATTTGAGAAAAAGTGAGGTTATTATGGAAAAGAATCTTGAAATAGAATATAAGATGCTGCTTAGCGAGGATGTTTTCCGCAAGTTAATGAATGATTTTAATGGGCATACTTATAGTCAGACAAATTATTATCTTACAAGTATTGAATTGGGTGCTTTACGCTATAGTCTTCGTGTAAGAGAAAAAGAAGGCTATTATGAGATGACACTTAAAACACCTGCCAAAATAGGACGTATGGAGCATAATCTAGAGATTACTAAAGAGGATCTCATCACAATTCAAAATGGAGAAATGCCTGATAATGAAATTACACATCTCTTAAAAGACAAAGGCTTTGATTTAAGTCTTATTAAACAGTCTTATTCTCTCACTACCATTAGAAGAGATGTACCTTTTGATTCAGGTATGTTATCTCTTGATGAAAATCATTATAACGGAATCACTGATTATGAATTAGAATTTGAAGTCAATGATGAAAAAGCAGGACTAAAACAGTTCAAAGAATTATGTGAGACATATCATCTACAATATAAAGGAAACTGTGCAAGTAAGATTGTGAGAGTTCTAAGTACATTAAAAGCAGGCTTATAAGCCTGCTTTATTGCTGCGATGATAATCTTCTACAAGTGTAGATGCACTGAACTGTGGACAATTGTCGAACTTCTGACATTCTGCCAATTTTCTCAATTCTCTTGGAATAAATGCACGAATTTCTTCCGCATTATAACCTACCTGGAAACGTCTTTCATCAATCATGATTGGACGTTTTAAGATAGATGGATTTTTCTGAATGAAATGAATCAATTCATTGATAGACATATCTTCAATGTCCACTTTATTTTCTTTGATGATCTTAGAACGTTTAGAAATAATATCATCTGTACCATTCTCACTTCGTTCTAATAATTCACGTAATTCATCTTCTCTTAGTATTGTAGAAAAGATATTCTTTTCTACATAAGGAATATCATGTTCTTTCAGCCATGCTTTGACTTTTCTGCATGATGCACAACTTGGTGCAGTGTAGATTCTAATCATGATTTCACCTCTTTCTTATGTTTATTATACATCATTTTCGTAGGTTGTGTATGTTTATTGGTTGCATTCACATAATTTTGTATTATAATGGAAGAAGCAATGAACAGAAATAAGTAGTTTTTTATACTATGGATAGAGAGCTCATGGGTGGTGGAAATGAGTCATATATAGGAAATGAATTGGGTTCTGGGAGCTTTTCTAGCATGAGTTAGAAACGTCTGCTGTCGTTACCAGCACAAATACACATTGGTGGCACGTCCTTTGGGCGTGCCTTTTTTATTTAGGAGGACGTAAGTAATGAAAAGAATGTTAAGTGGTATTAAACCTACAGGCCGTGTTACTTTAGGTAACTACATTGGCGCAATTAAGCCTTTTGTACAGTTCCAGAATGAATATGAGATGATCATCTTTGTCGCAAATCTTCATTCAATGACTATTTATCAGGAACCAAAAGATTTAAGAAAAAATACTAAAGACCTGATTGCATTATATATTGCGGCTGGATTAGATCCTGAACAGGTCACTCTATTCTTACAGAGTGATGTCTTAGAACATGCTCAGTTAGGATGGTATTTAGGCTGTATGGTGTCTATGGGTGAATTATCACGTATGACTCAATATAAATCAAAGAAACTAGAAGCAGAAGAAAAAGGCGGACATATTGGTGCTGGTATCTTCAACTACCCTTCATTAATGAATGCAGATATTTTGATGTATGATCCAGACTATGTACCAGTAGGAGAAGATCAGAAACAGCATGTAGAGCTTGCTAGAAATGTCGCAGAACGTTTTAATAGCCGTTATAGTGATACATTCAAACTTCCTGAACCTATTATTCCTAAAGTAGGTGGACGTATTATGGACTTACAGGATCCTACTAAGAAGATGAGTAAATCTTCACCTAATGGTAAAGGATGTATTTATGTCTTAGATCCAGTTAATGTATCTAAGAAGAAGATTTTATCTGCAGTCACTGATAGTGATTCACATGTAAAGTTTGACCCAGAAAACAAGCCTGGTATTTCTAACCTACTTGAAATCTATTCTATTATTTCAGGTAAGACTATTGAAGAACTTGAAACAATGTATGAAGGTAAGGGTTATGGAGAATTCAAGAAGGATCTTGCTGAAGTAGTTGGTGATGAACTGACACGAATTCAGGACCGTTACAATGAAATCGTGAATGGTGATTATCTTGATAATGTCCTTGAAGAAGGGGCTGAAAAAGCAAGAAGAATTGCAAGAAAGAAACTTGCAAAGGTTGAAAGAAAGATTGGTATTACAATCAAGAAAAAATAAAACAATGGCTCGCGCCATTGTTTTTTTATTTAATGATGAAGAAATATGCAAGAACTAATAGTCCTAATACAATTCTATACCAGCCAAATACCTTGAAGTCATGCTTCTTGATATAGCTCATTAAGAACTTGATGATTAAAATTGAAGATACAAAGGCAACAACCATACCAAGTCCTAATACTACAAGCTGAGTTCCAGTAAATGCGAGACCAAACTTCACTAACTTTAATAAGCTTGCCCCAAACATAACTGGGATTGCTAGGAAGAATGTGAATTCTGCAGCAACTGTACGGCTGACACCTAACATTAATCCACCAAGGATTGTGGCACCTGAACGAGATGTACCTGGGAAAATAGCTGCAATTAACTGGAACATACCAATTAAGAAAGCAGTCTTGCCATTGATTGCTCGTAAAGAGTTTACTTTAGGTCTTAACTTCGCATTTCTATTTTCAATAACGATAAAGCCAATACCAAAGACAATAAGTGCAAGTGCTACACAAGGTGGATTATAGAATAATGCTTCAAATACATCATCAAATAATAGACCTACAACGGCAGCTGGGATACATGCAAAGATGATCTTTAGCCATAAATCAAAGATATCTCTATCTACATATTTAAAGAAACCTTTTACCATAGGATTTGTATTCTTCTTAAATGGCCAGATCTGATTCCAATAGATAACGACGACTGCAAGAATAGCCCCTAACTGAATTACAACCTGGAACATAGAATAGAAATCTTTAGAAACATCTAATTTCACAAATTCATTTAATAAGATCATATGTCCAGTACTGCTGATAGGTAACCATTCTGTGATTCCTTCTACAATACCAAACAAAATAGTTTTTAAATAGAGTAACATATTTTTCTCCTTTTTTGTTGTCTTTTTGATTATGGCACAATTCTTATTATTTTCAAGGTTTTAAGGTTAAAAAAAGACTTTCTCAATTGAGAAAGTCTATTTTACAGCGATAACTTCTACTTCAAGTAAAGCACCTTTAGGTAGTTTTGCGACTTCTACAGCACTTCTTGCTGGATAAGGTTCTTCAAAATATTCAGCATAGATACCATTCATAGTTGCGAAATCTTCAATATTATCTAAGAATACAGTTGTTTTCACAACGTTCTTGAATGTAAGACCCTGGCTTTCAAGTAATCCTTTTACGTTATCTAATGCACGTCTAGTCTGTGCTTCGATACCTTCTGGCATTACACCTGTTTCAGGATCTAGTGGAATCTGTCCTGAGAAGAAAATCATATTGCCGATATCGATTCCCTGGCTATATGGTCCGATAGCACCTGGTGCTTTATCTGTTTTTACTACGTTAGTCATTTGTACGTCCTCCTAATGGTCCTATTATACCATTCTTATCCACTAAAGTGAAACAATAAGATATTGTCATAGTGAGTAGAATTTGCTACAATATTTAAACGGAGGCGTACAAGAACGATGAAAGATTTTATCAAGAAATTTGCACGTGAAATCAGTGTTTTTGGATTAGTACTTGTTGTTTTCCTTGGCTTATTCATTTATCGTCAGGCAACATATGCAACTTATACAACTTTATCAAGCACAAAGTTTGAACAGAAGATTGAAAATAAAGATAGCTTTATTCTTGTTGCAGGTGATAGTTCTGATAATACAATGAAGTCTTTCCAGGAAGTTATGACAACTTACCAGACAAAGAATAGAAAAAATAAGCTTTATTATGTTGATACAAAAGGAAAGTCTAGTGATTACCTAACTAAGAAATTGAATGTGAGTGTCTCTACACCTTGTACATTCATTATTAAGAATGGTAAAGTGACTGCCAAGTATCCAGGTGCTCTACAGTACTATTACTTCAAAGATTTTATCAATGCAAACCTATAAAAAAGAGATTGCCGATGCGGCAATCTTTTTTTAGTCTTTAAATTCAATTTCATCAAGTGGTAAATCGTTCTTTAACTTATGGTTACAGTTAGGGCATCTCTTTTCTACACCTGTCACAAAGCTTCTAGACTTTGTAAAGACATCGACATGTCCACATGAATCACAACGACATCTCTTCATTAATTTGAAGTTATAAGCCATAAGTAAGATATAAAGCACAACTGTTCCAATTGTACCTGGTAATCCTAGTGACATAAAGAAACTGACGAATATACCAATAATAAGCAAGAAGTTAGAACCGATTTCTATTCTTCTAATTGTTTTTGCATATTGATTTCTACTTTTCATATATTCTCTCCACTCTTGGTGAAATGAGACAGATAATTTCATAAGGGATTGTATTGATTTCCTTAGCCATCTTTGCAAGTGAGATATGTTCTCCAAAGATTTCTACATCATCCCCTGGTTTTACATTCTCATCTACCTTCACCATACACTGATCCATACATACTCTTCCTACTACAGGATAGTAGTGACCATTGATATAAACTTCTCTACCCTGGTTAGCGCGTGTAAAGCCATCTGCATAACCAATTGGTAAAGTCGCAATATATTGATCTTCATCAGCTGTATAAGTCATACCATAACCAATCTTTTCACCTTTAGGTACAACTTTAACCATTGCAACTTTAGTATAAAGACTCATTGCCTGTTTTAAATCTTTATTTTCTTCACCACGTGGATCTACACCATACATGGCAATACCAATACGTGTTAAGTTACCAAAGTCAGAATGATGGAACATCATAGCGGCAGAGTTATCACAATGAACATACTTAAAACGATTATTACCTACAATAGACTTGAATAAAGCGAGCTGCTTTTCATACTCATCATCCTGTGAGAAATCATCCGCTGTCGCAAAATGAGTGAAGATACCTTCTACATCAATCTTTGCAGGATCAATCATTTCCATAGCCTGTTCAAATTCTTTTTCTGTTTTAAAACCAATTCTGTTCATTCCTGAATCAATACTTAAATGAACCTTGACTGGTGCATCATAATGATGCATTTCATTAATCTTATTTAAGTAATCAAATGAGAATAAAGCAAGACTGATATTCTTCTCAATCGCAATATCCAAGTCTTCTAGTGGTACTGCACCAAGTACTAGAATATCCTGTTTTACACCTAAATCTCTTAAGTCTACAGCTTCTTTTAAAGTTGCCACTGCAAACATCTGAATGATGGGTTCATCCTTTAAAACAGAAGCAACTTCCTTATAACCATGTCCATAAGCATTTGCTTTTATGATGGCTACCATAGGCTTTTTAGTCTTAGCATATAATGTTTCTACATTTTCTTTAATATAATCTAAACGCACTTTTGCATACGTATCACGATAACGTGTCATTTTATATTCCTCTTTTCCTTAAATCAAAAGTATAAACTAGAGATTTATACTTTTCAAGAACTGTTTGAAAAAGCAGCACTTATGTGCTGCTTAAAAGTCTGATAAATGGCCATCTTTTCTATCAACGCGATAACGATAACGGCATAATTCCAACATAGGTAAATCAGAATTAGAATCAGAATAACCATAAGAATGATCATAATCTATTTCTAGATCATGTTCCTTCATATACTGATTAATTCTTGTCACCTTTGCCTTACCTTTACAGTTTTCACCAATAATATGAGATGTATAATGCCCATCCTTCATTTCAGTTTTTGTCCCCATTAACACGTCACAAGGAAGTGTATTAAAGCGCATATAAGCTTCTGCACTGGCAGTCACTAGAAATACCAGACATCCTTCTTCCTTTCTTTTCTTCATTTCTTCCACCATATGAGGATAATAAGTTGGGACGATATCTTTCTCATAACACTCCTTGATTTCTTCTTCAGTAAGAAGATCTAAAGGAAAATGAATCCATGATTTCGTTGATTCCATAGAACAGATATGTAAAACATATCCAATTCCATAAGGAATAAGGGGAAGAAAACGGAATACTGATAAAGGATACTTCTTTAAAGTATATGACAATAGCTTTCTAATAGAATCACCATGCGCTATTGTATAATCAAAATCAAAAAATGCACACTTCTGTTTCATTAAGCAATCTCCAATGCGACTTCCATCATTGCAGTAAATGTCTTTTCTCTTTCCTGGGCAGTAGTTTCTGGTTCATCATTTACTAAAGAATCAGAAATAGTTAAAAGAGTTAAAGCGTTCTTACCTAAATAAGCAGCTGTTGTGAATAATGCATAAGATTCCATTTCTACTGCAAGAACACCCATTCTAGACCATTTTTCTGTAGAAGTTGTATCTGCATGATAGAAGATATCAGATGCTAGGACATTTCCTACGTGATAGTTGATCTTCTTTTCTTTCGCAAGTGTTACAGCCTTTTCTAGTAATGAATAAGAAGAAATAGCTGAGAAAGTACCTGGTAATTCATATTGGTGTGCAAAATTAGAATCTGTACATGATCCCTGTGCAATAATGACATCTCTAATATGGACATTCTTCTGCATAGAACCTGCACTACCAATACGAATGATGTTTTCTACATCATATTGTGTAAATAATTCATAAGAATAGATACCAATAGAAGGCATACCCATTCCTGAACCCATAATAGAAATCTTCTTTCCTTTATAAGTTCCTGTATATCCAAACATGTTTCTTACAGCGTTGAACTGTACAACATCTTCTAGATATGTTTCTGCCAGATATTTTGCACGTAATGGGTCTCCTGGCATTAAGACTGTTTTTGCGATATCACCTTTTTTTGCTTCATTATGTGGTGTTGCCATAATTTATCTCCTTTTATAATAATTTTTTAGATCTGGTTTCTTACCTGATATGATTGCCTTTTTGAGTACCTTATAATCTTTACTTGAATAGCCTGCTTTCGCAAATGTCTCTGTCATAATGACAGGTGCCTGATTATCATTTAGGCCATCATACAATGCGATATCTTTTTGATAGTCTTTGACATGTGTATCAATATCAATCATATGCAGCTGGATGTGATCATCATCCTTGAAATCATCTATTAATATTCTACAATTTCCACAAGACTTAAGTCCATAGACTTTTACAGAATATACAGTCTTTTTACATGATGTACTACTTAACAGTAAACCTGCGATCACTAAAATCTTGAGTAGGTTTCTTTCCATTTGCGACACGTTCAATATCTTTTGCCAATATCTCTTCATCATCTGTTTCATATCCTAATAACGCAAAATAACCTTTTACATAGATAAATGGACCTAAACCATAGAATTCATCATCAAAATCCTTTAATGAATTCACTGCCTGGTCATAATGGACTGTTGTCTTTGTATCATCCATGTCATACATCTTGATAGAAATATTCTTATAACGTTTCTTTAAATAAGGAATCGCATTCTTCTTAAATGCGATACATTCAGCACATGTCTTGACTGAATAGAACTCAATTGTGACAGGATGAGGTAATTCAACCTGTTTTTGTGTACATCCAGTCATTAGTACTAAACTTAATAAAAATAGAATCCACTTCTTCAATCGCATCACTCCTCTAATACATCAGCACATTCTTTTAAGTATTCCATAATAGGTAACTGCTGTGGACATACACCCTCACATTGACCACAGCCAATACATTCAGATGCTTTTGCACTCTTTTCTATAATACCTTCATAGCGATTCTTTGCTTTATCCTTCATACCATAGATTTTATACCAGTTCATTGCCTTGAAGATATCAGGAATCTCAATACCCATAGGACATCCTGGTGTACAATAACGACATGCTGTACAAGGAATAGATTCAATTGCATCAAGTGCCTTCTGTGCTTCTTTTATTGTATTCTGTTCTTCTTCACTTAATGGTTTGAAATCTTTCATATAAGAAATATTATCTAATACCTGTTCCATTGTACTCATACCACTTAATACTGTAATGATACCATCAAGTGATGCCACATAACGTACAGCCCATGATGCAATGGACATATCAGGATTTGCATGATATAGAATATCTCTTACTGATTCAGGAGGTGTAGCCAATGTACCACCTTTAATAGGTTCCATAACAACAATAGATTTCTGATGCTTTCTCGCAATTTCATAATTAGCACGAGATGTAATAGAAGGATTTTCCCAGTCTGCATAATTTAATTGTAATTGTACAAATTCTACATCAGGATGCTTAGTGAGTAATTCATCTAATAATTGTGGTGTTCCATGGAAAGAGAAACCATAATGTTTAATTAGTCCTTTTTCTTTTGCTTCCTTCACAAAGTCCCATATATGATACGTGTCATATAAAGCGACATTAGCATCAGATAAAGCATGTAATAAATAATAATCAAAATAACCTGCACCTGTTCTCTCTAAGCTTACTTTTAATTGTGCCTGACAACTTGCTTCATCATGACACATCATCTTCGCGTTGATCTTAGAAGCCAAAGTATAAGAATCACGAGGATAACGTTCTACAAGTGCCTGTCTTGTTGCTTCCTCAGATCCTTCATAGACATATGCTGTATCAAAATAAGTGAGTCCAGCATCCATAAAGGCATCTACCATTTTCTTTGTTTCTTCAATATCAATCTGTCCATTAATGCGTGGTAAACGCATCATACCAAAACCAAGTTTTGGTGTATGTTCTCCAAAATAAGTCATACTCTCATCTCCTTTATTCTATTCTAACACAAAAAGCTTCCCAACTAGGAAGCTCTTTTCGTAAATATAAATGCAACACCTGGATCTTTATTCTCTGCATGAACCTCATAGCCATACATATCCGCAATTTTTGCGACAATAGAAAGACCTAAACCAAACTGTCCTTTCACTCCTTTTACATAAGGGTTGAAAAGATCTTCTTTCTTATCTTCATCAATAGGATCCCCATCATTATAAATAACGAGTGTATCTTTCTTTAATGAAATCATAATCACAGACTTCATATAACGTGACGCATTATCAATGATATTTTCTATCGCAACACGCCAATGTTCTTCATTACCGATGAAGGCTACATCATCTAGATCTGTTTCTATATGTATATGCCCCATTGCTTCCATCTGCATGACAATATGTTCAATTAAATCCTTGATTGGGAAAGGTTTTAATTCACTTTCTTCTGCACTTAAGTAATCCAGTCTATTTAAATAAAGTAAAGATTTGACTTTATGTTCTAAACGATCTGCATTTTCTAAAATAACATCCATAGAACTTTCTTTATCACCATATGGGTAGATATCATCCTTGACACTTTGTCCATATGTTTTAATAAGCGCAATAGGTGTCTTTAAGTCATGAGAAATGTTGTGAATCATTTCTTCTTTGACCTTTTCCTGCTTCATGAGTTCATCCTTCATTGTCACAATCGCATTACCTACAACCCCTATTTCATCTCCTCTATCCATGACAAGAGTGCTATCTTCACGATTTGCAATAGAGTCTACATAGGTCTTGATTTTCTTTAAAGGACGGATCAAAGAAATAACCCATAATACAAGAACTAACGCAAAGATAGTCAGTACTGCATAAAGAATATAAATAATACGATTACGTATATCTCTAATCAGCTTATCTGAATAAGAATTAGACATAATAGAAATCAAATACTCATCATCGACCTTCATAATACGATAATAATAGGTTTCCCTTGCATAAGTTCCTTTATTCTCAATTGTATTGTGTCTTTGACTATTCACAATCTTCTCTAAATCACGTCCAAATAAGTAATTATAAAGTAATGTCAATGTAGTGGCATCACCATGAAGGTTACTAAATGTAAAAGCATTTTCTACTGGATCATAGACAATTGTATAGATAGGCTTCTCTTTATTATTAGAAGGCATGAAATCATATTCTACAGTATCTCTTTGTGATGTTTCTAGTTTTTCATACATCTGATCATCAATAATATCATGAACATTAGAATCCACAACAGGCATGACAACAGCCACAAGCATAATAGCTAAACCTAGAATAACCACAAGGAGCTGTTTTAATAAAGACAAAGATTTAAACATTAGTCAAGTCTATAGCCAAAACCATAAATTGTCTTGATATTGATATTTGGCATCTTCTTTCTTAAACGTCTTAAAGTATCATCTACAACACGGTCACTACCAAAATAGTTTTCATCCCAGACACGTGTTAAAACCTGTTCACGAGAAATCGCAATACCTTTATTCTTCATGAAATAAAGAAGCAGTTCATATTCTTTGGTTGTTAAATCAATCTCATGGCCATTCTCTAATACTTTACGCTTTGATTCATCAATCATATAACCATCGATTTCAATCATTTCAGTATCCTTATAAACACGCTTTAAGACATTATGAATACGAAGAATGACTTCCTTCATATTAAATGGTTTTGTGATATATTCATCACAACCCTTTTCTAAACCTATAATACGATCAAATTCCTGATCTCTTGCAGACATGAAGACAATAGGCATATCAGGACGTGATGATTTAATAGCAGTTAATAAGTCAAAACCACTATTCTTATCAAGCATGATATCAACAAGCCATAGATGAACATCATCATCACAATGCATTAAGGCTTCATCATATGTATAGAAAGAAGTACATTCATATCCTTCTTTTTCTAAATAAGTTCTTACAAGATCATTCAATTGTTTTTCATCATCAATGATGTTAATTTTGTATTTCAAGAGACTCACCTCCCATATTTACCATTATAGTGAAAATATTGCCAGCAAAGTGGCAATATTTTGTTAGATTATGTGATTATTTAACGGCATAGCCTTTTTCTTTAATAAGATTTACAACCTTAAGCACATGTTCATGACAAATTTCATCTGTCTGTGCTTCAACCATGACACGAATTAATGGTTCTGTACCAGATTCTCTTACTAGAATACGACCGTCATCACCTAATGCTTCTGTCACTTCTTCAATTGCTTTCTTGATGTCTTCATCATTTAATACTTCAGCTTTATCTTTTACACGTACATTGATTAATAACTGTGGATAAATAGTAACTGGTTCTGTTAACTGAGCTAAAGTCTTCTTATTTTCAATACATGTTTCTAGAATCTTTAATGATGTTAAGATACCATCACCTGTAGTTGCATGCTTAGAGAAAATAATATGACCAGACTGTTCTCCACCAATAACGTTTCCATTAGTGACCATGTTTTCATAAACATATTTATCACCAACGGCAGTCTTTGCATAACCAATACCAATCTTATCTAAAGCCTTATAAAGACCAATATTACTCATGATTGTAGTAACGATTGTGTTGTTGGCTAGTTCATTGTTTTTCTTTAATTCCTGACCACATACATATAGAATTAAGTCACCATCAACAACTCTACCAAATTCATCTACAGCTAAACATCTATCTGCATCACCATCAAATGCAAAACCGATATCTAAACCATTTTCACGGACAAAGTTCTGTAATGCACCCATATGTGTAGAACCACAATCAGTATTGATATTTACTCCATCAGGATGATCATTAATAACATAAGTTTCTGCACCTAATGCATCAAATACTGCCTTTGCGATATTAGAAGATGCCCCATTGGCACAATCTAAACCAACACGTACATTTCTAAATGCTCTCTTAGGAATACTCATCAAGTAACCAATATATCTATTTCTACCCATAGAGTAATCAAAAGCACGACCGATATCATCCTTAGTTGCATATGGAAGTTCATCAGTTAAACCATCAATATACATTTCAATCTGCTTTTCTACATCTGCATCAAACTTCTGACCTTTATCATTAATAAGCTTAATACCATTATCATAATAAGGGTTATGTGATGCAGAAATCATGATACCACAATCAAATCCATCAGTTCTTACAATATAAGATACTGAAGGTGTTGTCGTTACATGAAGAAGATATGCATCAGCACCACTTGCAGTCAAGCCAGCTACAAGTGCATATTCAAACATATAACTTGAACGTCTTGTATCCTTCCCAATAACGATTCTTGCTTTATGATGACGGTTATAGTACCAGCCTAAATAACGACCTACTTTAAAAGCATGTTCTACTGTTAAATCCTTATTTGCTTCTCCTCTAAAACCATCTGTTCCAAAATATTTACCCATTTTTACTTGTCCTCTCTATTTTTTCTCAATAAACATAGTCACATCAATAGTACTCTGTGATATCTTATTGATTTTGTCATTTCCCTGTAATGCGATACCAGATAAAGTTGTTGATCCTGATAAATTAGAAATATCAACCTGACATGTAATATAGTTAATATCACTAATATCAGTACGTTTCCCATAGATTGTTACAGTAGAGCTAGATAACTTATAATTTGTCATCTGATAGCCTTCCTGCAATTGTCCAACAAATTCTGGTTTAACTGGCACTTCTTTAGAATAAGAATCAACATGACATCTGACATTCACTTTTTCTGGTGCGATTGTACATTGTACTTCATTTCCATCTGCATCAAATGCTTTAATTTCACATGTCTGCTCAAATGCCTTCGTCTTATCCTCCACATCAATGAGCGCCTGCACTTTATCAATCTTATCAAGATTGTTCTGTGTCGCTGTTATTGTAACACGTTTTGTGGATATTGAATCGACTGAAACACTATATTTTTCATTTAATTTATCTTGATTAATAAACTTATATCCTAAATCAAACTTTGCATCCACCTTAGGCTGAATCTTAACTGTCACTGTTTCAGGAATAAGCATTACAGTCAGATCACTATCAAAATTTCTTGTCTTTAATGTAACATGATGTGTTCCTTCATTATATTCAGATAAATCACAATAAACCTCATAATTACTTGTCAGCTTAGTTGTATAGATATCCATAGAAGGACCAATCAATCCTATTTCTACAGTTGGCGGTACTCCCGATACATCATAGCCTTCCTTTAATCCTTCTACTTGTACTGGCACCTTCTTAAGAGTCGCCCCAGCCGTTGTAGAATTCATTACATCCCCACCAGAGAATGAAACAAATAAGAATAAAGCAAGCACAAATGAAAGAATACGCACAGAATGCTTATTCTCTAGAAGCTTATCCAACAGCTTATTAAAGTAGTTATAGCCTGTAGAGACCTTTTCTACTGTTTTTGTATAAGTCTGTTCTCTTTCTCCCTTTTTTGCTTCTGTCTTCTCTTTTTCAGACTTTTCTTCCTTTACGAACTGTAAGAAGAAATCCGTTGTAGAATCCGTCTGTTTCTTTTTCTTAGGTTCACTCATGGGATTCACCACCTTCACCATACCAGTTCAATTCCGCAATCAATTTAGAACGAAGTTCATTCAAGTTGATTCTTGTTAGTTCTCCATTTGCTGCAAAACTGACATTACCTGTTTCTTCAGATACAACCACTGTCAATGAATCTGTGATTTCACTAATACCAATTGCAGCTCTATGTCTTGCACCATACTGTGAAGGAATTTCCTTATTTGTAGGAGGATAAAAGCAGGCAGAAGCAACAATCATATCATTCTTTATAATAGTAGCACCATCATGAAGAGGTGTTCCTTCATAGAAGATTGTTGTTAAAAGTTCTGCTTTAATAGAGGCAGAAACCTTTACTCCAGTATTAATAAAATCCTGTAAAGACTGACGACGTTCAAAAGTAATTAAAGCACCTGTCTTATCCTTAGACATTGTTGTAATGGATTCAACAAGTTCATCCATTGCACGTTCTCTTTCATCGTCAGATAAGCGATGCTGTACTTCATTTTTAGTCTGTCCCATCTTCTCTAATAAGACACGTATTTCTGGCTGGAAGATGACAACAATGGCCAATACTCCCCATGTGATCACTGCATCAACAATCGTACCAAGAGTTACTAAGCCTAGGACACTTGTAATGGCCTTAACAAGAAGGACAACAATAACCCCTTTAAATAACTGCATAGTACGCATGTTGGTCTTGAACATCATGATACCATAGTATAATAAAATCCATACTGCCACTAAATCAATAGCTGATTTTACAAACTTCCAAATTATTGGTAATTCCGACGTAATAACATTTATCATAACATCAACCTCACTTACAAATATTATAGCAGTTTTAGGAATCAGTCAACTACCCATGACCTTTAGGTCATGGGCTTGTAACTGCCCAGTCGTACTAGCGGTTTACACCTCCGACCTTTAATCCCAATAGATATTGCTATCTAAAGTGGCGTTACATCATAGGGTGGTTGACAGCACCCTTTGTAGCAGAGTTTACTCTGTTACAACTGTATTAGGTACTTGGCTATCTGCAAGATAGTCTATTCCCATACGATACAGATTCATAGCTCCAATGCGGTCATCATTGGATTTATAACCACATTTTTTGCAAGTAAACAGATGTATCTTCTTATTGCGGTTAGACTTTTCAACATGTCCACAGCAAGGGCAGCACTGGCTTGTATAGCGAGGGTCTACCTTAATAACAGAAGACTGATTCTGTTTTGCTTTGTAGATTAGTTTTTGCTCAAGGTCATAGAAAGACCATGATACAGAAACATAACGGTCTTTTGTTTTAACACGTTCTGTAGCATTACGAATACCTGACAAATCTTCCAATACAAAGAGAGTGTGCTTTGGGTTGTTTTCAACGAGTGCCTTCGATACCTGATGGTTAATATCCTGCATCCAACGGTTTTCTCGCTGACCGATAGCCTTCAGTCTTCGTCTTGAGGATGGCGTATGTCGCATTTGAAGTTCCTTACGAAGCTTGGAATAGTTGGCACGTTTCTGTTTAATAGCTTTACCGCTAACAAATCCAGACTTATGTTTGCTGTCATAAGTTGCAACAACAAAGTTAATACCTCTGTCAATACCTACAACGTTACAGATGTCAGAAATATTACTTTCTTCAACCTCATAGGTAACTGGTATATGCAGATAATATTTACCATGCTTATTTACAAGTCTGGCAGTACCAAACTTATAAATCGTATGATTGAAATACTTAGACATTCCATCTGCAAAATAAGACAACTTCACACGACCATTAAGTGTATTGATTGAAAAACGGTTTTGTGTTAAGGAATAATCTCTGTTCCAAACCAGGTCGTACTGAGGTTTTTTGAACGATGGTTTAATCCACTCATTCTGATTTTCAAGAATGGTCTTATATCTGGCGATAACCGTCTTCAAAACAGACTGAGCCATCTGCGATTTAAGACTAAACTTTTCTCTCAAAGTAGAATACAAAGCCTTATTAAGTGAAAACTGCTTTAAGTCATGAGTGCGGAATACATAGTCTGAAACATAATTGCAGGCATTACGATAAACAGACATAGTTTCATCAAGCAAAAACTTATCTGTTTCAGCAACGATTATTTGAATTTTAGCTGTAATAGTCATCTGTTCCATAGATGCACTCCTTTCATAGATATTTCACTATATATTATATCTAATTTATAGCGAAACATCTATATTTTGAGGTGAACTGTGGATAATAGATACAATCGTCATAACAGACGAAAATACAGTTTTAAAGTACATATAGTTCTAGTAACCAAATACCGTAAGCAACTACCAAAAGGCTCTATTGCTGATGATGTGAAACAAAAGATTTTCGATATAGCTAATACTCGTGCCTACGAAATTATTGCGATAGAAACTGACAAAGACCATATACATTTCTTGTTAAGTTACGATACAACAGATAGAGTTTGCAATATTGTCAAAATTGTAAAGCAGGAAACAACATACCACTTATGGCAAAAGTATAGTTCGGTCTTATCAAAACAGTATTGGAAAGAAAACATATTTTGGTCAGATGATTATTTTGCTTGCAGCATTGGAGAAGTGTCATCAGCAACTATACAAAAATATATTGAAAGTCAGGGATAATAGATAACTATTTATGAGGCTCCTCCCACCACCTATTGGCAGTGGGTTTCCGCCTATGACAAATGAAAGGATTTATTTATGAAAATAAACATTGATAGGTTACAATTATACATATTTGTCAAGTAAGCCTTTTCAAAGCGTATAAAAGGGTGTACAATACGTGTGCTAGGAGGCAGATTATGAATAACAAAATTATTATTGAAACTTCAGCTAGACATATTCACTTAAGTCAGGCTGATTTAGAAACATTATTTGGTAAAGGTTACGAACTAACAAAGAAAAAGGATCTTTCTCAGCCAGGTCAGTTTGCATGTGCTGAAAAGGTGAAGGTTGTAGGAGCTAGAGGCGAAAAAGCTATGTCTGTTCTTGGCCCTGTAAGAGACCACACTCAGATTGAATTAGCTCTAACTGATGCAAGAGCATTAGGTTTAGAAGCACCTGTTAGAGGTTCTGGTGACCTTGCTGGTAGTGGAGCTTGTAAATTAGTTGGACCTAAGGGTGAAGTTGAATTAACTGAAGGCGTTATTGCTGCAAAACGTCATATCCATTTCTCTCCAGAAGATGCTGAAGCAATGGGTATTAAAGACCGTCAGATTGTAAAAGTAGAAGTTGAAACAAATGGTCGTTCTTTAATCTTTGGCGATGTTATGTGCCGTGTTAAAGATACTTATGCTACTTTCATGCATATTGATACAGATGAATCAAATGCTGCTGGTGGACCTAAAGAAGGTACAATCATTGTTGATTAATTAGTTTTAAAGGAGAAGCATGTCGCTTCTCCTTTTCATTTTGCTTTGACTGCATAATCTTCAATTCTTTTGATCTTCTGTGAGAATAATTCTATTTCATGATTATCGAAATTCTCAAAGATATTGACATGATGTTCTTTTGGAATAATAGGACGATTCTTATTCATGACTGCAAGAACCATCTTCTCTTGAATACTTAAATCAGGATAATAGATTGCCCCGCCAAGTCCTGCCATTGTCGTTACATTCTTTAATATAGAATAATCAAACTCTTTTGTAATATAGTTCATGAATTCAGTATGGAAAAGAGCTGTAATATAAATAGAGTAATGCTTCTTAATAAGTAATCCCTGGTTCTTCTTGATAAAATCCACCATCTTTGGATCAAGTGCCCCATAATAAACAGGAACTCCCAAAACAATCGTATCCGTCTTCTCTAAGACAGCCATATCTAGTTCATCTAAGTTCATCAATGTACACGCATGATCAAGATATGTATTGATAACACGTGCTATTTTTGAAGTTGCCCCATGCTTTGATGTATAGACTATTGTAATCATCCTCACCACTCCCTTTTATATAATTCTAAACTAATTGAAACAAATAAAAAAGTGCCGAAGCACTTTTTTAATATTATTTATTCACTGCATCCTTAAGTGTAGAACTTGCTTTAAAAGCAGGAACTTTACTTGCTGGGATTTCGATAGTTTCACGAGTTCTAGGATTGATACCAGTTCTCGCTTTTCTTTCTCTTACTTCAAAAGTTCCAAGGCCTTTTAAAGCAACTTTATCGCCTTCAACAAGAGCTCCAGATACTGCATCAACTAAAGCATTAATAGCACGTTCTGCATCAGCTTTAGTTAAAGATGCACCTTCCGCAACTTTTTCTACTAATTCATTTTTCTTCATGAATAGATACTTCCTTTCTTTTCAACTTGTTCCATTATACCATCTTGTTGGTTCTACGTATATACTTATAATAAATATTGATTATAGAGTAACCCGTAACGCAAATATACAACATTAAAGAATGAAACTGTATCAATAAAGCCTGAAATAGAAGACTGTGTATAATCACTTTCTTCACCATTTAAATGATAATAGTAATCTACTTCAGGATTTGTATAATCCTTATTCATAGTTACAATCAAAATACGCGCCTTCTGTTTCTTAACACGTGTAATCAATGAATCAATTAATTCTCTTCTTGCACGTACTGTCACAATAATAACCAGATCATTTTCTTCAATCAGATCAAGTCTTTGAACCTCGTCTCCTCTATTCGCAAAGGCATAGAGGAACTTTTCAAGTTTCAACATCTTTAACTGGAAATCCTGACAGGCAATACGTGAGAACTGATAACCAATCATAAATACCTGAGGGGCATCATGAATAAGTTCACAGATCTTATCGACATCATTGATATCCAACTGCTGCTGTCCTAGTTCTAATGATTTCTTTGTATCATCATAGACCTTATCTACAAGATATTGAGGATTCTTCTTAATCTTAAAATCATCATCAAAAGAGAAATGAATTTCATCATGCGCAATTTCTAAAGCAATCGCCATTTCTTTTTTGAATGTCGCAAAGTTACGACAATTTAAATCCTTACAGAATCTTGAGATTGTTGCGGGAGATGTATAGCAGAGTTCTGCAAGATCATTAATTGAAATACTAGGAATCTGTTCAAGATGTGTAAGTATTGTTTTCGCAATACTGTAATACATATCCTGTCCAGATGAAAAGTTTACATATGTCATGAGAAGATAGAGAATATCCGTCTCATTATAATCTCTAAATGGCTGATCCATAACTATTCCTTTCCTTTCAAATAATCCTGACGGCCTATTTCATAAAGATCATGTCCTTCACTATCAATGACAACAGTAAGTGGTAGATCTTCTACAACTAAACGACGTACTGCTTCAGGACCAAGATCTTCATAGGCAATCACTTCACATGATTTAATACAAGAGGCAATAATTGCTCCTGCACCACCAATAGCACCAAAATAAACACCTTTATATTGTTTCATTGCTTCTTTGACGTCGTTATTTCTTCTTCCTTTACCAATCATACCTCTTAATCCCTGTGCTAACATTGTAGGGGAATAAGCATCCATACGATAAGATGTTGTAGGGCCACAACTGCCTATAACATGACCAGGCTTTGTAGGTGTAGGACCTACAAAATAAATTACCTGATCATAAGGCTCAAAAGGAAGTGGTTCATTGTTTTTTAATGCTTCTACAAAACGCTTATGTGCTGCATCACGTCCTGTATAAATCGTACCGCTTAATAATACCTGATCACCAGCGTGAAGTGATTCAACCTTTTCAATAGTAAGAGGTGTTTCTAGTTTAATCATAATGTCACCTCCTGATGACGAGATACATGACAGCAGATAGCTACTGCACAAGGTAATCCTGCAATATGAGTAGGACAAGTTTCTACATGTAAAGCAAGTGCTGTTGTCTTACCACCAAATCCTGCAGGACCAATACCAGTCGCATTCACCTTTTCCAACATTTCTTCTTCTAATGCACGATAACGAGGATCAGGATGATGTTCCTCTATCTTCTTGATCATTGCCTTCTTTGCAAGATAAGTAACATAATCAAATGTACCACCAATACCTACACCAATCACAATAGGAGGACATGGATTAGGACCAGCATCTTCTACAACCTTTAAGATAAAGTCCTTGACACCTTCAATCCCATCACTTGGTTTCAACATCTTCACCTGACACATATTTTCACTGCCAAATCCCTTAGGCGCTACAGTAATCTTAAGTTTATCACCTGGGACAATATCATAATGAATAATGGCTGGGGTATTGTCTTTTGTATTAACACGGTCAAAAACAGGATCATCTACAACACTCTTTCTTAAGTATCCTTCAGTATATCCCTGTCTGACACCTTCATTGATTGCTTCTGTAAGGTTACCTTCTACATAGACTTCCTGACCTATTTCTACAAAGATGCAAGCCATTCCTGTATCCTGACAGATAGGTTCCTGGTTTTGAGATGCAATATCCGCATTCTCTTTTAATATTTCTAATGTATGTTTGGATACAGGAGAATCTTCTGTAGAAATAGCGTCTAATAAACGGTTATAGACATCTGTAGGGAGATGACAAGCACCTTTAATACATAATTCTTTAATTGTTTCTGTAATTGTTTCTGATTTAATTGTTCTCATATAATCACCTATACCAATTTCTTCTTCATTGACTTGAGATCTGGACAAAATAAACTATAGTAACGTAAGCTCATGAGCTGTACTGCAGTTAATAAGGCATGCTTTGTTGTCTTGTTTTCAAGAGAACCACCGACTAATACTTTATATTCTACAGGAATACCTAGATTATCTTCACGAGTCGATGTGATCCATACAATATGACATTTAGATTTATGAAGATACTGTAAGACCTTGTGTCCTACATGGCCAAAGTTACCATTCAATGAGATGACGATTGCCACAGAATCTTCGGTCATCTGTTTTGCACACTCTAATTGTCTTTCTGAATCCATATATGCGATAGTAAACTTCTCTAACATCAATAAATCTGTCTGTAGTAATATTGCAGCACTCGTAGAGAACTGTGTTCCAAAAAAAGCCACTTCTTCATGATCATGAATCAAATGAAGCACTTCATCGAGTATCTTCCAATCAAGTACCTTTGAAATCTGTGCTGTAGATTCAATAATCTGCTGGGCAAATTCTTCTGTAGCCTTTTCTGGTGATTGTGCCATACATTCCAAATCAATATTGATCAAATTATTGAATTTCTTATTATTCGAATGAAAACTATTGCATTCCTGTTTTAAATGTGCAAAGTTCTCATACCCTAACGCACGACAGAAACGTGAAATAGTGGCAGGAGACACAAAGCATTCTTCTGCAAGTTCACTAATACGCATATCGGGGATACGATAGAAATTATTAGCCATGAATAAAGCTATAAAATAGTTTGTATCTGTTTCACTAGCTGTGTCTAGATAGATCATTAGGCGATAAAATAAATTTTTCATATTTTCTCTCCTTCACGTTATTTATCTATATTATTATAATATATTTTCAGAATTAAAAAAAGAAAGACATATGTACTATTTCACATAAATATGAACTGTATTCATATTAGGTTCACAATTCTCCGTTATATTGATATATGTAGTTCACGGATACTCCCAAGTGACTACATAACTTCTCCCCCAAAAAGTTATTAAAAAAAAAATGGCAGGCTTCCCCATCATATACGGCCTGTCATTTTTTCTATTTCAAGACTTCTCTATAAACGCGTAATACGTTTTTATAAAAGACTTTTTCTATTTCTTCAGTTGTTAGTCCTGCGTCTTTAAGTGCCTTTTCTAATTGAGGTAAGTAAGATGCATTTTTCATTTCTAGATTTTGTGAAATACCATCAAAATCAGAACCTAAACCAATACAATCAATACCAGCTAAGTCCTTAATATAAAGAATATGCTTCACCATATCTTCAATACGTGACTTTTCTGCATTCTCACCTAAGAATCCTGCGGCATAGTTAAGACCCATGACACCACCACGATGTGCAAGTTTTAAGATCATATCATCACTCATATTACGGGCATGAGGACATACAGCACGTGCATTAGAATGAGAAGCCACAAAAGGTTTCTTAACGATATCTAATACATCATAGAAACATTTATCTGACATATGAGACACATCAATAATCATACCAAGATCTTCCATCTCTTTGATATAGGCTTTTCCTGCATCAGTAAGACCATGAACATCATCATATGTATGATAGCCATGTGTATCATCATTCATATCAAAATTAGGATATGTGAGTCCATTGATATGATTCCAGCTTAAGGCCACCATACGTACACCTAAACGGTAATAGTTTCTTAAATAAGACAAATCTTCATGAATAACTGCCCCTTCTTCAATAGTAAGCAGTGCACTCATGACACCATTATGCGTATTCTCCATGATTTCATCATAGGTTGTGACTGGCTGGATCTTGTCTTTATTCTTTTTCATTTCCTGATAGAAATAATCAATGCATTTCATGACATGATCGACTGGATCAGCTGTTTCTTTTAGTTCAGTAAAGATGGCAAAGTTCTGTAAGAGATAATCCCCTTCTTCCATCTTCTTTAAATCAATATTTAAGTTATTTTCACTTAATGAGAGGTGATTCTTCTCCATCTCATAAAGTGTATCACAATGCATATCTACTACTTTCATTACTTCACCTCAAATGGGATATCTAAAGTCTTATAGGCTTCTGTTTTATCCTGTGTTTCCTTAAGCCATGCAATGGCTTTTTTTAATTCTTCAGGGTCTTCTTCTACAATACCCCCTACTGCCACCTGGACAATATCATAAATAGACTGCCATAAATCATCAAAACTGTGTGAGTCCTGATCAGCCATTTCACTATCTACATATACATCTAAATCTCTACCTGTTTCATATGCTTCTTTTAATGTCATTTTCCTCTACTCCTTTATATATCCAAAATGAATACAAGCCTTATAAATACCATCATCATCAATATCTGCTGTTACATAATCTGCTTCTTCTTTAGTTAATGCATCACCATTCCCCATACAGATTGACGACGAGGCATGCTTCATCATTTCTATATCATTCTGAGAATCACCAAAACATACATAATGATCACTGCCTAATACCTTGCCTAATTCCATAATACCTGTTGCTTTAGACACACCTGCAATGGCTACATCCGCAAAGCATGATAAGCCAGGTAATACAGAAATCCCTTCTAAATCTAAGAAAGGTTTATAGTCCCATCCTTTAGGACCATAGATAATCATCATATCGACAAGATCTGTCCCGTTATACTTTTCTACAGGACCTAGCTGGTTTCCAAAATAACGCTGCGTCTCTAAGACATACTCATCTGGTTCCTTTGTGATAATACGATGTTCTTTCTTTAAAGTCACGGCAAGATTTAATTCATCTGCCTTCGCAATTGTACGAACCACATCCTCATTCTTAAAATGATGGGCATTAATCACATTGCCTTTCCCATCCGTAATCAACTGACCGTTATTAAATACAAAGCCATCCCAGTCCGCAATATCCTGTATACCAGTACGCAAGAAAGAGTCTCTTCCTCTTCCTGTTGAAACAACGATTGGATATCCTGCTTCCTTTAATTTCTTAAGCGCAAGAATCGTTGAATCATATACTATATGTTCATCTGTTGTACCTCTAATAGTACCATCTACATCAAAACACATCATTGGTTTCATACCATCAACTCCTTACGCCTATTATACATAAAAAAGAAAAAGAATGCATCATGCATTCTTTATCCGATAATACCTAATTCTTTCATTTTTTCATGTACTGCTTCAATACCGTTTTCTTCATCTTCTCCATCGGCAGTAATCACAATCTTTGCCTTAGTTGGAATACCTAATGAAAGAACACCCATCATCGATTTAAGATTCACAGTCTTACCTGAATAAGTTAAGGTAAAGTCACTGTTGAAAGTCTTTGCGACTTCGATAAGATCCATTGCAGGTGTCGCATATAAACCTACTGGATCTGTTACGATACATGCTAAAGTTTTTGCCATAAATTGTAACCCCTTTCATAACTCTATTATATCACAATCAAAGGGGTATTAAATAAATAAACATAAAATTAAATAAAAAAAACGAACAAATTAATGTTCGGTGTTTACAGATGGCAGGGGCTACAGGAATCGAACCCGTATCAACGGTTTTGGAGACCGATGTTCTACCATTGGACCAAGCCCCTAAGTTAGACTGCTTGTTTATATTACCATACCAATTTATAAAAAGCAATAGTAAAATGCATAAGAAAATGATATTATTGTATAAGTGAGGTGAGTCTATGTTTTTTAAACGTAAAGAAGCAGTACAAACACTTGAATTCAATCATGCTTATGAAGATTTTCAAAATAATATGAATATTATTCTACTCTGTGTAGATGATGATTTAAAGTTTGATGTTAGACATCCGGTCGATGCACAATGTTATCCTGCAAGACTAATTGATCAGCATGCAAAAAAGGATCTTGATTCTACCGCAACATATTATGTTTATGCCCTAGCCGCTGGAACTGCACATGAAGGTGCAAGAAAATTAAGTAAAGCGGGATTTAAGGTCTATGATTTAGGATCTTTAGTGGATTTTAGAGGACCTGAAGAAGGCAGCTCTGTTAAACAGAAAAGACATAAACATTAAAGAAGGACTATGAAAAATTCATAGCCCTTCTTTTTGATATTATTTTAAATCTTCACCATTTGTTTTGATGACTTTCTGATACCAGTAGAATGATTCTTTTCTACGTCTAGAGAAATCACCAGTTCCATCATCATATCTTTCTACAAAGATGAAACCATAACGTTTAGCCATTTCACCAGTTGATGCAGATACTAAGTCAATACATCCCCAAGGAGTATAACCTCTTAAATCAACACCATCTAATACTGCTTCATGCATCTGTTCAATATGACTTCTTAAGTAATCGATACGATAATCATCGCGTACTTTACCATCTTCATCAATCTTGTCATAAGCACCTAAACCATTTTCTACGACAAAGATTGGTTTCTGATAACGATCCCAGATTTCATTTAATGAATATCTTAACCCAATTGGGTCAATCTGCCAGCCCCAGTCAGATGCCTTAAGATATGGGTTTGGTACACCACCTAAGATATTACCTGAACCTGCTTCTTTACTCTTATCAGCTGTCTGACAATTAGACATATAATAAGAACATGTATAGAAATCAACTGGACCTGCCTTTAAGATTTCTTCATCGCCATCTTCCATTACGATGTTAATATTATTTTCCTTAAAGTATCTCTTAATATAGTTTGGATAAGCACCACGGCACTGTACATCTGAACAGAACCAGTTCATTAAGTGATTCTTTTCCTGGTTTACAATCTGATCATGAGGATCACATGTTAAACCATAGCTTGTTGCCATGATCTGCATACATCCAACCTGATAATTAGGATCAATTTCATGAGCCATCTTTACTGCAAGTGCACTTGCGATAAACTGATGATGTAATCCCTGGAAACGATTCTGAGGATTATCTACCTGTTCCATGAAATTCATTGGCTTGATTTCATTTAAGATACCCTGTGATAAGAAACCACCCATTGGTGTAGTAGCTGAGTTGATTTCATTGAAAGTCAACCAGTATTTCACTTTACCCTTATATCTAGTAAAGATTGCCTTACAGAAGTTAAGGTAACAGTTAATCATACGACGATCTGCCCATGAATTCCACTTCTTAGTTAAGTTAAATGGTACTTCATAATGTGAAATAGTAATTAATGGTTCAATGTTGTATTTACGACATTCATCAATTAATTCTTCATAGAACTTTAAACCTTCTTCATTAGGTGTTTCTTCATCCCCATTAGGGAAGATTCTAGTCCAGGCGATTGAGAAACGATACATCTTGAATCCCATTTCTGCGAATAATGCGATATCTTCCTTAAAACGATGATAATGATCAATCGCATCATGTGAAGGATAGAATGTTCCTTCTTCTAATACTGGTGTAATGCGTTTACTTACTGTTGCACTTCCTCCAGTACATACATCAGGACAGGAAATACCTTTTCCACCTTCCTGCCATCCACCTTCTAGCTGGTTGGCTGCAGTTGCGCCACCCCAATAAAAGTCTTCTCTAAAACTCATTATTTTGTCCTCCTTGTTTTCAAGAGTATACTATCAAATATTATAAGACTATAATTATTATTTTCATAATTTGAATTTTATATTGCACAGTGTTATATACTGTTATATACTGTTTATAGGAGGAAGAGATATGCATATTATCATTAATCATTCATCAATGGTTCCTATATATGAACAGATTGTAGAAGCAATCAAAGAAGCAATACTTTCTAATCAGTTATCCCCTAATGAAGCACTCCCTTCAGTACGTGCTTTATCTAAAGAATTAAAGATCAGTGCTTTAACTGTGAAGAAAGCCTATGATTTCTTAGAAAAAGAAGGCTATACAACAACGGTTCATGGAAAAGGAAGCTATGTATTAGAGGTTTCTCAAAATGAAGTAAAAGAGAATTGTTTAAGAGAAACAGAAGAACTATTATCTCGTGCTATAGAAAAAGGGAAGTGTTCTGGCATTACTTATCAGGAAATGCAGGACATAATATCTCTTATTATGGAGGATGTTTATGATTCACATTGATCATTTGAAAAAGAGTTATGACTCATTTACTCTTGAATGCAGCTTAGATATTCCTAAAGGTGTTATTACCGGAATTGTTGGAATGAATGGTGCTGGCAAGAGTACATTATTCAAGAGTATTCTTGGTATTAATCCTATTGATGAAGGAGATATACAGATACCTGATAAACAGGATATTGGTGTTGTATTAAGTGAAACAGGATTCAGTGAATTTTTTACTGTATCCGATATGATCAGTATTCTTAAATGTACTTATAAACGTTTTGATGAAGATTTGTTTCATTCTTATTGTCAGCGTTTTGATATCCCTTTAGATAAGAAAACACGTACATTCTCTACAGGTATGAAAGCAAAATTGAATATCATCATTGCCTTAACACATCATGCACAGTTACTGATTCTAGATGAACCAACGGCAGGACTTGATGTTCTTACTAGAGATGAAATACTAGATATATTGAGAGATTATATGGAAAAGGAAGATTGTACTATTCTTATTTCTTCTCATATATCCAGTGATTTAGAATCATTATGTGATGATCTTTATATTATTGATCATGGACATATGATGATGCATGAAGAGATGGATACACTTCTTTCTCAATACGCCGTATTAAAGGTATCAAAAGAAGATTATGAAAACTTAGATAAAGATTACCTGCTTGCAGTAATGAAAGAACCATTTGGTTATTCATGTCTTACAAATGAAAGACAGTTCTATAGTGAAAACTATCCTACTATTGTGATTGAACAGAATCATATTGATACTATGATTCCTGTTCTATTAAAAGGAGAACGCTTATGAAAGGACTATTCAAAAAAGATTTATTATTACTTAAATCTCAAATAAAATATATTGTAATGATTGTTGTCATCTGTTTGATTATGGCTTATGCAAATTCTGGATTTGCGTATATTTCTAGTTATCTTACATTTATGGGAACAGGACTTGTTTTCAATTCTTTTTCTTATGATATGTATCATAATGAGATAGCTTATCTCTTTGCTCTGCCTTTCAGTAAAAAAGAATACTGTATAGAGAAATATATCTATGCATTCACTATTACATTCATATCCTGGCTGATTGCATTCCTTATAACATCTATCTCTCATATCAACTTAGAAACAGTGATTGTTCAGCTTGCTATGCTGTTTAGTGGGTTCATATATATTTCTATCACGATTCCTGTAGTGATAAGATATGGTCGTGAAAAAGCAACTATCATCGTCTTAATGCTGGTCCTTCTTTTATTTCTTGCAGTTGCAAGTGGAGCCACTTCTGTAGGAATGTTGATGAGTAACTTTTCAGGATTTATACTGATTGGAATATATGCCTTCATTGTGCTTGTTGCCATGATCATCTCTTATAGAAGTACAATCTCTATTCTTAACGATAAAGAATTATAATAAAGAACCGCTACATCTTGTAGCGGTTCTGTTTGTTTATATATTGTCCAATCATGATTCCAAGCAATGATGGTAATACACCATATAATACTATTTCTGAACTTGGTGCAAGTATCTTTTCAATATCAGTCAATGATACATGAATAAAGCTTAAGTAACAGCCAAGTATCTCCATCATACCAAAAAATATTGTCAACAAGTAAATAGCACGATGATCTGACTGCCCATACAGTACTGAAATTATAAAAGCTGATGCTGGCAACACTAAATATAATACAAATAATGACACTTCAATAATCTGTCCTGGATGTGTTCTTGACCAGGCAAATAAAATATACAAAGACCAAATCATCATATAAATGAGAAATGGAATCCCCTTTTTTAACTTCTCCATATTAACCACTCCCTAATACTATTATATTACAAAATACATGTAATAGTTATGAATTTGACACTTGATCAGTAGGAAGAGCTAATAAGAATATTGTCACAAGAATCATCGCAAAACCAACAAGATCAATACCTTTAAACGGTGTAGATAACCATACAAACGCAAATAATGTCGCAGATACAGGTTCAATACTTGCAATCATACTGGCTTTAACTGGTCCAATATCTACAACTCCCTGTAAGTATAATGTGAAGGCAACAGCTGTACCAATCACAATAATACCTAATGTCGCAAGTACTCCAGCTAAGTCTAATGCAGGGGCAAGCGTCCATGTCTTGCCTGCACATAGTAGCACAATACCACCAAACAACATTCCTATACCTGTTACTGGTACACTGCCATAAACAGCCATGAGACGCTTAGGATAAATAGAATATGCAGCAGCTGTAAAACCACAGAAGATTCCCCAGAATAATCCTGTAGGAGTAAGTGCTAAGCCATTTAAACGGCCATGAGTTGCAATCACAAAGGCACCACCTAATGCAAGAAAAATACATAATGCTTCAATCTTATTAGGTAATCTCTTTGATGTAAGACAGATAAAGACCATGATATAGACTGGTGAAAGATACTGCAATACTGTAGCCGTACCAGCATTGGATGTATTAATAGCCTGTAAATAAGTGAACTGACACAACATTAAGACAAAACCAAAACCAAATGTTTTAAGTAAGTCTTTCTTATAACTCACTAATCGTTTCATCGCTTCTTTTTGAGTCAATACACCAAATAGTGTGATCAATAATCCTGCAAAACACATACGCATAGATGTGAGCCAGAGTGGATTAGCTTGATAATGAGTAAATAAGAATTGTCCGCTCGCGCCTGAAAAGCCCCAGCATGTCCCACCGATTAAAGTGAGAAGTACTCCTCTTTTAAAATGTTTCATAATGTTTTCCCCCGAAAATATGTTTATATATCATAACACAAATCATATAAAAGAGAAGAAAAAAAGGCAGATTTCTCTACCTCAATACTACTTATTGAACTTGAATGTTTTAATACTTGGATAAACAGCACTATCACCTAAAGCTTCTTCAATACGAAGTAACTGGTTGTATTTAGCCACTCTTTCAGTTCTACTTGGTGCACCAGTCTTGATCTGACCTGCATTGAGTGCAACAGCTAAATCCGCAATAGTTGTATCTTCTGTTTCACCTGAACGATGAGATACGATAGCTGTCATATTCGCATTATGTGCCATCTTGATAGCTTCTAATGTTTCAGAAAGAGTACCAATCTGATTTAACTTAATAAGGATAGAGTTACCTGCTTTTAATTCAATACCTTTAGATAAACGTTTAGTGTTTGTAACAAATAAATCATCACCTACAAGCTGTACTTTGTCTCCTAGTTCCTGAGTCATTAAAGTCCAGCCTTCCCAGTCTTCTTCATCTAAACCATCTTCTAATGAATAGATTGGATATTTTTCTACTAATGACTTCCAATGGGCAATGAGTTCTGCAGATGTATAAGTTTTACCTGATTTAGGTAATTTATAGAAGCCCTTCTTATCTGTTTTCCATTCACTTGATGCAGCGTCAATCGCAAGTACAAAGTCTTTACCTGGTTCATAACCAGCATTCTTAACTGCCTCTAGAATAGTTTCAATTGTTTCTTCATCAGTTGATAAGTCTGGCGCAAATCCACCTTCATCACCTACTGAAGTTGCTAGTCCTTTAGACTTTAATAATGACTGTAAAGCATGGAAGACTTCAGTAGCCATTCTTAAAGCATCTTTGAAGCTATCAGCACCTACTGGCATAATCATGAATTCCTGTACATCTACAGTATTTGTGGCATGAGCACCACCATTTAAGATATTCATCATTGGTACAGGAAGCTTATTCGCATTCACACCGCCAATGAAACGGTATAATGAAATTCCTTCACTCTTAGCCGCAGCCTGAGCAGCGGCTAAAGAAACAGCTAAGATGGCATTGGCACCAAAGTTAGATTTATCTTCTGTACCATCGGCTTCAATCATCAACTTGTCAACATGATATGTATCTCTTGCATCCGCACCAATCACTGCTTTCGCAATTTCATTATTCACATGTTCTACAGCTTTAGAAACACCTTTACCACCAAACTTCTTAGAATCGTTATCTCTTAATTCTAATGCTTCAAATTCACCTGTAGAAGCACCACTAGGGCTTGCAGCACGTCCTACTGTACCATCTGCAAGAGTAACTTCTGCTTCTACTGTAGGATTCCCACGAGAATCAATAATTTCACGTCCATATACTTTCTCAATTAAATATTTGTTCATTGTTTACCTCCGAGTTAGACCTATCTAACTGTAGTTAGTCTAGCATAACTGCAAAGAATAGACAAGTAAAATGACTAGATAAATTAATTTAATATATTTATTGCATTTTCCCTATGTGTATGATACTATTTAGTTAGTTGCTACTAACTAGTAACTAAAAAAACATATCCTTACAATCCTTAAGAAAAGAGTGGCCGCGGCCACTCTTTTTACTTTATATTTAATTGTTGTGAGAGACGATGTGATGCAAGCATCACTCTTGTCATTGGCAGATCATGACTGACTGGAGAATCTACACCAAAATAGACCTTCATTACCATGACTGCAAAAGCATTGGCATCGATTACATATTCAAGATCATAAGATTGTTCCATATTTGTATAATCCTGGTAATAGCGTCTTAATTCTGTAAATAAGGCAAATAAAGATTTTCTACCTTCTTTCTTGAAAGCATCAATATCAACATATAAACATCCTTGTTTTCCTGGTATATATTTCACTATATGACCTTCTGGCATTTCATAAACAGCATCTACTTGAGGGACATCCTGAAGACTACAGCCAAAAGAGATCATCTTCTCTAAATAACGTTTCAACATGAGTCTTACCTCCTTCAACATCACACTTGTGATGTTGGTTGTATTTTACACCAAAAATCCAAAAAAGCAAGAATATCACAAGTAATATTTAAGTAGCACAATTATAAAAGGAGATAGAGTTCACTCTATCCCCATACTTCTTCCGCAATTTCTTTCACAAGTTTTAGCTTATCCCACTGCTGTTGTTCTGTTAATTTATTACCTATTTCACAAGAAGCAAAACCACATTGTGGACTTAAGCATAGATGATCTAACGCAATGTATTGACTTGCATCTTTAATTCTATTCTTTACTAATTCTTTATCTTCTAGTTCTGGATTTTTAGATGTAATGAGTCCAAGGACAACCTTCTTATTAGAAGGTACTTCTTTAAGCGGTTCAAATCCCCCTGAACGTTCATCATCAAATTCTAGATAGAATGCATCAACATTCTCTCTCGCAAATAATGTCTTTGCGACACTTTCATATGAGCCAGAACTTGCATAAGTAGAATGGAAATTACCTCTACATACATGAGTTGTCACAACTAGATCTTCTGGTTTTCCTTCTAATGCAAGATTGTTGATTTCTAGTAATTGTTCCATGATTTTTCTTAATCCAGCTGGATTAGTCTGGAAAATATCACAGGCATGAGGATCTACAATCATTCCCCATGAACAATCATCAAGCTGAATAGCACGGCATCCTGCATCATAAAGATCTTTAATAACCTTCTGATAACCTTTCGCAATATCTAATACAAGATCATGCGTATTCTGATAATACTTTCTCGTATTATCTAATGCGAATGGCATAATCATCTGTTCTAGGAACTGAGCTGGTGCTGGTATAGTCTGCTTTGCGATTGTATTCTCATCTTCAAATTGTTTAATGAATTTAAAATGATCCACAAATGGATGATGATCCACAGATACTTTACCTGTTAAATAAGTATCATCAATCATAGCAGCTTCTCCATGGAATGGTAAACCAGTATCAGTTTTATGATGTCCTACACCATTGAATCCCCACATGAAATCAAGATGCCAAGTGGCTCTTCTAAATTCTCCATCAGTAATAACATGATAACCACATTCTTTTTGTTTCTTAATCAAATCAATAATACACTGATCTTCTACTTCCTTTAATTGTTCTGCACTCAAAGTGCCTTCTTCATATTCTTTTCTGGCGTTTTTTAAGACCTCTGGCCTTAAGAAACTTCCTACATAATCATATCTAAATGGTACGTTCATAACTTATCCTCCGTACCACTACTATACACATATATATTAAATATGAAAAATACTTATAAACTGTGAATAAATATAGTTAAATACTATATCAGATATGTTTCTTTAAAGCCTCCATATAGGCTTCTCCATAACGTGAAAGAATCATATTCTTCTGTGTAATTGTGCCTACTCTCATGATTTCATCTACTAATAAAGGAACAGAAATGATTGTTTCACCATTCAATTCTTTAGAGATAATACCAGTAGATACTGTATAACCATTTAACCCAATCAATAGGTTAAAGAGTGTTGCACGGTCTCTTACCTTGATGTTTCTCTTTCTATCTAGTGTACTTAATACTTCTTCTGAGAAATAGAAAGAATTATATTCTCCCTGTTCAAAAGAGAGATATGGGTAATCTTCTAAATCTTTAAGTGTGAGTGTCTTCTTATAAGCCAAAGGATGGTGATAAGAAATAAAGACATGAGGTTTAGCAACAAAGAGTTCTTTAAATTCCAGGTTATTCTGTCTGATCATCTTCATGATGACTTCTTCATTCTTAGGACATGTATAAAGAACACCTATTTCACTTTTCATAGTAGAAACATCTTCAATAATTTCATGTGTTTCTGTTTCTCTTAATGTAAAGTCATATTGATTTACACCAAATTGTCTAATAACATCTACAAAGGCATTGACCGCAAAAGAATAATGCTGACAGGATACGCTAAAATGAGGACTTTGATGTTTATCATTCATATAGCGTTCTTCAAGTAAATCTGCCTGATCCAACACCTGCCTTGCATAACTTAAGAATGTTTCTCCTTCTCTAGATACAATAACACCTTTATTGGTACGTCTAAAGATTGTGATATGCATTTCATTTTCTAATTCTTTAATCGCATTTGTAAGAGAAGGCTGTGAGATAAATAATCTTTTAGCTGCCTGAGTAATGCTTCCTGTCTGTGCAACCATGACGACATAACGTAATTGATTGAGTGTCATGTGATTCCTCCTTTTCCTGGGAAATTATTTTGTTTTGAGTGTGAGTTCTGCAATCTTTGTCTTTCCATCCTGTAAATAGAGTGGTAATGTACGTGACGTTGATGTAATAGAATCTTTATCTGTTTTCTTTAAATAACCCTTAGTCCCTTCTTCACTTTCTGCAAGAATCAAATCAGGGACAGTTCCTACATAGTCTGATAAGTCAGGACCATAGGTTTCTCCTGATTCATTTTTAGGATATCCCTTTTCGATGATTTCCTGGCTATCGGGAATAATCAAATGATCATTAATATAGGCAATCTGTGAATGAGACATTTCATTCGATATATTTTTCTGAAAATAGAGAACGCCACATATAGAAATCATAAAGAAGAGAGGAATAATCCAAAGTATTTTATATTTTAACATCCATTACTTCTCCTTCTTGTGTAAATGCGAGAACCTGATCTTTATAACCATGTTCTTCTATAAATCTTTCAATGACATCATATTTATTCCAACAATGCATTGGGACAACAAAACGCGCATGACATACTTTTAAGAAGTCTGTGATTCCTTCATGATAATTATCTTCTAATCGAGGGTCTAAAGGAATAAAGGCTACATCTATATCAAAGTCCTTCATCTTTCCTAGTTCTGTATGATAAAGGTTCTTCTGAGAGTCTAGCCACTCTTTATCTTCCCCTTCCCAATCCCAGTTATTGAGATCTCCTGCATGATAAAGAGTATAACCATCTACCTGTATCATAAACGCAATACCTTCATCATTGGATAAATAAGTACTCACTTCTATATTTGAATCAAAATAGACAATGTTGTCTTTTAAATATGAGATATGATCATCTTCTATTTTCTCTATATCATCAGATAATAAGTAACGAACATCTTTGTATTCTTTTTCTAAATCAAAGATCTTCTTTGAATAATGATCACCATGTCTATGACTTGCAAATACATAGAGTTTCTTACCAACAGGTACTTTTGGAATAGTTCCTGTATAATAATCAAATAATAAGCATGTACGATCTGTTTCTACAAAGAAACTGCTATGAGTTATATAAGTAATTTTCAACATAATACCACCTCTATTGTTGTATTATAACACCTTTGATTCTCTCTTCCATCTATTTTATAATGTACACACAAGGGAGATGAAATGTATGGCAGCATGTTTATATGTCGGTATAGGTGGTTTTATAGGTTCAGTACTACGTTATTTAGTAGGTTTGATTCCTTTAAAAACAACCCATGGATTTCCATTACTGACTCTATTGATTAATATTCTCGGTGCATTCTTAATAGGTTTCATCAGCACAATAGCTTTAAAGAAGTCTATGAATCCTCATCTAGTCCTATTACTTAAAACAGGATTATGTGGAGGATTTACAACCTTCTCTACTTTCGCATTAGAATCTATTACTTTACATAAGAATGGGAATACAACATTCGCAGTCATCTATATAGTATTAAGTATAGTACTTGGACTAAGCGCAGTTATTCTAGGTGATTATTGTGCACACTAAAAGGCAGATTTCTCTGCCCTTTTTAATTACTTGATTGCTTCTTTTAATGCACATGCAAACTGATCTGCACATGATGTATTTCTCATACCACAAGTATTACCTTCTAGAATAGCTGCAATTTCTTCTGCTTCTTTACCTTCTACAAGTTTACCAATGGCTTTTAGGTTACCATTACATCCTCTAGTAAATACAACATTATGAATTGTATGACCTTCTAAGTCAAAATCAATAGTAGTTGCACAAGTTCCTTTAGTTTTATAAGTAAAATGTTCCATAATCATATCCTCCATCTCTTATACTAACAAAGGTAAGAACAATGTGGCAAGACCTAAAAAGAAGAAAAAGCCCATACAGTCTGTGACTGTTGTGACAAACACACCTGATGCAAGTGCTGGATCAACATTGAGACGTTTTAAGATCACTGGTACTAAATAACCTGCAATATTGGCTGCAAGCATATTTAAGATCATAGCAAGACCTGCGACTAAACCAAACCATGGGTTACTTGCAAACCACCAGGCTCCAATAGCCACAATAATACCAATCACAATACCTGATAATAAACCAACAACAACTTCTTTACAGAAAATCTGAATCGCATTGTCTTTATCTACTTCACCTAGAGATAAACCACGACATAAAATAGTGAGTGACTGTGTTCCCGCATTACCACCCATACCAGTGACAATGGACATAACTGAAGATAAAGAGACAACTTTCGCAATAGTAGATTCAAAATTAGCAACGACTGCAGCCGCCATAACAGCTGTAAATAAGTTGACAATAAGCCAAGGAATACGGCTCTTGGCAGATTCTAATACTGTAGAATCTACACGTTCTTCTCCACTCATACCAGCCATTAAATTGATATCTTCTGTTGTTTCTTCTTCCATGACATCCATAACGTCATCTATTTCAATTACACCAAGCATATGATACTCTGCATCAACAACTGGCATCATATAGAAGCCATATTTCATAAACTTCTTAGCCACTTCTTCCTGGTCCATATTGGCATCTACTGTCTTCACATTGGGATTCACAATATCCATGATTGGTGTATCGAAAGGAGAAGAAACAATATCTCTTAATGAAATAACACCTTTTAATACCTTCTCTTTATCTAAAACATATAAATAATAAGTTGTATCTTCTTCAACCTGTGTCTGTAGGTATTCTAATGTCTTTAATACTGTATTGTTGGCTTTAATAGAAATGAATTCTGTTGTCATGATACCACCAGCCGTGCTTGGATCATATTTCAACAGACTTTCAATATGTGTCTTATCCTCTAAATCTAACTTAGATAATACATCTGCTCGCTCTTCTGGATCATCTAGTTCACCAATCAAATCAGCTAATTCATCATCACTCATCTCATCTAAGATGGCACTCTGACGGTCTTTAAGGAATGTTTTTAGGATTTCATACTGTTCATCTTCATCCTCTTCTTCCTCAATAACATCCGCAATAATATCATTAGGCAATTTCGCAAGAATATTATTTAACTGACTATGATGGTCCTGTAATACATCAAGAATATCCGCGGGGTGAATATCATCAATCGCTTCCTGAATCTGTTCTGAAGTCCCATTAATCAAGAGACTTGTAAGATGTTCTTTTGTCATCTTATCCATGTTATTCACCCTCCTTGTATACATAAAAGTCCTTTGCCATTTTATCATTTTTTATGTTAAATCTAAAGTATTATGATGTAAAACTATTATAAAAAAAGTCATCGTTTAGATGACTTTCATAGCGCCCTGCTGTCTGATATGAGTGACATAACAGCAATGTTTACCCATATACTTTTCTATTTCGTTCTTATACTTTCTTGCATAATCATTTTCAACAAATACCTGGATAGTACCTTCAAAACCAGGACCATGTACTCTTACGACACCCTTATCTTTAAGAATCTTTTCACTCATGCAGATTGCAAGAGAAATGTTCTGATGAGAAGGATCTTTTGAAGAATAAACATTCTGTAAATATTCAAATGAACTATTACCAGAACGTCTGATCTGAATCTTGAATTCATGGAAGTTACCATCTCTTAATGCCTTTAATTCCTTATTCACACGCTTTTCTTCACTATAGAAATGCATAGCACGTAAAACAGCTCTATCAGAACATACCTTACGCATTGGAATAATATTATCGTAGAATTCATTTTCATCTACTTCTCTTAAGAATTCTTTACCGAAATATTTAGCCACTGATCTCATTTCTTCAATAATAGCACGATATTCTTTAGTTAAGTTTGCTGGTACATCTTTAGTATCTACAATACATAAAGAATGATTAAACTGTTCAAACTTGATCATCTGCTTCTTAATAAGTGGTTTCTTAGGATCTTTAAAGTCAATCTTAATAAGACCACCAATAGCACAAGCTGCCTGATCCATTAAACCACATGGCTTGCCAAAATAGATATTTTCAGCATACTGTGCAATCTGGGCAATAATCAATGGGTTAATAGAACCACTATTATATAAACCATTTAAAACAGTCGCAAGAAGTACTTCTATTGCAGCACTTGATGACATACCTGAATAAAGTGGTACTTCACTTGTAATATAAGCTTTAAAACCACCTACTTCATAACCTAATTTCTGGAACTGAGATACAATACCTTTAATTAAAGATTCAGTTGTACCCTGTTCATCGAAAGCTAACTTTAATCCTGCTTTACTAATAGTAATAGGACGAATATCTGGGAAACCTTCAGAAACAACTCTTACAACATTGTCATCTGTAGGTGTTACTACCGCAATAATATCACGGTTAACAGCACATGCAAGCATCTTACCATGCTGGTGATCTGTATGCATACCACAGATTTCACTACGTCCTGGTGCACTATAGATTTCTACTTCTTCATCACCAAATAAATCAATGAATTGTTTTAATGCAGCGACATAACGATTCTTCTGCTTTGTAAGTCTGGCATCTTCTTGATAAAGATCCTTGATCAATACTTTATATTCCCCTTTGTTAAATCCTGTAATAATCTTACTTGCTTTCTTCACTTGAATCACCTCGAATATATATATGAAATTATTGTTTATTATCTATTAAGATTTTAACATGTCTTACTATGGTTGTACACTTCTAGACAAATGAATATTCGAAATTAATCACACAATAATATGTCTGATTCATTTCTTTGACCTTAGAAGTAATAAGTTTATTGAGTTCCTTCTTACTATACTGATCATCCTTCATTAATACATCAAAGACAAGATTAGTATGTGTAGGACCTCTTACTATTCTAAAGTCATGAATAGAAAGTGATGCATCAATAGATTCTACAATATCATTGACTTTATCTCTTAATTCATTTGTGAGTGTATCATGGATATCAATAGGGTCCATATGGATTGTAGTAAGGATATGGAACTTCTCCATCATCGCACGTTCAATGTTATCTATTTCATCATGTGTTGTCATCATATCAATAGAAGCATCTACTTCACAATGAACAGTTAAATAACGACGTCCTGGACCATAGTCATGCATCATTAAGTCATGAATACCCATTACACAATCATAACTCATTAAATAGTCTTCTATTTCTTTAATTGTGTCTGGATCTGGTTTAATACCAAGAAGTGGATCAATGGTTGATTTTGCGATAGAAATACCTGCAAGTACAACCACAACAGAGACTGCTGCACCAATAAGACTATCCACTGGTAGATCAGTCACTAACGAAGCCACTAAAGCCACAATAGTGGCAGAAGTTGTCATACAATCGTTCATGCTATCCTGTGCTGCTGCTTCAAGTGCAGTTGAGTTGATTTCTTTACCTGCTTTACGATTAAAATAACCCATCCATACCTTGACTAATACCGAGAATATTAATGCAATTAAAGCAGGCACACTGAACTTAACTGCTTCTGGATTAAAGAGTTTTAAAACTGCATCCTTTAAACTCATTAAACCAACTAAAATAATTAAAAAAGAAATACCTAAACCTGTAATATATTCAAAACGTCCATGACCATATGGATGCTCTGCATCAGGATGCTTGTTAGCAAGCTTAAATCCAAAGAATGTCGCAATATTACTTCCAACATCGGATAAGTTATTATAACCATCTGCCACAATAGCCACTGAATGGACAAGTGTTCCAAAAATCAATTTAAATATCACAAGTATGATATTACATACGATAGAGATAATGGAACAAACAGTTCCATACTGTTCTCTGACATGTGCATCTTCTGTATTCTTATAATCATGTACAAATGTTTTTATCAATAATTGATACATATAATTCCCCCTAACTATTAAAAAAGAGAAAGGAACCTTTCTCTAAAAAATTGAAACAATTTTTCTAACGTATACGTTTCTTCCATCACGTCTTACTAATTCTAATTCATCCATCTCATCGAGATATCCTTCAATCTTTGCGGCATTAACTTTCTTATTCGCAATCTTAACTAACATCTCAATAATTGCAGGAGAATCATCTTTTACATAAGCATTATTATCCTGATCATAATGTGGTTTGTTTAATAATGTATTTAATACAGCCACATAAGCCCATTTCACTTCAAGTCTTATAAGGTTGTACTGCATCCCATTAAATAATTCACCAGGAATGTAGTACTGATCATTTTTTTCACTATTTAGTTCTTCTACATCTTCTTTTGTAAGTATTTCTATCATCTTTATCTCTCCCATCTCGCCTATTATAACATAGACTTAATTATCTTTCACTCTTTTTGTGAATGTAGTTACATCGTCAAAACCAATATCCTGATAATGTTTTAAAACATCTTCTACATGTTCTCCTACACGATCACTTGTATGAGAATCAGTCCCTACAGTAATAATTGTACCACCTAGTTCTTTATAACGCTTCACAATATCAAAATTAGGGAAACCACATGTCTTATTTAATGCATATCCTGATGTATTGACTTCAATACCTTTACCTTTTTGAATAAGTGTCTTTAAGATTTCATCAATGATATCCTGATATTTCTCATGTTCTACACGTTTATCCTCATAAGGACCATAACGCATAATATAGTCTAAATGACCTAAACAGTTAAAACAGTCAAATGTCTGTACACACTTTAAAGTTTCTTCAAAAAATTCTCTATGGGCTTCTTCTTTTGTCTTCCCCTTAAAGAATTCTCCATAATAGAATTCAGTATGATGAATAACATGAATAGAACCAATAACATAATCAAAAGGACATTGTGCGACAAAAGTATTGATTTCATCAATATGATCCATGTCTAACCCTACTTCTACACCAATCTTAATAGTAATACGGTCTACATATTCATTCTTCAAGGCACTTAGTTCCATGAAATAAGCATCTGTATCTAAATCAAATGTATCAATAGGATAATCAAAATCACGATGATCAGTAAAACATATTTCATCTAATCCCATTCTGATTGCCTGTTCAATATGTTCACGAGGACTCGCTTCACTATCACCACTAAAATGGGTATGCATATGATAATCAATCTTACGCATTGAGTCCACGCTCCTTCTTATATTCCTCTAATACTTCTGTTTCAGAGAAATGGCGTGTCACTTCATCTTCACCAATCATATATGTTTCATGACCCTTACCAAGTAGTAATACAACATCACCTTTTTCTGCCATATCTAAGGCATGATAGATGGCTTCTTTACGATCAGGAATAATCGTATATTCACCATGATACTTATCAATACCTACTACGATGTCATTACAGATATCTACAATCTTTTCTCCTCTTGGATTATCTGCAGTCAAGATAGAATAACCACCATGTTTTGCGACTACTTCACCAGATTCATATCGTCTTGTTTTAGAACGTTTTCCTCCACTTCCATAGACTACAATTAACTTATTAGGATTATACTGCTCTACAGTAGAAATAATACTTTCAAAAGAAACACCATTATGGGCATAGTCAATTAATACACTATAATCAGGTGAAACATGCATGACTTGTCCTCTGCCTAATACATGAACCTGTGGTAATGTATTTTGTATATCCTTTGTAGGGACATCAATTAAATAACAGATCATAATAGCCACTAATGCATTATAAGCATTGAACTTACCTGGCATAGATGCTTTAAATGATGCATCTATTAATCCCTTTGTATCAAAGGTAATACCTAATTCACCATTTTCATTATATAACTCAATATTGAGAGCTTGAAGATCACTGTCTTTTTCAATACTGTATGTTAATACCTTGCAAGGTACATCCTTTGTGAACTCTTCAAAATGTTCATCATCCTTATTAAATAAACCAACCTGACAGAAATCAAATAAATGTTTCTTACATGCCATATATTCTGCAAAGTCCTTATGTTCATTTGGACCAATATGGTCAGGTGAAATATTTGTAAAGACACCATAATCAAATTCAATACCAGCCACACGGTTCATCTTTAATGCCTGGCTTGATACTTCCATAACACAATATTCACAATTATGTTCTACCATCTTTCTCATGATACGCTGTAATTCATAAGATTCTGGTGTTGTATTGGCTGTAGGTTCATGGATATCTCCAATAAAAGTACCATTTGTCCCAATAATACCAACCTTCTTACCAGCATGTTCTAGAATAGACTTGATCATTAATGAAGAACTTGTCTTTCCCTTTGTTCCTGTAATACCAACAACCTTTAATTCTTTACTAGGATAATTAAAATAAGCACAAGATAATAAAGCCAACGCTATACGTGTATCCTTGACTCTAATATAAGTCATACCTTCTTTTAAAGGTACATCCTGTGAAATCACAATCGCATGGGCTCCCTTTTCAATCACCTGATCAATAAAATCATGCGCATTAAAAGCAGCACCCACCATACAGACAAATAAGCTGCCTTCTTCTACCTTACGTGAATCATAGACTAATGTTGTAATGTCTACATCTTTATTCCCAATGATTTCATATTCAAAACCATTTAATAACTTTTCTAATTTCATACAAACACCCCTTTACACGATTATAACAAAAAAGAAGAGAGATTTAAATCTCTCCTCTTGTATGGAATACTTTTTTGTTGCCTGTGACTTTATGTCTTTCCTTTAATTTATCTAAAACATCATCAACAGTTAAGCCATAAGCATTCATTAAGACTAATACATGATAATATAAATCACCGATTTCACCAATCAAATCTTCTTTTGATGTATTCTTAGCTGCAATGACAGTTTCAGTGGCTTCTTCTCCGACCTTCTTACAGATTTTATCAATACCTTCATTTAATAAGTAGTTTGTATAAGACTTTTCTACAGGATGTACTTTTCTATCTTCAATTAGGTCATAAAGCTCATGCGCAAAATCGCTATTATCATAAGGAATCACTTCATTAAAGAAGCAAGAATAAGAACCTGTATGACAGGCAGCCCCTACCTGTTCTACATAAATAACGATTGTATCTAAATCACAATCTAAATAAAGACCCTTAATATGCTGGAAATGACCTGATTCTTCACCTTTATGCCATAACTTATTTCTAGAACGTGAATAGAACCAAGTATCCCCTGTTTCTAACATCTTTTCATATGCTTCTTCATTCACATAAGCAAGCATTAATACCTGTTTAGTCTTTACATCCTGTACAATGGCAGGTACAAGACCATTCATTTTCTCAAAATCTGGTTTCATCACTTATTTCTCCTTACTGGAATACCTGCCTGTGCACAGGATTCCTTAACTTCATCCACTGTCGCTTCACCAAAATGGAATAAACTAGCTGCCAAGGCAGCATCGCAATCTGTTTCTTTAAAGACATCAACGATATCTTCTTTACCACCACAGCCACCACTTGCGATGACTGGAATATTAACTGCTTCTACGACTGCCTTCAACATATCTATATCAAATCCATCTCTTGTTCCATCAGCATCCATACTAGTAAGAAGTATTTCTCCTGCACCAAGAGATTCACATTTCTTAACCCATTCAATGAGGTCTAATCCCGTATTAGTACGTCCACCAGCTACATAGACATCCCATCCAAAATGATCTTCTCTTGCCTTGGCATCTACTGCCACAACAACACATTGAACACCAAACTCATCACTGGCTTCCTTAATAATATTTGGATTCTTGACTGCAGCTGAGTTAACAGATACCTTATCCGCACCTGCCGCAAGAATCATACGAAAATCTTCTACAGTACGAATACCACCACCCACACATAGTGGAATAGAAAGTTCATCAGCTCCTCTTTGGATAAGGTCCTTGATGATATCTCTATTTTCATATGTAGCCGTAATGTCTAGAAAGACAACTTCATCTGCACTTTGACGGTCATATTCTTTCGCTAGTTCAATTGGGTCACCAACATCCTTCAGGCCAACGAAATTCACACCTTTTACAACTTTCCCATCTTTAATATCTAGACAGGGAATAATTCTTTTAGCCAGCATTTTCAATGACCTCCTTTAGATTAATACGCCCTTCATAGTATGCTTTACCTACAATACAAGCATAATAATCACGTTTATTTACTTCATAGACATCTTCATCATCTTTTACACCACCAGAGACTACAAAGTTAATCTTTGAGTTCGCATGTATTTCTTCATATAGAGGGAAAGAAGGACCTGTGAGGGTACCATCCTTAGAAATGTCCGTACATACTATGTACTTCACACCTCTCTCTTCTAATTGATGAATAAATGTTAGATAATCTACATCACTTGTTTCAAGCCAGCCTGCAATACTGACTTTTCTATTTCTTACATCTACGCCTACGACAATTCTTTCTGGTCCATACTTCTTTAATGCTTCATCAAGAAAAGCAGGGTTCTTAATCGCCGCAGTACCGAGAATAACACGATCTACACCAATTTCATCTAAATACATGGAGACTGTATCCATATCACGAATACCTCCTCCTAATTCCATTGGAATAGAAATAGAAGCACGTATTCTTTTAATTGTTTCTTTATTGGTTGCATGCGCATCTTTTGCCCCATCTAGATCTACTACATGGAGATACTTTGCACCCATCTTTTCAAATCCTGCCGCTAATTCTTCAGGATGTGATGAATAAACAACCTTCTTATTGTAATCGCCCTTATAAAGACGGACTGCTTCTCCATCTTTTAAATCAATGGCTGGAATAACTAGCATAACACCATCTCCTTAAAGGCACGTAAGATCTTCTTACCAATTTCTCCACTCTTTTCAGGGTGGAACTGTGTACCCATGACATTATCTTTATATACAAAAGCAGTAATTTCCTTACCACCATAATTCACATAAGCCCCAATCTGGTCTTCTGGACAATGGGCACTATATGAATGTACAAAGTAGACATAATCGCCTTCTTCTACATACTTTAATAAAGGATGAGCCTGTCTAATAACTAACTGGTTCCAACCCATATGTGGAAGCTTTGCATCGACTTCCATCTTATCAACAGAACCCTTTAAAAAGCCTAAACCTTTTGTATGTCCATTCTCACTGCCTTCTTCAAATAAAAGCTGCATACCAATACAAATACCAAGTATTGGTGTTCCCTTGTCCTTTACTTCATTTAGTACAGGTACAAGATGACATGCTTCTAAATTACTCATAGCTGCAGGAAATGCGCCAACACCTGGAAGAATAATCCCATCTGCCTGACGAATCACTTCAGGATCATTTGTGACAACCACATCCATACCCTGTCTCTTACAAGCATTTGTGACTGAACCAAGATTTCCTACATGATAATCAATAATCGCAATCATTTTATAACACCCCTTTACTTGATACTACCTGCCCCTTATGGGCTTCATCAATTGTGACAGCCTCCTTGATGGCACGTGCCATAGATTTAAATATTGCCTCTATAATATGATGTGTATTCTTACCATAATGTTCATTAATATGTAGAGTCATGAAGCAGTTATAGGCAAATGCACGGAAGAATTCTTCTGTCATTTCTACTTCATAATTACCTAGATGAATATTATCTAGTTCCACATTAAAGACTAAATAAGGACGTCCACTGAAGTCTAAGTCAGTCGTCACAAGTGCTTCATCCATAGGAATAGTGAAATGTCCATAACGTGTAATACCACGCTTATCTCCTAATGCCTTATTGAAACATTGTCCTAAGACAATCCCTAAATCTTCTACAGTATGATGAGAATCAACCTGTAAATCACCTTTGCATCTCACTTTTAAATCAAAATTACCATGGAAAGCAAGAAGCTCAAACATATGGTCCATGAACCCTACACCTGTATCCACATCTGCTTCTCCTTTACCATCAATATTTAAAGAAACGTAGACATATGTCTCTTTAGTCTGTCTTTCTATTTCTGCCTGTCGCATAATTTAATCCTCAAAACGTACTTTGATACTATTGGCATGTGCATCTAATCCTTCTAGATGTGCAAACTTCATAATATCATCCTTGAATGTACCTAATACTGCCTGTGGATAATAGCTGAAAGCAGAATGCTTTACGAAATCATAAACACCTAAAGCACTATAGAACTTAGCAGTACCACCTGTTGGTAATACATGGTTCGTTCCACTCATATAGTCACCTAATGGTTCTGGAGTATATTCACCTAAGAAGATAGAACCAGCATTCTTAATATTTGGTAATTGTTCTAATGGATTGTCTACTAATACTTCTAAATGTTCAGGGGCAATCTTATTAGATAAGTTAATACCTTCCTTGATACTATCTACAATAACAGCACCGCCATAGTTATCTAATGAAGACTTGATGATGTCTTTACGAGGTAAATCTTCTACCTGTCTTACTAATTCTTCGTCTACATTCTTTACTAATTCTTTTGAAGTTGTAATAAGAATTGCACTAGCAAGCTTATCATGTTCAGCCTGGCTCATTAAGTCAGCTGCGATATATTTAGGATTTGCGTTCTCATCAGCAACAATAAGAATTTCACTAGGTCCAGCAATCATATCAATATCAACAGTTCCATAACATAACTTCTTTGCAGTCGCAACAAAGATATTACCTGGACCAACAATCTTATCTGCCTTAGTAACTGTATCTGTACCATAAGCGGCAGCAGCAACACCCTGTGCTCCACCACATTTATAAATCTTAGTAATACCAGCTACATATGCAGCAGCAAGAATAACATCAGACACCTTACCATCTTTCTTAACTGGTGTAATGATATAAAGATCTTCTACACCTGCAAGTTTTGCAGGTACAGCATTCATCATAACAGTAGAAGGATAAGTAGCAGTTCCACCTGGTACATATAAAGCCACTGTTGCGATAGGACGCACTAATTGTCCCATGACAACACCATTATCCTTATACATAGTCCATGATTTTTCAATCTGGTTCTTATGATATTCAGTGATCTGATCCTTTGTACGTTCTAGGATCTTCATGAATTCAGGTCCTACCTTAGTAATTGCATCCATGATTTCCTGTTTAGAAACGATGAAATCATCCTTTCTAGAGACATGGAAACCATCAAACTTAGCACAGTATTCCTTCAATGCATCATCACCATTTTCACGTACATTATTGATGATTTCACTGACTGCCTTATTGACTTCTTCAGATATTTCAGTTTTTCTTGTATGAAGCTTATTTTCTAGTTCTTCATAATTTCCTTTATAAATCAATTCTTTTAACACTTTAATGATCCCCCTTCTTCAGTGCATCCACTAGTTTATATATTTCATCCTTCTTATATTTTAAAGCTACTTTATTCACAACCATTCTTGTAGAAATATCTGAAATCTTTTCAATCACTTCAAGACCATTGGCCTTAAGTGTAGATCCTGTTTCTACAATATCTACAATCGCATCAGATAAACCAACAACTGGTCCTAACTCTACAGAACCTTCTAGTTTAATGATTTCTACATCCTCCTGTTTAGATGCGAAATATTCTTTTGCGGTCTTTGTATATTTAGAAGTAATACGTTTACGACGATTAAATGTCTTAGTGCGGTATTCTGGATAAGCCGCTAATGCAAAATAACATTTACCAATCTCTAAATCTAATAACTCATAATAATCATCAAAATCAGATTCATCCAAAGTATCCTTACCGACAAATCCAACATCCACAATACCGTGTTCTAGGAAAGTCAATACATCATTCGCTTTCGCAAAGATCATTGAAATACCATCCTTTGTTTCTATTAATAACTCACGGTCTTTATTAAAAATAGGATCCATATCAAAGCCCTGCTGTTGTAATAACTTACATACCTGCTTTTCTATTCTTCCTTTAGTAATCGCAATCTTAATCATTGGCTTCATTCTCCTTTCCTATTGCATCCAATACATTATTCAAATGATATGAGAATCCAATAGAAGGTACGTTCTTATAGAAATGATCAAATAAATGGTCATAACGTCCTCCCTGGAGAATTGGATGGGCACTATAATAAGAGAATCCCTTCATCATAATACCTGTATAATAACTTCTTTCAGGTACCATACATAAATCAAAGATAATATTCTCTTTATGTTTAGAGAACTCATACAATGATTCCATCTCTTCAATCGCCTCTAGAAGTTCTTCATCCTTTACAATCTCTTTCACTTCTCTTAAACATTTAATATCCCCAAAAGCACTAGGAAGAATCAATAAGAGTTTATTTAATTCTTCATCAAAATCATGTGCTTCTACTAAATGTTTCATATCAGAACTTTTCTTTTTCTTTAAAATATCAGTCAAAGAACGATCCATGACAAGAGCCATTAAACGCTTATAGAACTTTGCTGAACCAAGTTCTAGTTTCAAATCACTTAAACCAATATTCTGCATTGTTTCTTCAATAAGTGATAAACACTCCTGATCTCCCTCGCGTCCAGGAAGACCAAATAACTCAATACCACCCTGGAACAGTTCAGAACTTCTACCCTTATGTCGTGCCTGAGTACGATATACCTTACCAAAATAACTATAACGTCTTACTTCATCTGTATGAGCGTTACTATAGATACGAGCAATAGGTACAGTAAAGTCAGTTCTTAAAGTGATACGCTTTCCTTCATGGTTAATGAACTGAAACATTGTTTCTTCATTTGTCCCAAAACCACTTAACAAGTCCGCATATTCAAATGTAGGTAATAATAACTCCTGATATTCATGAGCATTGAATGTTCTTCTTAAATGTCCTTCAATCGTACGCATTAAAGAAGCATCCATTCTAGTTGCATCATTACTTTCTTCAGGAATCAGATATTTAAATTCTTCCAAAGTTATGTCCCCCTTATATATAAAAAGGAACAGGTCCAATGACCTGTTCCTTTATGTCATTGTTTCGTGTCCGTTTTTTTTGAGTTGTATGACAAAACGGGCTGTATCTAATTGATATAACCCTAACTAGAACCACGATGGTGATGGTGTAAATTGTTGATAAAAATTGTCTTTTTCATAAATAATCACCTCAGTTTTTAATATAC
>ERZ1026844.192-NODE-192-length-50319-cov-12.476763_pt1 | contig 50319 bp, 41 predicted proteins | sample MGYA00380152_ERZ1026844 | MGnify/ENA primary metagenome ERZ1026844 (study PRJEB33269, sample SAMEA4719788) | human gut metagenome | biome: human-associated habitat; feature: organic feature; material: feces | place: Cameroon | collected 2013-10 ... | reverse complement strand
AGCGCGAAGCTGCTCTGGCCAAGGTCGAGCCGTTCCAGCAGGGCGACTTCGAGGCAATGTACCGCATCATGGGTGAGCGCCCGATGACCATCCGTTATCTGGACCCGCCTCTGCACGAGTTCCTGCCCACCAAGGACGAGGACATCAAGGAGCTGGCCGCCGATATGGGCATGACCTTCGATGACCTGAAGAACGTCGTTGCTTCCCTGCACGAGTTCAACCCCATGATGGGCCACCGTGGCTGCCGTCTGGCTGTCACCTACCCGGAGATCGCAGCCATGCAGACCCGCGCTGTCATCAAGGCAGCTCTGAACGTCTCGGCTGAGACCGGTTTCATGATCACCCCGCACATCATGATCCCGCTGGTCGGCGAGGTCAAGGAGCTGAAGTTTGTCAAGGACGTCGTCGTCAAGGTCGCAGACGAGCTGATCGCTGCTGCCGGTGTTGACATGAAGTACCAGGTCGGTACCATGATCGAGATCCCGCGCGCTGCTCTGACCGCAGGCGAGATCGCCAAGGAAGCTGAGTTCTTCAGCTTCGGCACCAACGACCTGACCCAGATGACCTTCGGCTTCAGCCGTGATGACGCTGCCAAGTTCCTGGGTGCTTACTACGAGAACAAGATCTACGAGAGCGATCCGTTCCAGCACCTGGATCAGATCGGCGTCGGCAAGCTGGTCAAGATGGCTGCACACGACGGCCGCGAGACCCGCCCCGACCTGGGCCTGGGCATCTGCGGCGAGCACGGCGGCGACCCCACGAGCGTCGAGTTCTGCCACAACGTTGGCCTCGACTACGTCAGCTGCTCTCCCTTCCGTGTGCCGATCGCACGTCTGGCTGCAGCACAGGCTGCGATCAAGAACCCCCGCAAGTAATTGCGTGAGGGCTTGAGAAAGCACAAGTAAAGCATCAACTCCCCCTGATTTCCGCAACAGGAGATCAGGGGGAGTTTTTTCTTATGTAAGGTGTGAAGCAGGTTGAAAACAATGCAGACTGTAAGATACTGGAAGATGGAAAATGATAAGTGATAGAAAGGATAGGGCAAGCAACAGATTTTCTTCATGGATTTTCATGATAGCCGGATTGAGATTTCCTCCGATTTATGATATTCTTATATTTGGGTTTTTGCACCCAAAATACACATAGAAAGTCAGGGGCGCGAAACTATGGCAAAAAAAGAAGCAAATTTTGACTTGTACATACATGATTTGTTGGTTGAAGCTGGCATTCAGGCAGACACACAAGGCAGTAATATTGTTCCTATCAATGAGGCACTGAAAACAGCGTCAAAGCACCAGACAGGCAAGGCAGGATTTCCAGAATACACGGCGGTTGTAGATGATTTTGTGCTTGTCATGGAAGATAAGGCGGACCGTGCGAACCTCTGCTTAAAAGACGCAGACGGCACTATTTCTATGACTGTACAGGCAACAACAGATTATGCCGTCAACGGTGCGTTGCACTATGCACAGCACATCTTGCAGAAAACCACTTACAAAAAGGTTTTTGCGTTCGGCAATGCTGGTGATAGCAAGCACCATACTTTACAGCCGCTATTTGTAGATAAGAACGGTTATAAGTGGCTGCCGGAAGTTCAGACATTTGAAAACTTTTCAGCAGCTCATATTGTGGAATATTACAAGCAGCTTGTACTTGAAGAAACGCCGCCGGAAGATATTGAACTTGCTGATATTCTGAAAAAGGCAAAGGAACTGCACGAATATCTGCGGAATTACGGCGGACTTGGAGAAGATGAAAAGCCGCTTGTTGTATCTGCAATTCTTCTTGCATTGCGGGAAAAAGAATACGGCTTTACAGTAAAAAGCGTGGCACCTATCAGCTGAAAAACACAGCCGATGGCCTGAAAATGACCATCCTGACCAGATCATCCAAAAGCAGCAAGAAAGAATACTTATATGCGGTGTTCAGCAGCGTTCTGCTGTCGCAGGTGATCGCCATCCTGTACCCTGAAAAAATCTCTGCGGAGCAGGTGGAAGAAGAAAAGGCAGCAGTCCGGAAGCTGTTCGGCGCACATAAGATGCCACTGGTCATTGAGCTGGCGATTACAGCAGCATTTGTTGCATTTGCAGCGTATGTGCTCTATACTACGCTCTATTCGGATAGTGCCCGCTCCAAAGGAGTTTCGGACGGATACTTTAGTGCTTTTCCGGCAGGGACAACGGTTGGCGAGGTGCTGGACGGTTTCTTTGCAAACGGCAAGTGGGAAAACTACGAACAGGACGGCGTGACTTTTGTCCACTACAGCGGTGAGTGCGTCAGCACACAAACGGGAGAAAAAGCCACCGTTGGCATCTATTTCAAGTTGAATAATAACAGCTCTTTTGAAATCGACCGGATGACCATGGACGGTGAAACGATGAACCTGTTAATGCAGAACATCGCGCTTTCCGAGATCAGTGACAGCTATTGCAAAGATCATGGTATTGCCAGCAGCAATGCGCTGGAGGGCAGTCTCGATGAGCTGGAAAATGCTTTGGATGATGCGTTTGCAGATTCATCTTCCAGCGTCAGGGTGGCAGAACCTGAGAGCGAAACCTGCACAGAGGATACGGATTCCGATAATTCTGCCAAGACGGCTACCAGATCAGACCGTAAAGTTGTTAGCACGAATGGAATGGATACCTATTCGGAACTTTCTGGCAAGATCTCTGTGGACGTGAACCACTATGAAATCGGAGAAATGCCGGAAGATGTAAAAGAATACTATCTCAGCTATGGGAGTGATTTTGATACTGCATGGCTGAACGCATTGTATCTGGTGATTTATGACACTGTTATCCATAGATCAAAATCTAATAGAATGATAATAAACTGCTTTTTGGGATTTCTTATAGGGCGATTTGATCAAAGGCAGCATATTTTCGATCTCTGCCCTTCAAATTCATTGTGCCGAATGGAAAAATCATTACAGACTGCAATAAATCCAGTTTCGACATTTGGGATGGTTTTCATCCGATCAAACAGGTCTGGTTTTCTTTATCAAGGGCCAGCGGGCATTTTGTATCTTGTTTTGTGAGCAGACAGAAGGTACAATAATAACATCAAACAAAAGATCTTCCCGATGAAATCCAAGAAGGTTTTGATAATTGCAGACGGTGCGGCGTTTGGTCCGCAGATGAATGATATTTACGCATATGACCCCGATACAGAGGAAGAAGCGGGCCAATGCGTGGATGAAGTGATTCAGATTGCAGAGGAAAGCGGCGCCGAAATTCAGTTCTACTAAAAGATAATCATAAGCGACTATGAGGCGGAGCTTTTGCGCAGATAAAATGCTGCGGGAAGCTCCGTTTTTTGTATAAATAAAAACTTTTTACTCTTCGGCTTCGCTCTATAAAACTTATGTAAGGATGAAATTTTCTAAAATGCTGGAATAAAAATTGAAAATGAGGTATACTAATAACAGAAAGGAGTTGAAAGAATGCTTTGCCAATTTTCTTTTCAGAATTTTAAGTCTTATAAGGATGAAACGACATTTGATTTCCGTGCAATGGCAATTCCGGAGTTTCAGGATGCCTTGATTCGGCAGGAGAAAGCGGAAGATTTGCTTCCGGTCAGCGCGGTCTATGGCCCTAATGGTGGCGGTAAGACAAATCTGCTTCAGGCATTCTTTTGCCTGATTAACCTTGTCGTAAAGCCGATTCATGCGCTGGAGAAGAATCGACAGCCTATGATCTTCCAGCAGGGCAGCAGTGTGACTCCTTTTATGCTGGATGAAAACTCTGTAAATGAGCCTACGATTTTTCAGGTGTTTTTCCGTGTAGGCGAGAAGGAGTACCAGTATTATATTTCTCTCAAGGAAGAAATTGTTTTTGAGTCTCTGCTGTGGCGCACTCTTGGCGGCAAGAAGACGGGCCTGATTTTTGAGCGAGACGGTCAGAAGATTGAATTGGGCGCGAGCATCAGTAAGGCGAGCATCAATCTGGATGTCAATCCGAAGATGCCGTACCTTTCTTTTTTGGCAATCAATTATAATATTCCTGTGATTGCAGAAGTGCAAAATTGGTTTGAATCCTGTATTACGCAGAGCTACGCGAACCCCAGAGCAAAAAACATTGTGCTGGTGTCCAAGAATGAAGCAACCAAGGAAAGCCTGATTTATGCGCTGAATGATGTAGGCATTGATTTATCCGGTTATCGCTATGATGAGGATAGCAAGCACCTGTTTACGCAGAGAACGATCAATGGAAAGGTCTATGAGCTTCCCTTTGAAGCGGAATCGGATGGAACCAAGAAGATGATTGCAGCCTTGCCGGTTCTGATGGTAGCATTGCAGGAAGGCCGCACAGTCGTTGTGGACGAATTGGATGCCAAGCTGCATCCGAAGCTGCTCCGGTATGTGATTCAGATGTTCAAGAACCCGGAACTGAACAAGAAGGGCGCACAACTGCTATTCAGTTCTCACGACCTGACTACGATGAAGAATACAGTTTTCCGTCGTGATGAAATTTGGTTTGCCGCAATGAATGACAATCATGAGAGCGAGATTTATTCGCTTTATGAATTCCGACAGGAGGACAATACTCGCGTCAAGAGCACAGCGGCCTTTGACAAGCAGTATCTGGAAGGCCGATATGGTGCAGATCAATGTGTGTCTGTGTTTGAAGGTTCTGGCAAATGGTAAAGCGGAAAGTTTACATGGGTGTGATTGGCTAGACCTGTGCAGGGTGGGAATAAAGGAGGCCAACACGATATGTGTGAAGTGCTGGATAGAATAGAAAACTGTGGTATCGACAAAGGGAAAGCTGAGGGCAGAATTAAAGGAAGAACACAAGTGATGGCGCTTATGAAGAAGCTTTTTGAGCAGAATCGTATTGATGATGCGAAAAAGGCTTCCGAGGACGCGGCCTATTATGACCGTCTGTTAAAAGAGCTAGGAATCAACTAAAAAACGAAAATATAAGGAACAACCGACAACGAGAGATGCAGTCAAAGTTGAAGAATCAACGATGGCTGCGCGGACTTTTTATTGGATGTTCTACATCTACTAAAAAATCCTTTTATTTCGGACAGAAATCAGCTATAATAAGAGATGAAGTGGAAGAGAATTCTAAAATCACACGCTGAGAGGAACTTTACCTATGAAAATCAAGAGTATTGCCTTAGAGAATTTTATGATTTTCGATTCTGTTGATGTGGAGTGGTCTTCGGGCATCAATGTGATTTTAGGCGATAATAGCACAGGCAAGACCACGTTGCTGAAAGCTTTGTATGCACTGGTAAAGCCGTACAGTCGAAAGGACTTTCCCAAATGTACACTGCCGCAGCAGGAAGATATGATCGTCAATAAGATGGTTGGCGTTTTCCGCCCCGATGAGGGGAAAATTGGCCGCATGGCAAGTCGCAAGCGTGGCGCATCGAAGACGACACAGATGAAGGTCTGCATGGCTGAGGGCGATGTAATCAATGTGTCGTTCGGAAGCCGAAAGGAAAACCATGCCGATGTGTCCATTCAGGCAGAGGAAAAAGATAAGCCGTTTGAACCTGTCTATCTGCCACCCAAGGAAATGATTTCGGCAACAGAACATTTCCAGAGTCTGTATGAGGAGTATCATATTGACTTTGAAGAAATGTACTATGACCTCACCAAATTGCTGGATAAGCCGCTGAAAAAGGGCGCATATACCAGCGAGCAGAACGAAGTCCTCTCAAAATTTGAGGAAAGTATGAAAGGCAAAGTCGTTCAGAAAGACAAGAAGTTCTACCTGAACGTGGAGGGCGAAGGTTCTTTTGAAATGGGCCTGCTTTCCGAGGGCTATAAAAAGCTTGCAACGATTGTTTACCTGATTCAGTCCGGCAGTCTTAGCAAAGGCTCGATTCTGTTCTGGGATGAGCCTGAAACCAATATGAACCCGAAGATGGTGGAGCCTGTTGCACAGGCATTGGGAGCATTGGCTCGTGCAGGAGTTCAGGTTTTTGTTACGACCCATGATTATTTTACTATGCAGAGCTTTAATCTGATGGCAAAATATCCGCAAGGTAAGCCTGTCGATGTGCAGTTCATCTCGCTGTACCGTGACGAGGATGGAAAAATTGCTATGGAGACAGGGAAAGAACTGACCGACCTTGACCATAATTCGATTATGGAAGAGTTTGATGAGCTGTATAATCGGGAACAGGATTTGATTTATGGTACTAACTGAAGGAGAACTGCAATTTACGTTTCCGGGAGAAAAGGCAATCAAATTTGATGATACCGAATTTTATCGGAAACGGTTCAATAAGCTGTCAGGCGCAAAAGGCGTGGACTTCATCTGTGATACGGACGATTTTTTGATGTTGCTTGAGGTAAAGGATTGCCTTGGCAATGAAGCAGAAAACGGTTGGAGAATAGCAATAGATAATACAAAGGTAGCAACTTCGCCAACGTCAGTCGATACAGAAGGCAGAGAAAGTTTTGATAATGAAGTAGCGCATAAGGTGGCTATGACAATCTCCTGTCTGCTTGGTGCACAGACCTTCGGTGAAAATCGTCCATTCCAGCAGGAAGAACTGATTCCGTATGCAAAGGCATTGGAAAATGAGAAAGTTGCACAGCGCAACAAGACCGTTTTTGTTATTCTGCTGCTGGAGGGTGACTTCCAATCTGGTACTCGAACCAAGAAAATGAACATGGATAGAATCCAACTCAGCATTGAAAAGAAATTGAAATGGCTGAATTGCAAGGTTTCGGTCGTGGATGCCGGTACATACAGGAGCGACCTATTTGAAGTAGAGCGTATAACCTGAAAAGACACTTTATTATAATTAGGTGTGGTGTTCGTTGAATAAGAAGAACAGAATGAACACATTTCCATCGAAAATAAAACCTGAACGGTGCAAAGGCACTTGGCCTCCTATTACAGAGGCTAAGTGCCTTTTGCGTCTTGTTTTGTGAGCGGAAAGAAGGTACAATAATAGCAAGTGACTCACATCTGCGAGGTGATACGATGCTGAACATCTACTTTGGAGATATGCCGGAGGCTGTCTACAACACAGCGGTTTATTTTAACTACACTTATGAGGATGAATGGCTGACTTCTGATTTTGCAAAAGAAGTTATCAAAAAAATTGACAAATCCAATGTTCTGGGGCCTCATGCAATCGAAAGCCCGGTTTTAGGTGTAATTCCGCCGGAGAACCTGTCTGGTGGCACGAAAACGCTTCTGTTGATGGCAAATGACCCGGAAAAGGTATTCAATGCCTCGACTTGCGGTGACAACTGCGCACCCTTTATTCTCAAATTAGCTAAGAAAAAAGACCTGACGATCAATCTACGTCACCTGATGGATTTTGGAAAGAAAAAATTCCCTGTGGATGTAAAAGTTTTGAATACAGGTGATGTGGTGCACAACATGGAAGAATTGATGCCGATTGCATTCGAGTTCGTATGAGGCTATAAAATGAAGGGTAAACATAAAATCGAAGTTCGGAGCAAACGAATAGTTTTTACCATAGAATTGGAACGCAACATCACGATTCTGCGCGGTGACAGTGCAACAGGCAAGACGACGCTGGTTGAGATGCTGAGTGCCTATGAGAACTATGGCAGAAAGAGCGGCATTACGATCGTCTGTGACAAAACGTGCAGAGTCCTGTCCGGTGCGCTCTGGGAGGCTCAACTGAAAGACATTCAGGATGCTATCGTGTTCGTGGACGAAGGCAGCACTTTTGTTTCAAGCCTTGACTTGGCCCGTGCGATTCAGAAAACGGACAACTACTATGTGCTTGTGACGAGAGAAGATTTGAGTACCCTGCCGTACAGCGTAAATGCAATTCTGGAGCTGAAAAAGACGACCAGCCGATTTAAGCGGACCTATAATAAAGCATACCCCATTTACGATTCTCTGTCCGCCAGCGATGTGGAGCTGGGAAGCGTTGAGAAGCTGCTGACAGAAGATGCCAACTCCGGGTATCAGCTGTTTACAAAAATCGGTGAGAAATACGGCATTGCCTGTATCCCTGCGGCAGACAAAGATAACGTCAAACAAAAGATTCTTCCGCTGAAATCAGAGAAAGTTCTGGTGATTGCGGATGGTGCGGCGTTTGGCCCACAGATGAACGATATTTACCGTCTGATGCAGGAAAAGAGCGCAAAATTTAGTTTGTACCTGCCGGAATCGCTGGAGTGGTTGCTCCTGAAAGCAGATTTGATTGGACAGCCGGAGATTCTTGAGATTTTGGAACACCCGGCAGATTTCATCGAAAGCAGCGAATTTTTTAGCTGGGAGCGATTCTTTACAAACTTGCTGGAACGGCGGACGAAGAATATCCCCTATATGCGGTATGACAAGGCGAAGCTGCCGGAATTCTACTTGCAGGAAGAAAATTTGGAAAAAGTCATTGCAGAGATGGGATAAGAAAAGCTGAAAAAATGCAAATGACGTAGTATCGTTAATCCGAACGCTCTGTAATTTTGGCACCCGCCCAGGCTGCTATCAAGAACCCCCGCAAGTAATTGCGTGAGGGCTTGAGAAAGCACCAATAAAGTATATGACCGCCCCGGTTTCCGTAACAGGAAGCCGGGGCGGTTTTTTGCGTCTTGTTTTGATGCCGCAAAACGGAATAAGCCTTCCGTTTCGGCTGAATATCCTAGGCCAAGCAAAGAAGCGCACCCAAAAAAGGCTCACCGTCCATCTGGCGGTGAGCCTTGGTTTATTTATTCACGGAACGGATACAGGGCGCAGGCCCCCGTACCGCTCAGAAGACGCCCCGGCATGACAAGCCCCCTGCCGGGACTCAGCGAACCTCCGACGGGATAAGCAGCGCCACGGCGACGTCATTGACGTTGGTGCCGGTGGGGCCGGTGACGATAAGGGCGTCGATCGCCTGAAGCGCATGGTAGGCATCGTTGTTCTGCAGGACCTCGAACACGTCCAGCCCTTTCTCCTTCAGGGCAGCAGCGGAAGCACCGTCCACATAACCGCCGGCCGCATCCGTGGGGCCGTCGGTGCCGTCACTGCCCACGGAAAAGATACAGGCGTCCAGTCCGGCAATGCCGGGGGCGGCAGCCAGCGCAAGTTCCTGATTCCGTCCGCCCAGACCCTTGCCGGTCAGGTGGACCACCGTCTCTCCTCCGGCAAGGAAGGCCAGCGGCTTCTTGCTGCCTGCGTAGGTCCGCAGGATGCTGGCCAGAAAGCTTCCGGCTTCCCGTGCCTCGCAGCAGAGCTGGTCGGTCAGGATCATCGGCTCGTAGCCCAACGCGCGGCATTCGGTCTCTGCGGCGGCGCACAGTTCCCGGACGCTGCCGGTGATCTGTGTGGTCACGTTATCCAGCGTTTTGGGGGTCTCCTGCGTGAGCAGATGCCGGGCTTCCGCCGAAAGTTTCAGCTGATATTTTTCGGCGATGGCCAGCGCCTCGGCACAGGTGGAAGTATCCGGAACGGCCGGGCCGCTGGCAATCATATCCAGCGGGTCGCCCAGAATATCGCTCAGGACGATGCTGAACACCTGAGCCGGGGCACAGAGCTGCGCGAACCGGCCGCCCTTGACGCCGGACAGCCGCTTGCGCAGGGTATTCATTTCCACGATGTCTGCGCCGCAGGCCAGCAGTTGGCCGGTAATGGCCTGCAGCTCCGGGCCGGGCACCAGCGGCAGCTCAAACAGCGCGCTGCCGCCGCCCGACAGCAGGAACAGGACCCGGTCCTCTGCCGTCAGTCCCTGTACCAGTTCCACCGCCTTCCGGGTGGCGGAAAAGCTGTTTTCATCCGGGACGGGATGTCCGGCTTCATAGCACGTCACGCCGGGGATCTCCCCTTTGACGTGACCGTATTTTGTAACGACGACACCGTCATCCACCCGGCCCAGTGCCTTTACGGCGGCATTTGCCATCTGCCATGCAGCTTTTCCGGTAGCCACCAGAAGGGTCCGGCCCGTTCCGGGGCGGAAGCTCTTCAGGGCGCGGAAAACGGCCTCGTCCGGCAGAACGGCCTTCAGGCTTGCAGCGATGATCTGGTCGGCATCTTTTCGCAGGGTTGTATTCATAGCGGCTCCTTTACAGGCCCGGCTCCGGGCCAGACAAACAACAAAAGGCGGCCGACGACCTTTTTCGCCGTACGCCGCCCGGATACAGTCTCAGGATATCAGATCAGCTTCATGTCCACAAGGACCTGACGCAGCTTTTCCTTTTCCTCAGGCTTCAGCTCTTGGATGGGGTCCAGACACTTGCCCACCGGGATGCCCAGAAGGTTCAGGCTCTCCTTGATGACTTCGGGGAAGGTGCCCATATTGGTGGCAATGCGCAGAGGAGCCAGCCGGTACTGTGCTTCCAGAGAACCGGCCAGATCACCGGCCACATACTTGTCGTAGATATCGGCCACCACGCGGGGGGCCACGTTGGCGCAGCTTGCCACAGCGCCGGAGCAGCCATAGGCAAGGGCGGCGTGGATCATGGTATCGCGGCCCATCATGACGTTGAAGTGGTCGCGCTGATCTGCGGTCAGGCGGAGATACTCCTCGCAGTTGGTCATATCGCCGGTGGAATCCTTGACACCGATGATGTTGGGGCAGTCCTTTGCCAGACGTGCCACGGTTGCGGGGGCAATGGTCACGTTGGTCTTGGGCTTATTGTTGTACATGAGCACGGGCATCTTCGTGCTTTCGGCGATGGTCTTGTAGTACTGGTACAGCTCATCCTGCGTCTGGCTGACGAACATGGGGGTCAGCACGCTGACGGCATCATAGCCGCCCACCTGCTCCACCAGATGGATCAGCCGGATGACGCCGCGGGTGGTGATGTGGCTGCAGCCGGCCATCAACTGGATCGGCTTGCCGTAGCAGTTGGTCATTCCCTTCACTGCGTCGCGGACCGTCTCCAGCGCCTTGACGTATTCTTCGTCGCTGACGGCATAGAACTCGCCGGTGGTGCCGAACGGGAACAGGCCGTGCACGCCGTTCTCGACCAGATAGACCGACATTTTGGCAAGGGAATCATAGTTCACCTTTCCTTCCTCGTCGAAGGGGGTGATGATGGGAGGGATGATACCGTAAGGCTTGTACATAATATTCACTCCTGTTTGCTCATATTTTTATCAGCCGACCCCGCGGCTGACGGGTTTCAGAAAAAAGAGGGTCTTATCAGTTTTATTCTACCGGGCATCGGAACGAGTTGCAATGGACATTCAGCCAAAACAACCGGGGCGAATCTGGAAGAAAGATAAAAATTTCAAAAAATGAAATCTTTGGTTTGAAATGTCTGAAACGATTCGTTTGCCGGGTCATTCCGAAAACTTGAACAGATTCAGCCCGACTTCCGGGGAATACTCCCGCTCGACGGTGCCGTCCAGCTGCTGGATGACGAACTCACCGGTCAGGCTGACAACGGCGCGGTTCAGGTGTCCGCCGTGGCACTCGTCCTTCACGGCATTTCCGACCGCCATATGGATGTGGAGGTACGTCTCCCCCTCCTTGGTGGTGATGGTGCCGGAGCAGGATGCGATCTCGTAGTCGCCGGTATAGGTGGTGGACTCGTAAGCAAACTTTTCCCGGTTGAAGACGCCGAGGGTCACCTCGCCGACGGCACCGATGCCGCTGACGCTGCCCAGCCGGATCTTTTCGGCGTTGCACAGGGTGGTGATGGAGGCAAGGATCTCCTCGCCGCGGTCGATGCGCAGAATGTAAGTGGAACCGAATTTGCGATACTCCATAATAAAACCTCCTGTATCAGACGATTTCGAGACGGACCTTCCGCTGCGGCGGAGCAAAGGCCTTGTCCAGCAGGGCAAGCTCTTCGGCGGACAGACGGATCTCTGCGGCGCGGGCGTTCTGCAGCGTGTGCTCGGCACGGCCGGTGCGGGGGATGGGGATCACCCCCGGACGGGCCAGCAGGAAGGCCAGCATGATCTGCGGCACGGTGGCATGGTGCTGCCCGGCAAGGGCCTGCAGGGTGGGGTGACGCATCAGGCCCCGGCGCAGCTGCCCGGCCTGCGCCAGCGGGCAGTAGGCCATGACCGGGATCTGATGCTGCTGCATCAGGGGCAGCAGATCGTACTCGATGCCCCGGCTGCTCACATTATAAAGGACCTGCTCGGCGGCACAGTGCGTGCCGTCCGGCTGAGCGAACAGCTCCTGTATATCGGCCGTGTCCAGATTGGAAACGCCCCATTCCCGGATGCGGCCTTTCGCTTTCAGCTCTTCCATGCACTCGACGGTCTCCCGCAGGGGGATGCTGCCGCGCCAGTGCAGCAGATACAGATCCAGATAATCCGTCTTCATCCGGCGCAGCGAGTCCTCACAACTGGTGAAGATATGCCGCTGCCCCGCATTGAACGGGTACACCTTGCTGACAAGGAAGAGCTTGCTGCGGTCCATTCCCTGAATGGAGAAGCCGACCAGCTCCTCGGCTGCGCCGTCACCGTACATTTCGGCGGTATCGATCAGGTTCATCCCCGCCTCCACACCGGTGCGCAGCGCCTTGTATTCTTCCGGGAACAGACTAGGGTCCTCCCCCAGATACCATGTTCCCTGACCGATGGGGCCGACCGACTGGCCGCTTTGCGTCGTAAAAATCATTGCATCGAACCTCCTGTTCCGGCTGTTGGTCTTATTGTAGCACGAAGCACCCGCGCGGGCAAATTGCCGCGAAGCCTCAGGTGAAAGAATCTGAAACTTGAATTTCAAAAAATTCCGTATTCTTTTTCAAGAAACGAACCTTTTTGCAAAACGAACAAAACGCAGCACTCGGATTCGGCGTTTTGTTCCTTGTTCCGGGACGGATTTCCCGGTATACTGTATCCAGTCGAATAGAATCCGCAACAGGCCGGATTCTGAAGATATTGATCAACTATCAAATACGGAGGTACTGTTTTATGAAAATCGGTCTGATCGGTCTGGGTATCATGGGCAAGCCCATGGCCAAGAACATTCTGAAGAAGGGTTACCCCGATCTGCTGGTCAGCGACCTCAACAAGGCTGCTGTGGACGAGGTTGTGGCCTGCGGCGCAAAGGCTGCCACCAATCAGGAGATCGGCGAGCAGTGCGATGTCGTGCTGACCATGCTGCCCAACTCCCCCCATGTCAAGAGCGTCATGCTGACTCCTGAGACCGGTGTTGCAAACTTCATGCACAAGGGTCAGGTCTTTATCGATATGAGCTCCATCAACCCCGTTGCTTCCAAGGAGATCTCCGCCGCTCTGGCCGAGAAGGGCGTTGAGATGCTGGACGCTCCCGTTTCCGGCGGCGAGCCCAAGGCCATCGACGGCACCCTGAGCTTCATGGTCGGCGGCAAGCAGGAAGTCTTTGACGCATACAAGCCTCTGCTGGAGACCATGGGCGCATCGGTCGTCCGTTGCGGCGATGTGGGCGCAGGCAACACCACCAAGCTGGCCAACCAGATCATCGTGGCCTGCAACATTCAGGCTCTGGCCGAGGCTCTGACTCTGGCTCACAAGGCCGGTGTGGACCCTGAGCTGGTGTTCCAAGCCATCAAGGGCGGTCTGGCAGGCTCCACCGTCATGAATGCAAAGGCTCCCATGATGATCGAAGGCAACGACAAGCCCGGCTTCAAGATCGACCTGCACATCAAGGATCTGAACAACGCTCTGGACTGCGCACACTCCGTGGGTGCACCCGTCCCCATGACGGCTGAGGTTCAGGAGATCCTGCAGTGGCTGCACAACCACGGCAAGGGTCAGGCCGACCACAGCGCCATCGCACAGTATTACGAGGCTCTGACCGGCATCCAGATCGGCCGTTGATCCCTCTTTTCTTTTGAATGAATTTCTGCTATGATATTTCTGGGATCGGACCGATCCCGGAAAACGGCAGAGTCGCGGTCGGCGGCCCGGTCTTACGGGCCGCCGATCTTTGTTTTCACAGCATCATGATAAGAAGGAGATGCTTTCATGGCAAAGGTTGCAGTTTTGGTTCCGAATCAGGAGATGAGCACCATTGCAAAATCCCTGACCGATGAATTTCCCTCCATCTCCCTGATGGCGATCGAATCCATCCAGACCGATCAGGCCGTCCGGCGGGCCGGCGAGCTGGAACAGCAGGGGTGCGATCTGATCGTGGCGCGCGGCGTGCAGGCCCGCGCCATCAAGCGGAGCGTCAAGCTGCCGCTGGTGGAGATCAGCGTGTCCCAGCAGGAGCTGGCCAGTGTGGTACTGGAACTCAAGGAGGAGCTGGGGCTTCCCTGCCCCCGCATCGGGCTGATCGGGCTTTCCAATATGTTCAGCGACACTTCCCAGTTCGACCGGCTGTTCGGCATCGATCTGGACCTGTATATGGTGGAGCAGAACGATGAGCTGGCCGCTGCCGCCGTGCGTGCCTTTTCCGACGGATGCAATGCCGTCATCGGCGGCGATATCGTCTGCGAGAATGCCCGGCGGGAAAAACTGCCCTATAAGTTCATTCCTTCCGGCGTGGAAAGCCTGCGCAACGCCCTGACCGTGGCGGCCCGCGTGGCCTACGCCATCGATTTGGAAAAGCGGAACAGCGCCGAGATCAACGCCCTGCTGAACTACACCTTCAGCGGCATCGTGCAGGTGGACCGGGAAGGAATCATCCGCCGGGTGAACCGGATCAGCTACAACCTGCTGGAACACCCCGCCGACACGCTGCTGGGCCGGCCGATCTCCGAGATCCTGCCCAACCTGAACCAGAACGTGCTGGACAACGCCCTGATCGGGGGGCAGGAGGCTTACGCCTTCGTGCTGGACATCAACCACAAGGCGGTGGTGGTCAACATCGCCCCCATTCTGGTGGACAGCCAGATCGAGGGCGCCGTCCTGACGTTTCAGGAAGGCCAGCGCTTGATCGAAATGGACAGCGAGATGCGCCGGGAGCTGTATCAGCGGGGCTTCGTGGCCCGGTACAGCTTCGAGAATATGATCTGTGAGTCCCCGGAGACCCGCAGCATGCTGGATCTGGCCAAGCGGATCAGCAAATTCTCCGCGCCCGTCCTCCTGACCGGCGAGACCGGCAGCGGCAAGAACATCCTTGCCCAGTGCATCCACAACGAAAGCCTTGTGCACAACAACGCCTTCGTGACCATCGACTGCAGCGCATGGCTGCCGGAAACGCTGGACAATATGCTGTTCGGCAACTACACCGTCCGGAAGGACTCCACGGTGGACAGCTACGCCGAAATGGCGCAGGACGGCACCCTTTATCTCAGCCATGTGGAAATGCTGCCGCCGGAGACCCAGTACAAGCTGCTCTGCCTGATCCGGGGCCGCTTCCTCCACAACGGCCCGTCCCGGCCGGTGGCGGCCAACGTCCGGGTCATTGCATCCAGCGCCGTGAACCTGATCTCCCGTGTGGAGAAGGGGGAGTTCCGCAGCGACCTCTACTATGCGCTCAGCGTCCTGAGTCTGGAGGTGCTGCCGCTGCGCCGCCGCCGGGCCGATATCCTCGGCTGGACCGAGCTTTATCTGGACGACTGGCAGGAAAAATACAAGCGCTACGTCCACCTGACGCAGGGAGCCAGAGACTACCTGCTGGACTACGAGTGGCCGGGCAACTTGGACCAGTTGTGCAGCGTCTGTGAGCGTCTGGTCCTCCTGACCCGGAAGCGGAACATCGACGAGGTCTTCCTCCGGCAGCAGTTGGAGCAGGTGACGCCCCGGATGCTGCCGGGCACCGAGCAGATCGTCCTCTACAAGGATCAGAAGGCGGTGGAGATCGCCGCCCTGCTCAAAAAATACCACGGCAACCGGCAGAAGATCGCCGACGAGCTGGGGGTCAGCAAGACCACCCTCTGGCGGTATCTGAAGAAGTTCGACATCAAGCCGGAATACAACTGCTGAACCTGAAAACAACAAAATCCGGGAGGATCCTGTGCGAGAGGACCTCCCGGATTTTGTTGTTTGGAGACAATCTGCCGTTCGTTTCAGAAAAGCGATCGCGGGGAAATGGTTACATGATGTGGGGTGCGCCGCCCAGCGTGTAGGCCGTGGGAGAATCCAGCTTGACGCGGCTCCAGACGATCGGCTCGTGCTTTTCGATGAAGTCGTAGTCCAGATCCATGCCCCAGCCCGGCTTGTCGTTGGGGGTGATGAAACCGTCCTTCACCTTCAGCACATCGGTGACCAGCTCGGCGTCCAGCCCCTCTTCCCGCGGCTCGTTCTCAAGGAAGGTGGTGTTGTAGGTGCACATGCAGAAGTGGACGTTGATGCAGTTTGCCAGCGTGCTGAGCGGGTTGTGGGGGCTGAGCTTGCGGAAACTGGGTTCTGCCATGGCGGCGATCTTCCGCATCCCGGTGAAGCCGCCGCAGAGCAGGATGTCCGGCTGCAGCAGATCCACGGCGTGCAGCGCCAGCAGGCGCTCCCACGTATAGGGGTCGAAGATCTGCTCGCCGGTGGCCAGCGGAACGTTCAGGCCCTGCGCCATTTCGGTCCATGCTTCCAGATTGTCCGGGCGGATCGGCTCCTCCACAAAGAAGGGACGGTAGGGTTCGATCAGGTTCGCCACTCGGCGGCCCTCCCGCGGCTCATAGATCTTGCTCTGCATGTCGATGCCGATCTCAAAATCGGGACCAAGGGCGTTCCGCATCCCCTCAAACATCTCCACGAGGCGTGCTTCGGCGGAACCGTTGGGGAAGTAGCCGAGGCCCTTCACGCCGACCTTGCAGGCCTTGTAGCCATACTTCTCGATCTTGGGCTGCAACATTTCCAGCGCGGCCTTGCTGTCCTTGCCCATGGTGTGGCAGTAAACGGGCACGCGGTCCCGCACAGCGCCCACCATCTTGTACACCGGCAGGTTGGCGATCTTTCCGGCAATGTCCCACAGCGCCAGATCGATGGCGCTGGCCGCCGTATAAAGGATACTGCCGCCGGGAAAGCGAGAGTAGTTCAGGATCCGCTTCTGGATCCGCTCCCGGTCCAGCGGGTCCATGCCGACGACCCACTCGGAGACATACTTGACCATCTCGGCCGTGGCCTTGTCGGCACCGATGCAGAACAGCTCGCCCACGCCGTGGACGCCCTCGTCGGTGTCGATCCGGACAAAGTTGAAATTACGGAACTGGGTGGTATGAACGGAATACGTCGTGACTTCAGTGATCTTCATGTGATGTACCTCTTCTACAGTGTCATACAGGGATTATACCATGGGGAAGCGGAAATTTGCCATAATGATGACGGTGATGCCATACAGGAACCACAGCGGCAGGCAGGCAAGGAAGACGTCCTTGATCTTGTAACCGCCCGCGCCGAAGGCGATGGCGATCGAGGGAGAAGACATGGGGGTCAGCATTGCGCCGGTGGTACCGCAGGAGATGGCAAGGACGACACCGCGGGGATCCACACCGCGGCTCACACAGGTGATGATGGCCAGCGGGATCAGGACGTTGTAGGTCGCCGTGTTGCTCATGATCTGGGTCAGGGTCGCGCCGACGACATAGAAGGCGATCATGATGGCCAGCGGCGAGGGGTTGCCGCCCAGTGCCTTGACGATGAACTCTGCCACAAGATCGGCTGCACCGGTCTGCTGCATCGCAGTCGCCAAGCAGAGCAGGCCCGCCAGCATCAGGATGGTTTCAAAGTTGACATACTGTTTGGCTTCCTTCATGTTGATGCAGCCAAGCGCACCGAGGATCAGGTCCGCGATGATGGGGATGATGTACATGGGGAAGGGCAGATAGCTGTTGAAGCAGATGGCGATCATGGTCAGGATGAAGACGATGTAGATGACCTTTTCCGTCTTGGGGTCGATCTTCTTCGCCTTACCGGCGCGGCTCTCGTCGATCTTGGCCGCGTCGATCTTGATGACGGGGAAGTGCTTCCAGCCGATAAAAGCCATGTACAGGAACGCCACCAGAGCGGGAACGAAGACCACGGCGGACTTATCGAACATGGTAAAGCGCTGCTCGGCACCGTTGGCCTCCATCAGGGCGTTGGCCGTGACGAAGTAGGTCAGGCCGGCGCCGACCGGCAGCATCGCCTGAGAAGCGTGGGAGCAGACAGCGCCGGGGTACAGAAGCTGGGAAGGCTGCACGGGGGAGTTCTCGTCCAAGGCTGCGGTCAGGGGCAGCAGCATGGCGATGACGCCCAAGGGGCTGACGAGCTGGGTCAGCAGGATGGAACCCAGCAGGTACAGGAAGACGATGGAACGGCCGCTGGTGCCCTTGCTCATGATCCAGTTGCGGACATGATCGACCAAGGTGGTCTTGCCCAGCGCACCGGCCAGAATGAACATGGCACCGACCATGACAACGTTGGTGCTGGCGAAGTTGGCGTATGCGTCCTTGAAGCTCAGCACACCGGTGGCGCACAGGAACGTGGCACAGAACATGCCGATCCAGCCGAAATTGAACTTGCCGCTCAGGAACATGATCACGACCACAAGCAATGTGACAAGGGTCAGGATCAGATGGATACTCATAACAGATTCACTCCTTTGACATTCATCGGTTTTGGTTATTCTTCTCCGGAGTTTGCTTGGGATTTTCGACTTATTTTTGCATGCAACTGTTGGTAACATTAGTATATTTTATCTTCCGACTCTTTTCAATCCGGAAAAAGCGATGTATACTATAAGCGGAAATTATAACAGGAGGAATGCAGCCTTGAACCTCACATCACAGCAGTATATCATCGCGCTGGCGCAGGAGGGTTCCTTTACCGGGGCGGCCCGGCGGCTGGGGGTGTCGCAGCCGGGGCTTTGCGGCTGGCTGGACAATCTGGAAGAGCAGTTGGGCACCCGGCTGGTCCTCCGCAGCCGCAAAGGCATCACCCTGACCCCCGCAGGGCAGATCTATCTGAACGGCTCCCGCCGGATGCTGTCGGTACAGCAGCGCACGGCAGCGGCGCTGGCGAATCTGGGCGGCGGCGAGGTGCCCTGCCTGCGGGTGGCGGGAACGCCCGGCGGCGGCGCGCAGATCTTTGCCCGGATCTTCGGGGCCTTCACCGGCCGGTTCCCGGCGGTGCAGCTTCAGTTCGTGGAGAGCTACAATCAGGAGGCGCTCCGTCTCGTGCAGGAAGGCAACGTGGATTTTGCCCTTTGCAGCCTGCCGGATCCGGACGCCTGCCCGGCAGAGCACATCGTCAAGCGAAGCTCGGAGCTGATCGTCGTGCTGCCGGACCAGTACCCGCTGGGGTACGACGCCTCCGCCCTGACGGCGGGAGCCGAGCTGCCCGGCCTGCCGCTGCGGCGGCTGGACGACCTGCCCTTTATGATGCCGAGCGAGGAGATGTCCTATTACCCGGTGCTGCAACAACTGTTCCAGCACGCGGGCGTCCACCCGAAGGTCATCTTCCAAAGCTCCAACACCAACATCCTGTACCAGATGGTCTGCAACGGATACGGTGCCGCCATCGTCCCGCGGAGATGCTTTTCGCCGCGGGATCCGGTGTCCCCCTTCTCGCTGCGGCCGAGGCTCTATAATTACGCCTGCCTTGTCTTCCGCAGCGGAGCGGAAAAGACCGCCGCGTGGAATTATCTTCTGGAATTGCTTTCGATCTGAGAAAAGGGAGAAATCATGGACGTTCACGCATTGGAATATCTGCTGCTCATCGCCGAGACGGGCAGCCTGTCGGAAGCGGCCGAAAAGGCCCATCTGAGCCAGCCGGCCATGACGCAGTGTCTGGCCAAGCTGGAACGGGAAGCCGGGTGGCCGCTCTTCAACCGGGTAAACCGGAAGCTGGTGCCCACACGGGCCGGGCAGATCTACCTCAAGGGTGCCCGCGAGATGGTGCAGATCAAGGAGGAGACCTATCAGAGCATCGAGCAGCTCCGGCGGCAGCAGGGACAGCTCCGGGTCACCGGGTCGGCGGATATCTGCCACCTGTTGGAGGAAAAACTGCTGCCGAAGCTGTATCTGCAGTTCCCGCAGCTGAAGGTGGAGCGGATGGTCACAACGACCCACACGGCCAAGCAGTATCTGACCAACGGGCTGGCCGACCTCTCCTTCCTCTGTGCCGTCAAGCCCAGCAGCCTGTTGGAATACGTTCCCCTGCTCCACGACACCCTCTGCCTTGCCGTTCCGGAGAGCATGATCAGCGCGGGGATCCGTGTCGGAGGTCTGGCGGCCTGCGGCTGCCTGCCCTTTGTCCTGCCGGACGAACAGCAGTTCGGGCGGGAACTGGTGGACCGCCTGTTCCGGCGGGAGCACCTGTACCCCATTTCCCTATACACCGCCGCCAGTTGGAAGGACCTTGTCCGGCTGGCAGACGAGGGCTACGGCACAGCGATCCTGCCCGAACGGAGCGCCGCCCGGCTGGAACATTGCGAAGTCCTCCCGCTGGAAAATGCCCCTTCGTTCGATTTTGTCTGCGCGGTTCCGCGCTATGCCGAGCCTTCCCCCGCCTGCATGGCCCTGATTGAGCTGGCCCGGAAGCACTTTGCAACCCATGGATGAAACAATGATTTCACTTTCTGAAAGCAGTGCCAGAATGCCGATTCCGGCCTGTGTTTTTGTAGCAATTCGTCAATTGTAAAAAAAGCGCACCTGCGGTATCTTATTGTCAGAGGCCGACGAAAAACGGTCCTGCCACAAAAATTTCATCGTATTGACCCATTTCTCCTTATATTTCATCAAACCTAGCTATTTTCTCTCACCAGACAATCCTTCTAAAACCAGAACGCCCTCGACAGACACGGCTGCCGGGGGCGTTCTGGTTCTTTTGTGCTGCTTCAGCGGACGAGGCAGGGCTTCTTGTGGTCGTATTTCCAGCCGGGGATCAGGTACTGCATGGCCTTTGCGTCATCCCGGTCATGGGAGGGCAGCTTCCGATACAGTGCGTTGGCGGCCATAACGCGGTCCATGTTCAGGTGGACGCCCAGACCGGGAGCATCCGGCACCTGAAGGCGTCCGTTCCGGATCTGCGGCGTGTCGTCCAGCAGGTTCTGGCCGTCCTGCCAGATCCAGTGGGTGTCCAGCGGGGCGGGGGTGCCCACGGCGGCGGCCCCCACCTGCGCAAAGGCGGCCAGCGTGATATCGAAGTGGTTGTTGGAATGTACGCCCCACGTCAGCCCCCAGCTATCCAACAGCTGGCTCATCCGGATGGTGCCGTCAAAGCCCCAGAAATGCGGGTCGGCAAGGATGATATCGCAGGCGTTCAGGCTGACGGTGTGGTAGAACTGCCGCCAGTCGGTCGCGATCATGTTGGTGGCAACTTGGAACTGGGTGGCATTCTTGAATTCCCGCATGATCTCACGGCCGGAGAACCCGGCCTCCGGGCCGCAGGGATCCTCCACATAGGTGATGACGTCGTGCATCCCTTTGCACAGCTCCACCGCCTCGGCAAGGCTCCACGCCCCGTTGGGGTCGATGTTGATCCGTGCATCGGGGAACGCCTTTTTCAGCGCCCGGAGCGCGTCCATCTCCTCCTGCCCGGTCAGGACGCCGCCCTTGAGCTTGAAATTGCGGAAGCCGTATTTTTCCTGCACGGCCTGTGCTTCCTCCACGATCCGCTCCGGAGTCAGGATCTCCTCCCGCCGCAGGCGGAACCACGGGTCCGGGTTGCCGGATTCGTCCAGATACTGCATCTCCCCGGCGGGGGTCTTTGCCTTGTCGGAGACGTAGAAGAGGTAGCCCAGCATCTCCACCTCCCTGCGCTGCTGCCCCTCACCCAGAAGCTGGCACATGGGGACGCCCAGATACTGGCCCATCAGGTCCAGCATGGCGCACTCGATGGCCCATTCGCTCTTGACCACGAACTTCAGCTTGGAGATGTCCAGCGTCTGGATGCCCTCGCCGTCGTCGGTCGGCTCGTGCCGGGCCAGTTTGTGGATCTTCTGCAAGATCTGCCGGTAGGCGGCAATGGGCTGCCCCTCCACCAGCGGGCGGACAAAGTTCAGGCAGTCGCAGGTATAGTCGCCGCCATGGATCTCGCCGATGCCGGTGTGGTTCAGACTGTCGGTCAGAATCACGAGGTTGCGGGTAAAACAGGGCGCGTGCGCGCCCGACAGGGTCATCAGCATGCTGTCGTAACCGGCCACGGGGATGACCTGCATCTTGGTAATGACGGGATGTTCCATTTCAGGGCCTCCTTAAAAAACAGAGCCGGCACCCTGCGGTGCCGGCTCCTGCATCAGAACGGTTCTTTTTGCAGCTCAGCGCACCAGACAGGGACGCTTGTTGTCAAACTTCCAGCCGGGGATCAGATACTGCATGCCGATGGCGTCGTTGCGGGCACCAAGGCAGTTTTCTACGTACAGCTTGTTGGCCTTGAGAATCTGCTCGCGGTCGATCTCGATGCCGAGGCCGGGAGCCTTGGGCAGGTCGATGCAGCCGTCCACGATCTGCATGGGCTGTTTGGTCAGGCGCTCGCGGCCCTCCTGCCAGATCCAGTGGGTATCGATGCCGTTCATCTTGCCGGGCACGGCGGCAGCGCACTGCACGACCATGGCCAGAGAGATGTCGAAGTGGTTGTTGGAGTGGCAGCCCCACATCAGGCCGAAATCATTGCACATCTGGCCGACCCGGACCGAGCCGTTCATGGTCCAGAAATGGGGGTCTGCCAGAGGGATATCCACGCTGCGCAGGGAGATGCAGTGGCACATCTGCCGCCAGTCGGTATCGATCATGTTGGTGGCAGTGGGCATGCCGCTGTCCCGCTTGAACTCGGCCATGGTCTCGCGGCCGGAGAAGCCGTTCTCGGCGCCGCAGGGATCCTCGCAGTAAGCCAGCACTTTCTTCAGCTCCGGTGCCAGCTCCAGCGACTTTTCAAGGCTCCAGCAGCCGTTCGGGTCCAGATCGATCCGGGCATCGGGGAAGGCGGCCTTCAGGGCCTGCACCGCCTTCAGCTCCTCTTCCGGCTCCAGAACGCCGCCCTTGAGCTTGAAGTCCTCGAAGCCGTACTTCTCGTGGGTCGCCTTTGCCTGCGCCACGATGGCCTCCGGGGTCAGTGCCTCGTTGTGGCGAATGCGGTACCACTCGCAGTCGGAGTCCGACTCATCGGTATAGGGCAGGTCGGTCTTTTTCTGATCGCCCACATAGAACAGATAAGACAGGAACCGCACCCGCTCCCGCTGGATGCCGTCGCCCAGCAGAGCGGCGGCGGGGACGTCCAAGAATTTGCCCATCAGGTCCAGCAGCGGAGCCTCGACGGCAGTGACCACATGGACGCCGGTGCGCAGGTCAAAGGTCTGCAGGCCGCGGACATCGTCCTTGATGTTGGCGTTCAGCCATGCGCGGACTTTGTTCAGAGTCTGCTTGTAATCCACGATGCGGGTGCCGACCACCAGATCCTTCACGGATTCCAGTGCCGCCGTGATCTTCTGGCCGCCGGGCACTTCGCCCACGCCCTCAACGCCGTTGGAATCGGTCAGGATGACAATGTTGCGGGTGAAGTACGGTGCGTGCGCACCGGACAGGTTCAGCTCCATGCAGTCGGTACCGGCTACGGGGAAAATTTCCATTTTTTCTACGATCGGGGACATAAAGGTTTCCTCCTGTGAGTTTGAATTTTATAAGATCAGGTAATGGGTGCGGGGTTGAAGATGCACATGTCGTTGTGGAAGCCGTACTGATCGCTGTACGGCTGTTTCGTTCCGCTGGCCACATCCAAGATGAAGTTGTAGATCTCGGTGCCGACCTCGGCGATGGTCTTTTCCCCGGTGGCGACCTCGCCTGCGGAGATGTCGATCAGGTCGAACCAGTGCTCCTTCATCTCGTTCCGGCTGCACACCTTGATGACGGGGGAGACGTCCAGCCCGTAGGGGGTGCCGCGGCCGGTCATGAAGACCTGCAGACCGATGCCGGAGGCGACCTGAGACGGGCCGCAGACGATATCGGAAGCCGGGGTGGCGGCATAGATCAGGCCGTGCTTGGTGGGCTTTTCGGCCGGGCTGAGCACTTCGACGATGGGGCTGGTACCGCTCTTGGCGATGGAACCCATGGCCTTTTCCACAATGTTGGCCAGACCGCCCGCCTTATTGCCGGGGGTGGGGTTGGCGTCGCGGCCGACACCGCCTGCGGCGAGGTAATCGTCGTACCACTTCATCTCCTCGGCCAGACGGTCGCGGACGTGGACATCCACACAGCGGGCGGCCAGAAGCTGCACGCCGTCCCGGACTTCGGTGACCTCGCTGAACATCACGGTGCCGCCGCAGCGGACGATCATATCGGCGGCGTAACCGGCGCTGGGATTGGCGGTGATGCCGCTGAAGGCATCGCTGCCGCCGCACTGCATCCCGATCAGCAATTCGCTGACGGGCAGCTCTTCCCGACGGCGCTGTTCCAGTTTCTGCAGCTTTTTGTCGGCCATATCGAGGATGGCCTGCATCATGGCATCGTGTCCGGCGTAATCCTGCAGGGTCAGGACGTTTTCGGGGGTGATGTCCTCCGGAGGCAGGACACGGTCATAGGTCAGCTTTTCGCAGCCCAGACCCACGACCATGATCTCGCCGCCGAAATTGGGGTGGCGGATCAGGTTGGTGACGGCCCGGATGGGCACTTTGGCCTCCGGCGCGTTGATGGCCACACCGCAGCCGTAAGGGTGGGTGACGGCGACCACACCGTCCACATGGGGATACTTGGGCAGCAGCTCCTTCCGGATCCGCTCCACGGCCACCTTCAGGACACCGGCAGCGCACTGGACGGTGGTCACGATGCCCAGCAGGTTGCGGGTCCCGGCGGGGCCGACCTTGTTGCGGTAGCCCATCCATGTGGTGCGCTCCGGCATCGGCAGCGCTTCCATGGGTTTCAGGTTGGTGCCGTAGGGCAGGTTGTCCAGCTTGGGGCTTTCGGGCAGATCGAGCATGAACTCGTTGATCCAGCTTCCGGTCGGGATCTCCTTTTTGGCGTAGCCCAGCACGACACCGTAGCGGATGATCTCGCCGCCTTTGGGGATATCGGTCAGCGCGATCTTGTGCGCCTGCGGGATCGGCTCCCGCGTTTTCAGGCCGGGCAGGAACTCCGCCCCGGCGGGCAGGTCGTGGATGGCCACGGCCACATTATCGTTTTCGTTAATCTTTACAATGATCCGTTCGGGCATGGTCTGTTTTTTCTCCTTTGATACATGGTCTTTTCAGCACCAAAAGCGCAAGCCGCTTTACCGACTTGCGCCTTGGTGATACGGAGCCGGTTATTGTCCGGAAGTACCGTAGATTTCGGGATAGAATTTCTTGACGGCTTCAGCGCGGTTGATCAGGACATCGGCCCATGCGTAATCGGCCACGAAGACGGTGTAATCGTCCGGGTCCTTGGGGATGTTGGGCAGGATGTTGTTTTGGTTCAGGTGGCTTGCCAGTGCGATATCCACCGGCATCTTGGCCAGCTCATAGCAATCCTTGATGAAGCGGTGGGGCAGCTCCGGGTCCGTGCCGGTCTTGATGACGCCTTCCTTGCTCATCTGTCCGACACCGAGGCCGCCGTGCAGGGCGCAGCGGTAGGTCTTACCGGTCTTCTCGTCGGTATCCTCAAAGAAGAAGCTGGTCACGCCCGGCGTATGGCCGGGGCACAGGCGGAAGGTGATGGTGAAGCGGCCCATGGTCAGGGGGTGCTCCATATCGTAGAAATTCGTGACCGTGTAGGGGGTGACATACGCAGGGAAGGTGTCCTCCGCGTGCTTCTGATGCTCGGCCTCATCCTCCTTGGACAGCCAGATCTCGGCACCGGTCATCTCGTGCAGGTAGCGTGCGCAGCTGGAATGATCGCCGTGCCAGTGGGTCAGGAAGATCTTCTTGATGTCCTTGGGGTCGTGGCCGGAACGCCAGATGCGGTCGATCAGCAGGTACAGCGTCTCCGGGCACAGGCCGGTATCGATCAGGATCAGGCCCTCGCCGGTATCCAGCAGGAAGGACGCGACGTTGTCCTGCCCGCCCACGTTCCAGACGTGGGGTGCATTGCGGTAGACCGGGATGGCATGCTCCCAATGGGTGGCCAGTGCCTCCTTGCTCATGCCTAGACGCCCTTCGGTCGAGGCGTAATGAAATTTCTTTTCCATGGTTTGCGCTCCCTCTTTCCGGTTACTTGTTGCCGTACACTTCGGGGTAGAACTCCTTGGTGGCATCGGCGCGGTTGATCAGGACATCGGCCCATGCGTAATCGGCCACGAAGACGGTGTAATCGTCCGGGTCCTTGGGGATGTTGGGCAGGATGTTGGCCTGATTCAGATGGCTGGACAGCGCAATGTCCACGGGCATCTTGGCCAGCTCGTAGCAGTCCTTGATGAAGCGGTGTGCCATCTCGACGGGGTAGCCCAGCTCCTGCAGGTTCTGCGGGCGCATCATGGGGTTGACGCCCAGACCGCCGTGCAACGCGCAGCGGTAGGTCTTGCCGGTCTTCTCGTCGGTATCCTCGAAGAAGAAGCTGGTCACGCCCGGCGTGTGGCCGGGGCACAGCTTGGTGCGGATGATCATATTGCCCATGACGATGGGCTTGTCGTCGTCATAGAAATTGGTGACGGTGTAATCGGGGATCTCCATCGGCGGGATGTGCTTTTGGAACTCCTCATCGTGCAGGGAGCGCTGATGCTCGACCTCGTCCTCCTTGGACAGCCAGATCTCGGCACCGGTCATCTCGTGCAGGTAGCGTGCGCAGCTGGAATGATCGCCGTGCCAGTGGGTCAGGAAGATCTTCTTGATGTCCTTGGGGTCATGGCCGGAACGCCAGATGCGGTCGATCAGCAGATACAGCGTCTCCGGGCACAGACCGGTATCGATCAGGATCAGGCCGGCACCGGTGTCGATCAGGAAGGATGCGACGTTGTCCTGACCGCCTACGTTCCAGACGTGGGGTGCATTGCGGTAAACCGGGATGGCGTGCTCCCAGTGGGTCGCCATTGCCTCTTTGCTCATGCCGAGGCGTCCGGCCGTCGAAGCATAGAAGAATTTCTTTTCCATAAAACGAACCTCCCTAGAACAACTATATCACATCACCCGTAGATCGGGAAGAAGAAGTTGGCCGAAAGCGAAATGGTCACGATCGCGATCAGAATGTACGGAACGGTGAACTTTGCCACCTGAGACACTTTGTAGTTGCCTGCTGCGTAGATCAGAGCGGTCTCGGCTGCACCGGAGGGGAAGCCCAGAGAGATCACGTTTGCGATGGCAACGATCAGCATGATGCCGCGGGGATCCCAGCCGCCTGCCAGACAAACCGTAGCACCGACGGTGTACAGGATGTTGGACGTTGCGGAGTTGGACATCAGGGTGGTCATGATGATGCAGACGGTGCTGAACAGGAACATGACAGCCAGAGAAGAAGGATGGCCGCCCAGAACGCCGAGGATCGCGTTGCCGATCAGGTCGCCTGCGCCAGACTTGGTCATGGCAGTTGCCACGCCCAGAACGCCGGCCATCAGGAAGATCATGTCCGCAGTCAGAGCCTTGGTCACTTCGGGAACGCTCAGAGCCTTGCCGTAGATCAGGACCAGAACGCCCAGAGCGGGAGCAACATACATCAGCTTGCCGGTCCACTTGTTCAGGACGAGGACAGCCATGACAGCGATGAAGACGACGTAAACCAGAGTTTCCTGTGCCTTGGGAAGGGTCTTGGTCTCCTTGACCTCTTTTGCCTCTGCTGCGTTGACGGTGCCGCGCTTGGGCAGGAGCTTCCATGCGACCAAGCAGTAAATGGTCAGGCAGACAACGGGCAGGATGGAGACCTTGAACTTGTCGAACATGCCGAGCCAGTAGCCTTCATCGGTGATGATGGTGCCGTAGATGGCGTTGATGGTCGCAAAGCTGGTGGCACCCATGCCGATGGGCAAGAAGCCCTTCCATGCACAGCTGATTCCCAGCATCGGCATGAGCAGACGGGTGGGGGTGACTTCGCCGTCGTTGCTCAGGGATGCGAGGAAGACGATCATGATGGAGAAGGTTGCGGTTGCGGGGATGAACTGGACGAATGCGATGACGATCAGATAGAAGAACAGGATCAGGACGATGCCCTTTTTGCCGCTCAGGCTGTTGACCTTATTACGGATATAGGGAACGATGCTGGTCTTGGTGATGGCAGAACTCAGCGCCATCATGGGAGCGACCAGAATGATGCTGTTGTTGGTGAAGCCGCCGAACGCTTCCGAGGGGGAGAGGATACCGAACGCTGCCAGCAGTGCGCAGCAGGTCATTGTGGTAACGCCCATGGGGAACTTCTGCCACACGAACATTACGATCATGAAGGCGAGGATCGCCAACGTGATAATCAACTGGGATGTCATAAGTGAATTGCCTCCTTTTGTTTTTTACGACCAAGGGCCGGAGTGTAAGCACTCTTGCCGGACGGGGCGCCACCGTCCGGCAACTCGCACAGAGCTGAACCTTACACTCACAGCAGCCTTTTTGCTCATTCTAGCCAAAAGTTTCGCATACAGCAATTCGCTTTTCGACCGATTTTGACTCTCAATTTTTGACGGACGCCACAAAATTGCAAAATGTGAATTTTGTGGTTCATTTTTCGATTCATTTCGTTTCAATTCTCTGGAATACAAGTGGCACGAGGTAAAATTCGGGCTTGCACCGGGGGGGATCCACCCTCTCAAACCTGCCTCCTTTGTAAAAGTTTCGGAATCTTTTTGTAAAACCTCCGGGAGCTTCCGGTTTCAGCTCCTCCGCCTATATGAAATTTTTTGAAACGTAGAAGTTCACATTCTGCGCCGAATCGTTCAGAAAACCGAACGTTTGTAGGATGCGGATAAATTTTTGTTAAGTTTTTAGCAGATTTCCCGATTGTCGAAGAAGGGGAAAAGTTGTAGCATAGCGATATGGAAATGGCATGTGTGCACACAGAAAACATTTTCGGAGACAGCTCTGGCCGGTCAGTGCGGAACACGGACAGGGTAAATGAAGGTAAAAGAAGTAAGTAAAAGAAAAGGAGCCGTTTCGTATGGAACTTTATATTGTGCTTGCGATCATGGCGTTCATGATCGTCGGCTTCCTCCTGAACAAGTGGCCATTCGGTCTGACCACCATGACCTGCTGCGTCCTGCTGGCCCTGACCGGGGTATTCACCATCCCGGAAGCCTTTGCAGGCTTCTGCAACAAGACCCTGATCCTGCTGGTCGGTATGTTCGGCATGGTCTCTGCATTCCAGAAGACCAGCGTCGTGGATAAGATTCAGGCTCAGATGCTCCGCCTGAAGGGCAAGAGCGGCATGGCGCTGGTCATCGGCCTGTACGTCGTGGTCATCGGTCTGGCCTGCTTCATGCCCACTACCGCCAACATGGTCGTCATGCTGATGTTCCTTGTCGGTCTGGGCGATTCCGGCGAAGTCACCCCCACCCGTATGACCATCCCTCTGCTGGCCATGATCGCCATCTGGGGTTCCAAGCTGCCCATCGGCATGGGCGCTGCCAGCCACCTGAACCTGAATGCCCGTTACGAAGGCATGCTGCCCGAAGGCTCTGAGGGCATGCTGCTGGACCTGATGACCCGCTTCAAGGTCATGATCCTGCCCTGCATCATCCTGACGGTCTACTGCCTCTTCGCTTGGAAGTGGCTGCCCAACAAGAAGTTCGACTCCTCCAAGCTGGAAGGCAAGGGCGGCAAGAAGAAGGAAAAGACCCCGCTGCCCAAATGGCAGGAGAACCTGATCCTCGGCCTGTTCCTCGTTGTCATGATCTCCCTGTTCTTCAGCAAGCAGCTGGGTGATTATATGTACCTGATCCCCGTCACCTGCCTGCTCATCATCACCTTCTCCGGCTGCATGTCCGTGAAGGAGACCATCAACGCCATCACCATCGACGCCGTCTGGATGATCGCCGGTGTTCTGGTCATTGCCGACGCTCTGGGCAAATCCGGTGCCGGTGACGTCATCGGCAACGCCATCCTGAAGATTCTGGGCGGCAACCCCAGCGGCCTGTTCGTCATGTTCGTGTTCGCAGTCGTCACGGTCGTGATGACCACCTTCATGTCCAACTCCGCGACCTCCAATGTCCTGATCCCCGTGGCAGCTTCCGTTGCCATTGCAGCCGGTTGGGATCCCCGCGGTCTGGTGCTGATCGTTTCCTTCTGCTCCGGCATCGCCATCGCATTCCCCTCCGGCTCGCCTGCCTGCGGCATCGCCTATGCCTCGACCAGCTATAAGCTCAGCGAGACCTTCAAGTTCACGCTGCCCTTCATCGTGCTGGCCGTCATCAGTATCGTGCTCAGTGCAAACTTCTTCTGCCCCATTTACGGCTGATCACACGAACCGCCCGGCGGCCGGAGCCGTCGGGCGGCTTTTCTGAAAAAGAACCGAACGAAAAGAGGTCGATTTTATGTCTTTGCGTCCCCAGATCCCCGTCCGCACCAGCGAGAGCGATGCCACGCTCTCCTTCATCCGTCAGATGGGCGTGGAAAACGTCAGCCTGATGCTCAAGCCCGATGAGATCAACCGGGAAGTCCTGCAGCAGCAAAAGGAAAAGCTGGCCCGCTTCGGCATGACCATTTCGGATGCGGCCTGCAATGAGCTGCAGAAAAATAAGAGCATCCACCTCAACCTGCCCGACCGCGATTTCCAGATCGAGCGGTTCAACAACATGCTCCGGGTGCTGGGCGAGGAGAAGATCCCCTTCACCTCCATTGCATGGCAGCCCAACGGCATCCTGCGCACCGACCACCGGGTCGGCCAGCACACACGCGGCGGCAACAGCGCGTTCTGCGACCAAGCCGAGATCCTTGCCCGCCCCAACGCCGAAAGCCGAGCCTACACGGAGGAGGAGATCTGGGAAAACTTCGCCTACTTCATGGAAAAGGTCGTCCCCGTGGCCGAGGAGACCGGTGTCCGGATGGCGCTGCACCCCAACGACCCGCCGCTGGCCTGCATGGCAGGCATCCCCAGCCTGATCTATAATATGGAGTGCTACCGCAAGGCCTTCAAGGCAGCAGGCGGCAGCAAGGCGCTGGGCATCAAGCTCTGCGTGGGCTGCTGGCTGGAAGGCGGCAGCGACTTCGGCGACCTGATGTCGGACATCAAGGAGCTGTGCGACGACGACCGGATCCTCTGTGTCCACTTCCGCAATGTGGACAGCCCCCTGCCGGTGTTTGAGGAAGTGCTGGCCGAGGACGGCTACGCCGATATGTACGCCATCATGAAGCAGTTGGTGGCCTGTGACTGCAACGCCGTTATCTCCATCGACCACGGTTTCAAACCCATTGAGGGCTTTGGCGGGATTCCCGGTTCCTTCTGCTACCCCACGGGTTTCATGAAGGGTCTGATCTATGCCGCCGAAAAAGAGCTTGGCAAGCGCTGAGCTGCGTAAAATCAGTGAAAAAAGGTCGGCAGCTTTCCGGAGCTGCTGTCCTTTTTCATTCATTTGGTTCGATACAAAACAGTTTTGGGAAACGTGAAGGAGGAATCGCAGGTGGCCGCGCAGAAACAAAGGTTCAAGCTGGTGACCGACAAAAAATTCTATAAACGGGTGCTCAGCATCATGCTGCCGGTGGCGCTGCAGCAAGCCATCAATATGGGCGTCAACATGCTGGACACCATCATGCTGGGGCAGTTCGGCGAAGTGCAGATCTCGGCATCCAGTCTGGCAAACCAGTATTACAATTTCTTTACCATCTTCTGCATGGGCATCATCGGCGGCAGCAGCGTGCTTGCCGCGCAGTACTGGGGTGCCCGTGAGGTGGAGAAGGTACGTCAGACCTTCAATATGGCGCTGCGGATGGCGCTTGCGCTGGCCTCCGTCTTTGCCGTTCTGACATGGTGCTTCCCCGCCCAGATCATGAGCATCTATACCTCAGAGGCTCATGTCGTGGAACAGGGCGTGCGGTACCTGCGGATCACGACCTTTGTCTTTATCATCCACGGCACCAGCCTTGTGGCTGCCCAGTTGATGCGCTCGGTCGGGCAGGCGCAGCTTGGCCTGATCGTCAGTTGTGTGTCCTTCGTGGTCAACCTGATCACCAACTATGCCTTCATCTTCGGCAAATTCGGTGCTCCCCGGATGGAGATCGCCGGTGCCGCACTGGGCACCCTGCTGGCCCGCACGTCGGAGTTCCTCGTCACCTTCGGTTACATCCTCTTCAAGGACAAGGAGCTGGGTCTGCGGATCAAACACCTGCTGCACATGCCCGGCAAGGAGTTCTTCTCCAACTATCTCCGCCTCGGCCTGCCGGTGCTGGTCAGTGACGGCCTGCTGGGTCTGGGCGGCAACATCGTCAGCATCATCCTCGGCCACATGGGTGCCGCGGTGGTGGCCGCAAACGCCATCTGTCAGGTCATCGACCGCCTGTTCACCGTGATGATCCAAGGCATCTCCAACGCGTCCAGCATCGTTACCGGCCATACGCTGGGCGAAGGCTCCCGCGAGAAGGCCATGCAGCAGGGGTATACGTTCTATGTACTGAGCATCTTCTTCGGCCTGATCGCCGCCGTGATGGTGCTGGCCTGCGGCCCGCTGACCATCGCCATGTACACCCTGAACGACGGGACCATCCTCATGACCGAAGAGATGATGGGTGCCTACGCGGTGATCGTCTTCTTCCAGTGCATCCAGTCCGTCATGACCAAAGGCGTCCTGCGCGGCGGCGGCGATACCAAGTTCCTGATGAAGGCCGACATCCTGTTCATGTGGCTGGTGTCCATCCCGCTGGGCGGCGTGGGCGGCCTGCTGCTGGGCTGGCCTGCTTGGCTGACCATCCTCGCCCTGCGCGTGGATTATGTGATCAAGTCGGTGTGGTGCATCAGCCGCCTCAAGAGCGGAAAGTGGATCCACACCGCCGACGGCATCGCGGAAGAAGAGCCGGAAAAAGTGACCGGCTGAGCCGGAATGCCCCGGCCCGCTTTCTCCTTTGCCTGAGTCGGATGTCAAAAGCCGCCCCCTGCGCCGGAAGCAGTGATATGCTACCCCCAGAGTATTCAGAGTTTTGTTTTTACTCTGTCTAATCTAGGGGTAGCATATCAAATTGCGTGAGGGCTTGAGAGAGCACCAATAAAGCGAACAACCCCCCCGGTTTCTGTGATAGGAAGCCGGAGGGCTTTTTGCGTCTTGTTTTGTGAGCTGAAAGAGGGTACAATGATAGCAGAAGTACGCACATCGATGAGGTGATAAGATGCTGAACATTTTTTACGGTGATATGAAGGAAGCGGTGTACAATACGGCTTCTTATTTCAAATACGATTACGAGGAAAGCTGGATCATCGACCCGATGGTCAAGGAAATGATTCAGGATGTAGATAGCTCCACTGTGATTGACAGTGGTATCATTGACAGCCCGGTCTTGGGTAAAATTCCACCGACTGCTTTGTCTGGTGGCGTAAAGACGCTGATTTTGGTAAAGTTTGAGCCGGAGAAAGTGTTCAATGTATCGACTTGTGGCGACAACTGTGCAAAGTGGCTGCTCAAAATTGCAGAGCAGGAGGATCGCACGGTGAATTTGCGTCACCTGATGAATTTTGGCAAAAAGCCGTTTACAATAAAAGTGCTGAATACGAATCAAATCGTTCACAGTATGGAAGAACTGATTTTGGCCGCAGGTGAGTTTGTGTAAAGGGGCTGACAGAAATGAAAGGCATTCATAAAGTAGTCGTTGGCACAAAGTACCTGAAATATGAATTTGAACTGCGGCGCAACTTAACCATCATTCGCGGGGATAGCGCAACGGGTAAAACGACCCTCGTGGATATGATTCGTACGCATATGAACGATGGAGAAAGTGGGCCGGTCACTCTAAATTGTGATAAAGGCTGCTATGTGGTAGAAGGAAATCTTTGGAAGGGACAGCTCAACAACATTCAGGACAGCATTGTTTTTATCGACGAAGGAAACGAGTTTGTCAGGACCAAAGATTTTGCGCGTGCGATTCAGCAGACGGATAACTATTATGTTATCGTGACCAGAGAGGGTTTGCCAGCCTTGCCATACAGTGTGGAAGAAGTGTATGGAATCCGAACCTCTGGAAAGTATGGGACACTGAAACAGAGTTATCATTCGTTCTATCGAATTTACCCGGATAGTACGACTGAGAATATTAAGCCAGAGAAAATTCTGACCGAGGACAGCAATTCGGGTTATCAGTTTTTTGACGCGGTCTGTGCAGAGCATCAAATACAGTGTGATACTGCAAACGGAAAGTCCAATGTGTTTTCCTATTTGAAGGCGCATAAGGATGAAAAGATTCTGGTGATTGCAGATGGTGCAGCATTTGGTCCTGAAATGGACAGGGTGTTGCAGTTGGTGCTGACAAGAGAGAATCTGGCACTCTATTTGCCGGAATCTTTTGAATGGTTAGTACTTTCTTCTGGGATCCTGAAAGATACGGAGGTTGCACAGATTTTGCAGACATCGTCTGACTACATCGACAGCAAGGAATATTTTAGCTGGGAGCGTTACTTTACGGCGCTTCTGACGGAGAAAACGGCGGGAACATATCTGAATTATACCAAGAAAACGCTGAATGAGGCCTATCTGAGGGATGGTGTGAAAAACGCGATTTTGGGACAGATGCAGAAAGTGGAATTGAAATAAAATCAAAAGAAAGTGGAATCGTAATGAGGATACAGTTATGACTTTGGCGATGATTGGATGTTTGCCATCTGTGTGATGAAAATAGAAGAAGTAAAAAGACATCGCAAGCCGATGCTGCTCAGTTCAAAAGGAAGCGTTGAGCAGTACCCGGAGGGAGAAGAATGATGCCCAACGCCCTGTAATTTTGGCACCCGCCCAGGCTGCGATCAAGAACCCCCGCAAGTAATGGCGTGAGGGCTTGAGAAAGCACCAATAAAGTATATGACCGCCCCGGTTTCTGTGATAGGAAACCGGGGCGGTTTTTTGCGCTCACGGAGGGGTAGATGAAAAACACAGTATGAATATATACCATATAAAAATGAATATATGCAAAAATTTCGGGAAAATACTTGCATTTTCATCAAAATGGGTGTATCATAACACCTGCCGACGAAATGCCGACAATCAACAAGAGAGGGATCGATACTATTATGTCTTTGAAGAAGAAAATTGCTGCGGCTTTCATCGCCTGTGCGATGACGCTTGCCGTGGTTCCTTCCGCCTTCGCCTGCACGGCACTCTATGTTGGCAGCGACCTCACCGAGGATGGCACCACCATGTTTGGTCGGATCGAGGATCTGGGCACCAACGATTACAACAAGCTGTTCAACATCAGCCCCGCCGGGAAGCACACTGCGGGCGAGGTGTACGAGGGCTGCTACGGCTTTACCTACACCTTCACCCACGACAGCTACCGCTACACCGCCCGCCGGGACGACAACGGTCTGGGTGTCTGCCCGGACTGCGACAGCACCCACGAGCACACCCCCTATGAGGAGGCTGGCACCAACGAGAAGGGCGTCATGGTCTCTGCCACCGAGTCTCTCTACGGCACCGACGCCGTGCTGAGCGTAGACCCCTATGTGGACAACGGCATTGAGGAAGCCGAGATCACCACGGTGCTGCTGAGCGAAGCTTCCACGGCCCGCGAGGGTGTTGCCCTGCTGACCTCCATCTACGACAACGCCGGTGCAGCCGGCGGCTCCGGCGTGTTCATTGCCGACCAGAACGAGACCTGGTTCGTGGAGAACCTGACGGGCCACACCTACCTTGCCCTGAAGCTCTCCTCCAGCGTGGTCTTCATGCAGCCCAACATCGCCGCTATGGGCAAGATCGATCTGGATGACACCGACCATGTGGTGGCCTCTGCCAACCTGATTTCCGTGGCCCAGAAGGCCGGTACCTTTGTGGGCGACGCCGCTGCCAACGTCATCGACCTGGATGCCTCCTACAACGGCGACATCGCATCGGACCGCATGGCAGCCGGCCTGAACTACCTGTACGGCACCGACACCTTTACGAAGGACAACTACAGCGAGACCGACTTTGCTATCAGCAACGTCGGCGAGAACGGTGCCATCGTCCCGGTCTACTCCAACATCCAGCTGACCAAGAAGTTCTCGGTGGAGGATTCCATCCACTTCTTTCAGACCGAGCCCATCGGCAAGACGGGCAATGTGGAGACTCATCTGTTCCAGGTGAGCGCCACCGGCGATCTGAACACCGCCATTACCGAGTGGACCGCTTTTGACGACGACGTGTACAACGCCTTCGTCCCTTACTATCCGATGCTGACCACCGACACCGCAGATGTCTACAAGGTCTCGGTCCATAAGGTCACCCGCTCCGACGAGCAGCCCACCGAGGGCGTCTGGTATCATGATGCCAAGGGCCGCTACTACACCTACCCGGACGACTGGACCGACTCCTTCTACGGCGTGCGTGACGCCCTCTCCAACCTGCTGACCTACGGCAGCAATGGCAATCAGGTCACCGCAAAGGATCGGGCAGCAGCCAAGGCCAGCTACGCCGCGCTCCAGCAGGAGATCATGGCCGACTACGCCGATATGAAGGTCGCCGTTGCCGCCGCCGACACGCTTGAGGCCAAGCAGGCTGCCGCCACCAACGCCAGCAATGCCATGAGCCAGAAGGTGTACAACACCACCCTGAAGATGTACAATAAGCTCCAGGCCAAGACGGCCGCCCGGGCATGGGTAAGCTCTCTGCTGCACTGAGGCTTTGCAGCGCCTGAGGCGTTTCCCATAAAACCGCAGCGCCCCCGGTTTCCATGACAGGAAGCCGGGGGCGTTTTGTGCGTGACTGCTCCTTGCAAACGCCGCCCATTCGTTCTATATGACAAGGCAAAACTGCCGGAATTCTACTTGCAGGAAGAAAATTTGGAGAAGATCATTGCGGAGATGGGGTAAAACACACTGGAAATTCACAAATAACGTATCATCGTTACTCCGAACGCTCTGTAATTCTGGCACCCGCCCAGGCTGCTATCAAGAACCCCCGCAAGTAATTGCGTAAGGGCTTGAACCGACACAAATAACGCAAACGAACCGCCCCGGTTTCCGCAACAGGAAGCCGTGGCGGTTTTTTATACCAAGAAAGAAATCGTTTTTTGTGGCTTTGATGAATTTGCGCAGAGCCGTTGACAGCGGAAAGACAGCGGTGTATCTTTAAGACATAGAAGCGGAACATAAAGAAAAAACAGGAGGCTTTGGTATGAAACGTATCTGGATGACCGCGGCGGCTGCGGTGCTGGCGCTGGGGATGCTGGCCGGTTGTAGTGGGATAGACTATCCGCCTTCCTCTTCTCAGCCGTCCTCGCGCCCCAACGGCGGGACTTCATCGTCAAGCTCTGCGACCGGCGGCAGCACCGGCAGCTCCAGCAGTTCTGGAAATGCCGGCAGCTCCGGCAGTGCAAGCAGCAAGAACGATGGTGCAAGCACATCGTCCAGCTCGACTGCTGCCAGCTCCAAGCCGGAGGAAACATCGCCGTGGCGGTATTATAAAAAAGACGAGGGCGTTATCATAACGGGTTATAATGGCGAGCTATCCGGGAAGGTAAAGATTCCGAGTAAAATAGGAGAGTATCCGGTTGTTAGTATTGGAATAAGTGCTTTTGAAGGAAATGATAAGATTACATCGGTCGTGATCCCAGAAGGCGTTAAGTCTATTCAAAATTGTGCGTTTATGGAATGCAAGCAGTTGACGAGTGTCAACTTGCCCTCTACAGTAAAGTCTATCGAGCGTAGTGCTTTTAGAGAATGCAGAAAACTAAAGGACATTAAACTTCCAGCTGCGTTGGAAGTGATTGAAGACCATGCATTTGAATGGGATGTGGGTCTTACGGAAATCACGATTCCGGGAAGCGTAAAAGAAGTTAGTTACAGTGCCTTTAAATGCTGTCTCGGCTTGAAAAAAATCACATTGCAGGAAGGCATAGAAAGTGTAGACTCTTATGCGTTTACTTGTGCGGAGATCACAGAGTTGGAGCTGCCATCTACACTGAACCATATCGGAGTATTGGCATTTAACTGTGTAACGCTGGAGCAGCTTGTTTTTCGGGAAAGTCCGAGCGGGAAGAGCCAGGAAGTGACGATCGAACACTGTGCATTTGACGGCTGCTTTCATATGAAGAAAATATACTTTCCCAAAACATTGAAAAAAATAAATGATTTTTTGCCGATAATGCCGGATTATGTTTACTATGGTGGAACAGAAGAGGAATGGCAAAAGATTGAGGGAATACAACGCTATCTTGATTCGGTGGTTTGGTATGGCAAAAGGCCGGAAGATATCAATACACCGCCGATAAACAGCTAAGAAAAAACAGACAGGAGGTATTATCATGAAACGTATCTGGATGACCGCGGCGGCTGCGGTGCTGGCGTTGGGGATGCTGGCCGGTTGTAGTGGGATAGACTATCCGCCTTCCTCTTCTCAGCCGTCCTCGCGCCCCAACGGCGGGACTTCATCGTCAAGCTCTGCGACCGGCGGCAGCTCCGGCAGTGCAAGCAGCAAGAACGACGGCGCAAGCACATCGTCCAGCTCGACTGCTGCCAGCTCCAAGCCGGAGGAAACATCGCCGTGGCAGTACAGACAATCGGGCGATGTGCTTTATCTGACGGGTTACAGGAATGCGGACGGCAGCGGATTGAGCGGCGATGTGGTGATCCCGGACAAGATCCATGGGATGACCGTTGTTTCAATCGAAAACAGAGCGTTTGAAAGCAATACCGATATCACCTCTGTTACCATTCCCGGCACGGTGAAAATTGTCGGGCAGTATGCGTTCCGGGGCTGTACCAACCTGAAAAAGATCACCCTGCAGGAGGGTGTGTGGCAGATCGACTACTATACCTTTGCAGGCTGCACGAACCTTACGGAAGTAAAACTCCCCTCGACGCTGAATTACATTGAAAATCTGGCGTTCCGCGGTTGCGCGAATCTGGAACAAATCGTTATCCCGGAAAATTCCGAGGGGCAGGAAACAAAGGTCCAGCATTGCGCCTTTGAATCTTGTCCCAAGCTGAAAAAGGTCTATTTCCCCAAGACGCTGAAAACGATCTACTATCCGTTTACCGGGAATACCAGTGTGGATTATATCTATTATGGCGGAACTCAGGAGGATTGGGCAAAGATCAATATCACAGATGGAAGCATAAGCAGTGCGACTGTGATCCTGTATAAGCAGAAACCGGCAGATATCAATACGACACCGCAGGAGCCGGAGGATAATCTGGGCGACCCGAACTCGGACGAACTGCTTTACACCTTCCGGCAGGATGTGTTGAGAACCTTGAATGTCCGCCGTGCCAAAGCGGGCCTGAAACCGCTTAGGATGAACGTCAAAGCGCTAAACGAGGCAGCACAGCAGTGCGCACGAAACCCGGATCTGGATCACTGGCAGCTGTTAAACGAGAAGAAGGTCTTCTGGTCTAAGGCATGGTCGTGTGGCGGATGGGGCGAAGTGAGCAAAATGGCAAGGGACGACTGGTATCCGGATGCTGTTCTGGACCCCGACTACAAGACGATCGGCGTCGGGATGCTGGACGGCGCATGGCGCATCTATTTCATCGGCTGATCCTATCCATAAAGCAAATGTACCGCCTCGGTTTCCGAAAGAGGAAGCCGGGGCGGTTTTTTATACAAAAAAAGAAATCGTTTTTTGTGGCTTTGATGAATTTGCGCAGAGCCGTTGACAGCAGAAGGGCAGAAGCGTATCTTTGGAACAGAAGATGGAACCGGGCTATGAATAGCAGGTTTCTCTACCTTGCAAGGACACTTTCGTTTTGATGAGGCACGACCCGGTGCGCCGTTTTTTCATTTGTGGAGATAAAATAAAAAAAGTACTGATTATGGGACACATGATCTGTTATGCTCGGTACATGGAAGGCACACACCGGAAAAGAAACAGAAATGCGATGGATGTTGAATAAAACAAGGTTTTTGGTTGGTAAAACGGACCCGGAGAATACCAGCCTGTGGCTGCCGCTCTGGATGCACCTGTGGGATACGGCGGGCATCATGGAGCGGCTGGTCCGGCAGTGGCTCCCGGAAAGCGTAAAACGAGCCATGGGCATTGAGCGCGAGGAAGCGTTGCTCGCGCATGCCCGGTTTCTGGGCGGAATACACGATATAGGCAAGGCTACGGTAGCCTTTCAGGCAACTATCCTGCGCACCCTGCCGGAGGCGCGGCAGCGGCTGGAAACGTTGACGCCGCTGGACTGTCCTGAACAGAACCGCCGGGAGTCGCCGCATGCCAGGGCGGGCGAGGCGATCCTGCTGTGGGATGATTGTCCCGGAGGGATCGCCTCCATTGTGGGGGCACACCACGGCAAGCCACAGAGCTGCGCGGCGGTCGCTGATCAGTTAGAGGGGTGGGAGAGCAACTACTACCCCAAGGGACAGAAAAAGGTCTGGCAGGGTTTCTGGGTAGAGCTGCTCATGACTGTTTTGCAGGACTGCGGCTTTGACGACACAGCGGAGCTGGAGAATCTGGACCCGCAGGAGGAAGTGCTTCTGACCGGACTTCTGATCATGGCAGACTGGATTGCCAGCAATACGGAATACTTTCCCCTGATCCCGGTAGAGGAGTTGGGCAGTATGAAGGATTACCCGGCGCGGGTGGACAGGGCGTGGAAAAAGCTGGCGCTGCCCTTCCCATGGGAGGCACAGCCGGGCATTGCAGACCCGCAGGAGTTTGCGGTGCGGTTCGGCTTTGCGCCCAATGCGGTGCAGAGGGCTGTTCTGGAGGCTGTGGATACCGCAGCGGAACCGGGCATCCTGATCTTGGAAGCACAGATGGGCGTGGGCAAAACCGAGGCGGCGCTGGCCGCTGCGGAAATCATGGCCAACCGGTTCGGGCTGGGCGGTGTCTTTTTCGGGCTGCCCACACAGGCCACGGCAAACGGCATCTTTCCTCGGCTGCTTGGCTGGGCAGACACGCAGTCTGAGGAGACGCTGCCGCAGGCTATAAAGCTGGCGCACGGCATGGCGGAACTGAACGAGAGCTATCTGCGGCTGCAGGGGCGCGGGGTGCAGTTGGAGGAGGACGCACAGGAAGAGCATCAGGTGCAGGTACACCAGTGGTTTCGGGGAAACAAGCAGGCACTGCTGGCAAACTTTGTGATTGGTACAGTGGATCAGCTGCTGCTGGCAGCACTTGCCCAGAAGCACGTTATGCTGCGGCATCTGGGGCTTGCGGGCAAGGTCGTCATTATTGACGAGTGCCATGCCTACGATACCTACATGAACTGCTATCTGGACCGCGCACTGGAATGGCTGGGCTGGTACAAGGTGCCGGTCATCCTGTTGTCAGCCACCCTGCCCGCCCGGCGGCGCACAGAACTGGTCGAGGCCTACCAGAAGAAAAAGGCTGCCCCGGACGCTCCGTGGAAAACCAGCTGCGGCTATCCGCTGCTGACATGGACGAATGGCGCAGAGGTAAAGCAGATGGCCATCCCATCGGATGCACCCGGTCGAACGGTGCAGATCACTACGCTCACAGAGCCGGAGCTGCCCGCGCTGCTGCGCCGGAAACTGGCAGAGGGCGGCTGCGCGGGGGTAATCGTAAATACGGTCAAAAAAGCGCAGAAGATCGCGCAGCTGCTGCGGGAAAGCCTGCCGGACAAAGAGGTGCAGCTGTTCCATGCGCAGTTCCTGATGCCGGACCGCGCAGCGCGGGAAAAGCAGCTGATGGAACGCATCGGCAAGGGCTCTTCACCGGAGCGCCGGAACGACCTGATCGTGGTGGGCACACAAGTGATGGAGCAGTCGCTGGACATTGATCTGGATGTTCTTGTTACAGAGCTTTGCCCCATGGATCTGCTGTTGCAGCGCATCGGACGGCTGCACCGCCACCGCCGCAGCCGCCCCGCCCCTTTGCAGCAGGCCTGCTGCGCGGTGCTGGACACCGGGGAGGATGCCTTTGACGCGGGCAGCGAAGCAGTATATGGACAGTGGCTGCTCTGGCGTACCCGGAAGTTTCTACCCCGGAGCATCCGGCTGCCGGAGGAAATCTCTCCGCTGGTGCAGCGGGTTTACGGCTGGGAGCAGGAAGCTCCCGGCGAGGCGCAGGGTGAGGAAATGCGCTGCGTATATGAGAAGACGCAGGAGAAAAAGAAAGCACGCGCCGAGGCGTACCTTGTACCGCAGCCGGAAACGCACCGGCTGGTGCAGCTGAATACGCTGGACGACTGGATGCAGAACGAGGGCGCCCGCTCTGACCCGGCGGCGCGGGCAGCAGTGCGGGACGGCGACCCATCGGTAGAGGTGCTGGTAATGCAGCGCCGGGCAGACGGCAGCATCCACTTTCTGCCGTGGCAGGAGAGCGGCACTGCTGTAGCTGCCGACAGCCCGCCCCCGCCGGAAACAGCACTGAAGATCGCCCGGCAGAAGCTGCGGCTCCCGGCGGTGTTCGGCAAAGCGTGGAAGGTGGATAGGGTCATCCGGGAGTTGGAAGCAGACAACCGCAGCTGCCTTGCGGCGTGGCAGCTGTCGCCGCTGCTGCACGGAGAACTGATCCTGCTGCTGGATGAAAGCCTGACTGCCCGGCTTGCGGGCATGGAACTTTGTTATGACCGTGAAAACGGTCTGTATTACCAAAAGGAGGAGACGGATGAAGGAAATTGAATTCAACCTGCTGACCGAACCGTGGATACGGGTGCGGTTGCGGGACAACACAGTGCGGGAAGTGTCCCTGACCGAGGCGCTGGTGTCGGCGCAGGATTATGTGGACCTTGCGGGTGAGATGCCCACCCAGAACGCCGCCGTGCTGCGGCTGCTGCTGGCGGTGCTGTTCACCGTGTTTTCCCGGATGGATGCAAAGGGATGCCCCCGCCCGCTGGAGCAGAGCGATGATGCACTGGAGCGCTGGAGCGAGCTGTGGCAGCTGGGACATTTCCCGGCAGAGCCTGTCCGGGACTATCTGGAGCAGTGGAAGGACCGCTTCTGGCTGTTCCACCCGACACACCCCTTCTGGCAGGTGCCGCAGGCAAAGAGCGGCACGGAATACGGCGCGGCCAAACTCAACGGTGAAATGTCGGAAAGTGGCAATAAACTCCGGCTCTTTCCGCTGTATGCGGGGCAGAGCAAGGAGCAGCTGAGCTATCCACAGGCGGCGCGGTGGCTGCTATGCGTGAACGGCTATGATGATACCTCCGCGAAGCCAAAAGGAAAGGGACTTCCGTCCGTAGGAGCCGGGTGGCTGGGCAAAATCGGTTTTATTCAGGCACAGGGCGATAATCTGTACGAGACCCTGATGCTGAACCTGACGCTGCTGCGCGATGGCCGGGAATGCTGGGGCGAAAGCAAGCCCTGTTGGGAATTGGAAGCACCAAAGAGCGCGGAACGGACAGAAATTTGCTGTCCGGATAACCCGGCACAGCTGCTCACCCTGCAATCCAGAAGGCTGTTGCTGCACAGGACAGGGGAGAATGTGGATGGGTTCTGTCTGCTGGGAGGAGATTTCTTCCCCAGAGAAAACGTCTTTGCCGAACAGATGACCATCTGGCGCATGATGCCAATCAAGAAAAATGAACCGGTGGTGTTTGTGCCCTGTCGTCATGACCCGGCCAAACAATTCTGGCGGGAGTTCCCGGCGGTCTTTTGTCAGGACAGCGGGCATCGCCCGGGCGTTGTATGCTGGATTGAAAAGTTGCAGGAAAAGAGATTGAAACTTCTGGATCCCCGCAGAAAGGTACATTTCCGCATCTCCGGTGTCCAATATGGCGATAAGGATTTCTTTGTAAATGATTCTTTCAGAGACAGCCTGACCTTTCAGGCAGGAATTCTGGATGAGATAGGACGCCCATGGCAGAGCCGGATCGTCAGAGAAATCGAGCGCTGTGAACAGACAGCGGCACTGATCGGGCGTTTTGCACAGGAGCTGGCAATTGCCGCCGGCGACCGGAATGAAAACGCAGGCGGCGCGGTTCGTGCACAATTCTACTTTGCGGTGGACCAGCCTTTCCGGCAGTGGCTGCAGGCGATCGACCCGGAGCAGGACGACCCGGATGAGGCAGCGCTGCGCTGGCAGGCACGGGCACGCAGCATCGCGGAAAAACTGGGAAAACAGATGGTGATGGAGGCCGGAAATGCCGCCCTGAAGGGACACCGCATTGTGGTGGATAAGGACAAAAAGACCGAGCGCACCATCCTGTATACCTCGCCAAAGGCCTATCATCATTTCCGCGCAAGACTTTGGGAGATCTATCCCAAAACAGAACCATAAAGGGGGAATTGTATGAAAACACAGGACGTCAAAATGTATGCGGCGCAGCAGCTGCACAGGCTTCAGGCTCTGCCGGACAACCAGCGGCGGGCAGAACTGGCAAAGCTGCGGCGCGGCATCGGCCATGCGCCCGGCGAGCTGCCGGAGCTGTGGGGAAGTTTTTTGCTGGAAATGCCGGAAAGCTTTCAGAGCCGCAGTGCGCCCTCGGCGGCAGAGTGGGCGGTCTACCTTGCCCTGACCCTGTATGCTGTGCATCAGCAGGGGAACGACCGCCCCATGAACTGCCCCGGCAACACGCTGGGGCGTGCGGTGCGGCAGCTGGCAGAGCGGAACAGTGCCGGACAGGACTGGACCGAGGCCAGTGTGCTCCGGCGCTTCAATGCACTGGCCACCGCAGAAGAAATCACCGAGATCAGCCACCATCTGCGGGGCATGATCCAGCTGCTGAGCGCGGCAAAGGATGGCGGCATCCCGCTGGACTACCCGCAGCTTGCGGCAGATCTGTATGAATTGCAATGCACCGACCCGCGGTATGCGCAGACCCCTGCCAATGTCCGTCTGCGGTGGGGACAGGACCTGTACCGCGACCCGAAGCCTGCACCGGAAGAGAAAGAAAAGGAGAACGGATTATGAATAAGCACCTGTATGTTGATTTCCACATTTTGCAGACCGTCCCGCCCAGCTGCATCAACCGGGACGATACCGGCAGCCCCAAAACGGCTGTGTACGGCGGTGTGCTCCGCGCCAGAGTTTCCTCGCAGGCATGGAAGCACGCCATGCGCGCAGCCTTTGCGGAGAATGCTCAGCTGGATGTGGGCAAGCGCACCAAAAAGGCAGCAGGACTGGTGAAGGAGCAGATCCTTGCACTGGCCCCGGAACTGGATGCAGACAAGCTGGCAAAGAAAGCGCTGGAGAATGCGGGCATCAAGAGCGACGACAAGGGCACCAAGGCTCTGTTCTTCATGAGCACTGCACAGGCAAAGGCATTGGCAGAACTGGCTGCGGAGGGCTCTGCGGATAAAAAGCAGTATCGGGATGCTCTGAAAGCAGCCCCTTCGATGGACATGGCGCTGTTTGGCCGCATGGTGGCAGATGACCCTTCTCTGAACTATGACGCTGCTGCGCAGGTGGCGCACAGCATCTCCACCCATGCCGTGCAGAACGAGTATGATTACTTTACTGCCGTGGATGACTGTCAGGCAGAGGACAACGCCGGTGCAGGCCATCTGGGCACGGTGGAGTATAACTCCTCCACCCTGTACCGCTATGCTACGGTGAACGTGATGGAGCTGGCCGGGCAGCTGGGTGCAGCGCAGGCCGCGGAAACGGTGCGGGCCTTTGGTGAGGCGTTCCTCTTCTCCATGCCCACCGGCAAGCAGAACACCTTTGCAAACCGTACCCTGCCGGACGCGGTATATGTGACCCTGCGGGAGGATCAGCCGGTGAACCTGTGCGGCGCATTCGAGCAGGCCGTGCCCCGCAGTGCGCAGGGTTACGCCGCGCCTTCCAAGGCGGCGCTGGCACAGTATGCGCAGCAGATGTACAGCAGCTTTGCGGAGGCCCCGGCGCAAAGCTTTACCGTGGGCAGCGGGCTGGAGGTTCTGGCTCTGGCGCAGACGGCAAAGGCTATGCTGGACGCACTGGAAAAGGCTGTCCGGGATGCGCTTGCCGGAAATGAGGTGGGGTAATGGCAACGCTGTTGCTTCGGCTGGCAGCGCCTTTGCAGGCGTGGGGCGCGGACTCTAAATTTGAGACCCGCAAGACCAACCGGGAACCCACCAAGAGCGGCGTGATCGGCCTGCTGGCGGCAGCTCTGGGGCTGCGGCGGGACGAGCGCGAAGCACTGACCCGGCTGACCGGGCTGCGGTTCGGCGTCCGCGTGGAGCGGGAAGGGCAGCTGCTGGTGGACTACCACACGGCAAAGACGCAGGATGAAAAGACCTCTTATGTGACCTACCGCCATTATTTGCAGGACGCTGTGTTTCTGGCCGGTATTGAAAGCGAGGATGCTGCCCTTTTGCAGCAGCTGCAGCAGGCGCTGCTGCACCCGGCGTTCCCGCTGTATCTCGGCCGCCGCTCCTGTCCGCCCACTCTGCCGCTCTGTCTGGGAGTACGTCCGGGCAGCTTGCAGGAAGTGCTGCAAGCGGAACCGCCCCTGTGCCCGGGACGGCAGAGCCGAATCCTGCTGGACGCCGACCCGCTGGAGCCGGGCACAGCTCCGCAGCGGGATGTGCCGGTGAGCTTTGACCCGCATCACCGGCAGTACGGCTACCGCTCGGTGCGGGAGCTTTGGCAGAAAGTGCCTGACAGGCTGGAGACTACGGAGCACGACCCGTTCCGGGAATTGTAAAAAGGGGGGCGAGAGAATGTATTTATCACGGGTAGAACTCGATCCCACTCGCCGCAGCACCATGGCTGCGCTGGCGGCACCGCAAAAATTGCATGGTGCAGTGGAAAGCGCTTTTGCAGGGGAGCGCCGTCGCAGGCTATGGCGGTTGGATCGTCTGGGAGAGCGGCTGTATCTGCTGCTGCTCAGCGAGGATGCACCGGAGCTGTCCGGCGTGGTGGAGCAGTTTGGCACCGGAGCGGCTGCGGAGACCCGCAGCTACGATCCGCTTTTGCAGCGGGTGGAGCCGGGCAGTTGCTGGCAGTTCCGGCTGACTGCAAACCCCACCAAAAGCTGCAAAGACACCCAAAACCCCGCAGCGCGGGGAACCGTGGCCGCACATTGCACGACACAGTACCAGAAGCAGTGGCTGTTGGAGCGCGCTGCAAAGCACGGCTTTGCCCTGCGAGACGAGGGATTTACCGTGACCAGGGTGCAGTGGCAGCATTTTGCCAAGCACGGCACCCGGCCGGTGACCCTGCTGGCAGTGACCTATGAGGGCGTTTTACAGGTGACCGATGCAGAACAGTTCCGGGCACTGCTGTGTCAGGGCATGGGGCGCGGCAAGGCCTATGGCCTTGGGCTGATGACCATTATGCGCGGAGGAAACTGAGATGGACGAGATGCCGGGCATGATTCGGCCGGACCTGCAGGCGCTGCCGCAGGTGAAAGACCGGATGACGTTTCTGTATCTGGAACACTGCACCCTTGGCCGACAGGACGGCGCGATCACCGTTACAGACTTTTCCCCGCATACGCGGGGGTGATCCCCTGTCGGCACGGGGCGCTTTTGCGTTTTTTTGCTTTTCCCCGCATACGCGGGGGTGATCCCAACAAGATTTCCGCTGGAACCATCGCCCGCACTTTTCCCCGCATACGCGGGGGTGATCCCTGGTTCAAGCTGACCCGGCGGCGCGGTCATTGCTTTTCCCCGCATACGCGGGGGTGATCCTGAGGGCTGGTATGATACCATCAACGACGGCGCCTTTTCCCCGCATACGCGGGGGTGATCCTTACCGTCATCTCATTTTGGCAGCGCAGAACGACTTTTCCCAGCATACGCGGCATACGCGGGGGTGATCCCTGGAAGATCAAGGCGGCAGCGGGCCTCTACTTCTTTTCCCCGCATACGCGGGGGTGATCCCGGCACCGGCACGGAGCTTTACAACCGCGCTAACTTTTCCCCGCATACGCGGGGGTAATCCCATGAGCGAGGCATTCTTTGGTAAGATGCACCCCTTTTCCCCGCATACGCGGGGGTGATCCCCTCATGAAGTCTTTGCAGAAGCGCCGGAAAGGCTTTTCCCCGCATACGCGGGGCTTACGAAAAAAGAGCTACAGGCTAAACTGAAAATGAAATGATGTTTTTGGAAAGGAGAACTCTGTAATTTTGGCACCCGCCCAGGCTGCTATTAAAAGCCCCATGAGACCGGGGACGGCAGTATGCCGTCCGGGTTCCATGGGGCTTGTTGTTTGCAGGGGGAAAGAAGCGTTACCGCAGGTCCCGCAGCCGGGAGGCGGGGAGGTGCGTCTTCAGGCAGTCCCACACCGCGTCCCGCTCCTCGCCGTTGACGAGGTAGGCTTGGGTCTGCTGGACGTAAAGGTACACGGCATCCGGGGTGCGGTAGGCCACGTGAAGGTCCTGCCACGGGTACTGGTGGCTGGGCTGGGGCTTGTCCTGTTCTCCGGCCATCCAGACGGAAAGGCCTGCATCGTCCAGCCGGAGGCGGTAGAATGGCCGGGGGAGGCCCAGCTTCTGGATGGTGGTGCGCAGGTCCCGGAAGAAGGTGTAAAAGTACACTGCCGGGAGCCCCAGCGCCACTATAGCCAGCACTACCGCCAGCAGGGAAGCCCCCTCCCGCACTCCCACCTGCGACAGGCAGATGCCGGAAGACCCCAGCAGGATGGCGGCGAACAACAGGGGCCGCTGCCAGCGCTTTTGGTGGTGGAACAGGTCGAAGGAACGGAATTTCTGGAACGATCCGGCGTCCATGGTGACAGAGATCGTAATGGGCTGCGACATAGACAAGCATCTCCTTTTTTAGTCATAGTACCATATTCTTTTCCGGCAGGCAAGGGAAATCTTGCACAAATGGCCCAAAACGTGGTAGAATAAGAACATCTATGGGGCAAAAAACAAGCCGGGGAGGGAAAAAACTTGCATCGACAAAGTACGCTGAAGCAGCGGATGGTGCTGTGTCTGACGGCATTTTTTGCCGCGCTGGCGGCTCAGATCGTTCTGAGCTTTTACCAGTCCGGCACGGTGCTGCGGGAACTGGACGACCAGATGGGCAACTTCAACGCCATCAGCCGCTTTCAGAACGGGGTGGAGCGCAGCCTTACCGCGCTGGACGACTACCGCTGGGAGTACGGCGACACCGATGCGCTGCTGGCAGAGCTGGACAGTGCCTTTTCCGTTACCAATGCGTGGCTGTGGCGCATCAACGGCAGCCTGGACACAGTGAGTGAGGAGCAGTATCTGCTGTACAGCGCCGTCTGCACCACCTATGACAGCTACACCGCCCTTGTGGAGGAGCTGCGGGCTGAGATCGCCGCCGGGCAGGACGCTGCGGCGGCCCAGCTCTACTACGAAAAAGTCTCGCCCTGCGGCGGCTATCTGCGGCAATACGCCCAGCAGCTGCTGAACACCGCAATCTCCGACGCACAGAGCACCTATACCACGGTGTCGGCCCTCAGCAGCCGGGTCAAGTGGGCCCAGACGGTGGTGGTGGGGCTGTGCCTTGTGCTGGGTCTGGTGATGGCATGGTCCCTCATGCGGCTGCTGACCCCGGTGCAGGAGATGATCGGGGCATCGCGGGCCATCAGCCGGGGAGAGCTGGAGACCCCGGACATCCCGGTGCCCCGGCAGGACGAGGTGGGCCAGCTGACGGACGCCTTCAACCACATGAAGCACTCCATGGCCCAGCAGGTGAACACCCTGCGGGAGAAAAACGAGATGGAGCAGGCCCTGCACCAGCAGAAGACCCAGGCTCTGGAGCTGCAGAACCGCATGGAGCGCAGCCGGATGCAGCAATTGCGCAGTCAGATCGACCCGCATTTCCTGTTCAACACCCTGAACGTCATATTGCAGACGGCAGGGCAGGAAAAGGCCTACCGCACCCAGGCGCTGATCACGGCCCTGAGCCACCTGCTGCGGTACAGCCTGATGAGCAACGATGAGCAGGTGCCGCTGGCCCGCGAGGTGCGGATCGTGGATGAATACTACTCCATCTATCACGTCCGCTTTGGTGACCGTGTGAAGATGCGGTGGTGCATCTCGGATTCCATTGACTTGACCGAGACGATGGTGCCCTCGTTTATTTTGCAGCCCATTGTAGAAAATGCGTTTAAGCACGGTATTGCCCCCAAGGAAGAGGGCGGTGCAGTGCGCATCCGCATTACGCCGCTGCGGGAGCAGGGGCTGCTGCGGATCAGCGTGTGTGACAATGGTCTGGGCATTGAGCCGGAACAGCTGGCCCAGCTGCAGGCGGGGCTGGCGGCCCCCGGCGACCGGTGGGAGCACATTGGTTTGTATAACGTGGCGGCGCGTCTGCGGCTGCTGGACAAGCGCTGCCGGTTCGAGGTGCGCTCACACCCAGGGCGGGGCACGGCGGTGAGCCTGTATCTGCCCCTTGTGGAGTTGACAGAAGAGGAGGACTTGGATGATGATTCGCCTGTTGATTGCGGATGACGAGCGGCTGGAGCGGGAAGCGCTTGTGGAAATGGTGTCCCGGCGCTTTGAGCATGAGGTGGTGCTGGAGACCGCCGAAAATGGCCGCAAGGCTGCGGATACTGCCATCCTGTGGGGAGCGGACCTCATTTTGATGGACATTGAGATGCCGGGTATGAGCGGTCTGGATGCGGCCCGCGCGGTGCTGGCCCAACGGCCCGGCTGCCGGGTCGTCTTCGTCACAGCCTACAGCCTGTTCCAGTACGCCCACGAGGCGGTGCATCTGGGGGCCTGCGATTATCTGCTGAAGCCGGTGGACCCGGACGAGCTGGAAGCCTCCATCCGCCGGGCCATCCGGCAGATCGAAACGGAGCGGAAGCTGGAAGCGCTGGCCCCGGTGCAGCCGGAGCCGGAAGCT
>ERZ1026844.191-NODE-191-length-50470-cov-16.814281_pt1 | contig 50470 bp, 40 predicted proteins | sample MGYA00380152_ERZ1026844 | MGnify/ENA primary metagenome ERZ1026844 (study PRJEB33269, sample SAMEA4719788) | human gut metagenome | biome: human-associated habitat; feature: organic feature; material: feces | place: Cameroon | collected 2013-10 ... | reverse complement strand
GGCAAAACCCGTAAAACTCAAAAAAGTGGCATTCAGCCACTTTTTTGACACTCTGGGCCAGCGGAAACGCCGGCTTTTTTTATTTGCCCGTATTGACAAGCGGGGCGGTATATCGTACCATATATTTGTCCCGTGTGAGACAAAATTATCCGTTGGGGCTGACCATGACCGATATTAAAATTAGCGCCGCCGACCTCAAGGCCATATGCAGCTGTCCGCTGTTTAACGGAATGGACGACGGGGAGCTTGCGAAGCTGCTCTCATTTGAGGGCTGCTCCATACGTGATTTTTCCGCCGGAAAAATGCTGCCTGCCGACTGTATGCTCGTTGTGCTTTCCGGCAGCATAACAATAGAAAAGCTGGCCTCCGACGGCAGATATCTGCTCATGCGCGAGGCGGAGCCGCCGGAGGCGCTGAACGTATCCCGGGCCTTTTCGCCCGATGAGGACATAAGCAGGCTCACCGCCGGAAAGGGCTGCCGGGTGCTGTTTATGGACGGCAGCTTCGTTACCGCAGCTCTGAAACGGGGAGGCAGCTTTGCAGTCAACTTTGCGGAATTCCTGGTGGGGCGGGTGCTGTTCCTTAATAAAAAAATAGCTTCCCTCGCCGGATATTCCGCCAGCAGCAGGCTGACGATGTATATTGAGGACAACGCCTCGATTCAGGACGGAGTAATGCAGCTAAGGCTCCCCTGTAGCCTTACCGACTTCGCGGAGATGCTTGGCGTAGGCCGCGCCTCCCTTTACAGAACCCTGGACGCCATGGAGGCGGAGGGAAAGATCACCCGCCGCGGACGAAATATCATAATAAAAAAATAAGTGTAAAAACAAATTTATACATACTTAAAACCATCAAAAAGGAGAAACACTTATGAAAAAGCTCACCGCACTGATGATGTCCCTGCTCATGCTGCTGCTCTGCGCCGCCTGCGCCCCAAAGGAGCAGCTCACCGTAAACGTTGCCGCAATGAAGGGCCCCACCGGCATAGGCATGGCCCAGCTCAGTTCCCTTGCGGAGGAGGGCAAGACCGAGTACAATTATTCCATAACCTACGCGGGCAGCCCCGATGAAGTCACAGGCGGCCTGATATCCGGCGAGCTGGACATAGCCGCCGTGCCCGTGAATCTGGGCGCAGTACTCTTCAACAAAACTGATGGTCAGATACTCACCGCGGCCGTCAATACCCTGGGCGTGCTGTACGTAGTGGAAAATGGTAACAGCGTACAATCCATAGCCGATCTCGCAGGCAGGAAAATATTGGCTGCCGGACAGGGCAGCACCCCCGAATATATATTAAACTATATTCTGGATAAAAACGGCCTTGCCGGCTCTGTGGAAGTTGAATATGCCGCCGAGCACGCGGAAGCTGTGACCAAACTGGCCTCAGGCGAATCAGATATAATAGTAGTGCCTGAGCCCTTTGTGACCACAGCCCTCAGCAAGGCGGAGGGCGCCCGTATTGCGCTGGACCTCACCGCCGAGTGGGAAAAGGTATCCGACGCTCAGCTGGTTCAGGGCTGTCTGGTGGTGCGCAAGGCCTTTGCCGATGAGCACCCCGAGGCGCTGAAGGCATTTCTCAAGGAATACGCCTCCTCTGCAGAATACGCAGTCAATTCTCCCGCAGACGCTGGCACGCTGGTGGAAAAGTACGGCATAATGGCAAGCGCGGCTCTTGCCGAAAAGGCCATACCCAACTGCAACATAGTCTGCATAACTGGCGAGGAGATGCAGGTCATGGTGAGCGGTATGCTAAAGGTCCTGTTCGACGCCAACCCCAAGTCCGTAGGCGGCAAGCTGCCCAGTGACGATATGTTCTATGTGGGATAATACTTAACCCCCAAGGAGATACATGAAGGACTTACTGAAGCACTCCGCCGTAGCCGCCGCATGGCTGGCGCTCTGGCAAATACTGTATCTTACGCTGGGGAGGGCAATAATACTGCCCTCTCCTCTTTCGGTTGCCCGGCGCATGGCGGAGCTTATAATAACGCTGCCCTTCTGGCGGGATATCGCCGCATCTCTTATACGCATACTCATAGGCTACCTTTCGGCCCTCGTAACAGGCGCAGCCATTGGCATACTTACCGCCAAGTCAAAGGTAATGGACGCATTCCTTTCCCCCATTTCCAGAATAGTCCGGGCCACCCCTGTGGCCTCGTTTATAATGCTGCTGTTCCTGTTTCTCACCAAGGAACACATACCCATTGTGACGTCCTTTCTGATGGTCATGCCGGTGGTGTGGTCCAACGTATACGAGGGCATAACCGGAACCGACGTAAAGCTTCTGGAAATGGCAAGGGTATTCAGGCTGAGCTTTTCGGATACTCTTCGCCACGTATACCTGCCCGGCATAATGCCCTTTTTCATGGCGGCGGCCAAGGCGGGCATGGGCCTCGCGTGGAAGGCGGGGATAGCCGCAGAGGTGCTGGCCTCCCCCTCCCTCAGCATAGGCACAGAGCTTTATAACGCAAAGATATACCTTGAGACAGTAGACCTTTTCGCATGGACCGCCGTGATAATACTTATAAGCATCACCCTTGAGCGGCTGTTTGTAAGGCTTTTGAGGAGGATATATGATACGCCTTGATCACGTTTACAAGGGCTTTAACGGCAATGCGGTGCTGGAGGATATATCCCTCGCCCTGCCTGAAAAGGGCTTCTGCGCCATAACCGGGCGCTCCGGCCGGGGCAAGACTACCCTGCTGTATCTCATCGCGGGGCTTTATAAGCCCGACCGGGGCAGCATACAAAGGAACGGCGAAACGATCAGCATGGTATTTCAGGAGGACAGGCTGCTGCCCTGGGAGACCGCGGCGCAGAACGCCGCCATAGCCTCCACCCGGGAAATTGCGGCTAAGCTTCTTACCGAGCTTGGCCTTGGCGCCGAGCTGGACAAATATCCTAAGGAGCTTTCCGGCGGAATGCAGCGCAGGGTATCCATCGCACGGGCGTTGGCCGCCAAAGCGGACGTATACATAATGGACGAGCCGTTTAAAGGCCTTGACCCCGAAACGCGCTCCGCCGTATTCGGCGTAATACGCCGCCGCACCGAGGACGCTCTGCTCATCATGGTGACTCACGACCCCACAGACGCCGAGTGTGCCGATATGCGCATCGACCTATAAGATAAGGCCCTGAAGAGGGCCTTTCAGAGTGTCGAAAAACCCCGGGGTTGATAAGGGACCGCAGCCCCTTATGGCTTTATTCGGATTTGGCGACATGTGCGTCAAATCCGCAAAAAGCGCTTGCGCAGCAAGGCTTTCCCTGCATTCGGTGCTGGCCGCGCCATAGGCGCAAGCACCGGATGAAAAAAATCAAAAAAGTGGCGTTCAGCCACTTTTTTGACACTCTAAAGGCCCCTTTCGGGGCCTGTTTATTTGCGGTAAAGCTCGTTCAGCTCCGCTGCAGGGCGCGGCCTTACGGCTATGCGCGGCGACGGAAGGGCATAATCAAAATTGTTATTGTATCTGGGGTCGCCTCTGATGAGCGTATCCCTCACTGTATCGTAGTATCGCATCCTGTCCTGCCCGTCGGCATCCGCGACTTTCTGTATCCTGCCGTGATACTTCATTACGACGTTTGGCGCGTATATGAGGCTGTAGCCCCTCCTGTCCAGCCGCGTGCAGTACTCGGTATCAAAGCCCGTCTCGTTGAAGCTTTCGTCAAAGCAGCCCGCGTTAAAGAATAAGTCCATCGGGGTCATCATGCACACCCACGACAGGGCTGATACGGTGCGCAGTGTGCCTGTAAAGCGAAGCTTTTGCCCGCTTTCCCGGTCGTCCGGCGTCCCTGCGTATGGGCTGCCCTGCCAGCCCCCTATGCCTATTGTTATGCCGGTATATACCAGCCTTCCGTCCTGGCCGATAAGTTTGGGGCCTACCCCTCCGCAGCCGCGGCGCTCTGACTGAGACAGCATGTCATACAGCCAGTTTATGCCCAGCGCCTCCACATTGCTGTCCATGAAAAGGCAGTTTTCCCGGTCAGTCTCCTTTGCTGCGGCGTTGAGCAGCGCCGGCATTGGCATGCCTTTGCCGCAAAACACTTTCGCCGCGCCGTTGCGCCGGAGTATGTCGTAGTATTTCAGCGTCTGTCCGTCGGTACTACCCCCGTCGGCAATTATTATTTCCACCTGCTTCTGCCCTCTCAGCGAACCGTCCATGCTGTTGAGCAGCCTCATAAGGGGAATATGTGAGTTTTTGTTGTATATCACAATTGCAGCGCTGGGTCTCCTTATTATAGCCTCTACTCTGAAGCTTCCCCTCCATTCCCCGGGAAATACCCTTATATCGTCATTTTTTTTAAGGTGGTTTTCCAGCACCTGCCGCCCCTTAGGGCCTATATCCCTCCTGTCGTGCGCCGTGTACAGCACCTGCTGTATATGGCAGGCGCTGCTGCACCTGTCTGCCAGCCTCAGATTATAGGCGTATCTGTCGCAGCCTGTGACCCCCGTCATTCCTCCGGAAGCTTCAAACAGTGCCCTGCTCGCCATAACGCCGCGGCCCAGCATATCGAAGCTATACTGTGTTACCCTGTCCATGCATGGCTTGAACAGCGGATCGCACCTTTGCCCCTCCTCCAGCCTGTCTTCGTCGCAAAATATCAAATCATTGCCCTCGGTATTTTTTGCGAAGGTATACAGCGCGTCCGGGCGGAGAATATCGCCCGGCCACATATACATGACAAAGTCGAACTCGTCCGTCTTAGGGCTTTTGGAGATTATCCACCGGCTGTAGGTCTGTTCCTTTACGGAGTCCTCGGTGAGCCGTCTCAGTTTATCCCCGTCCTCTCCCGCTATGGCTACGGCTATCACGGGCATTCCGGAAAAATCCTCCCTTCGCTGTGCCGCAAGCTGCTCCTCCGTAGGGGAATTCTCAATGACATACTCATCGTATCTTTCGTCGACGCGACAGACGCCCCCGGGCTTTTGACCCAGGAGCGTCTTTGCAAAGTCGAATATGCTGTTTTTGTTGTTATCGCTCCTGCTCATATGAGGAGTCTGCCCAATTACTTGAGTCCTAATTCCTTCGCCACGTCAAGATTCTTATATGCGTACTGCCAAGGGTCGTCGTAATCGGGCGCGTCGGCATGCTGTATGCCTCGGCACGCACCCATGACGCACTTCATCATAGACTGGGCGTAGTCCCGGTACAGGTCGTTTCTGCAGTAAGCCCTGCAGTTGGCCTTGACTTCCATTTCCCGGCGTTCGTTGCGTATGCCAAGATTGTGCTCGCGCTTGACCGCGCCTATCTCCCGGGCCACGTCCATGCGCCGCTCAAAGAGCTCTATAAGCTGACGGTCTATCTCGTCTATCTGGCCGCGGAGCTCGGCTATCTTCTCCTCATGGGGTTCCATAGGCTAATCTCCTTATATCTTTTCCGGCTCTTCCACCGGCTCGTCTGCCAAAGTGACGGATTTTATCACCATATCTATCTTGGGCCTGTCCCTAAAGTCTGTGGGAACGGAGGCGATTTCGTCCACTATGTCCATTCCCTCAACCACCCTGCCGAATGCCGCGTACTGGCCGTCAAGGTGGGGCGCGTCCTGGTGCATTATGAAGAACTGGGAACCTGCGCTGTCCGGCCGCATAGAGCGCGCCATGGATATGACACCCCTCTTGTGTTTCAGGGGGTTCTTGAAGCCGTTAGATGCAAACTCGCCCTTTATGCTGTAACCCGGGCCGCCCATGCCAGTGCCATCGGGGCAGCCCCCCTGTATCATAAAGCCGGGTATGACTCTGTGGAATATCAGGCCGTTATAGAAGCCCCTGTCCGCAAGGCTTACGAAGTTTTTTACCGTGTTGGGCGCGGCCTGCCTGTCCATCTCCAGCTTTATCTTGCCTCCGCCTTCCATTTCGATTATTACCATTATAATATTCTCCTTTTGCTTTTTTGTATTATATCACAGCCTTAAAGCCTCATCAATGCAGCATCGTCATGGCCATCGCGCCGTAAAGGTTGAACATCATTCCCGCAGCCATAATAAACGCCGAGATTCCTCCCGGTTCATCCTTCTTCAGCAGCAGGTACATAAGGGCCATTGGCAGCATATCCACCGTATACCTTGCGCCGAACTGCCAGCCGCCCAAGGTCTTATGGGCGCATAGCAGCAGCAGCTCCGCGAGTATGGCGATCACTATGCATAGCCGCACCCCATCAAGCTTTTTCTCGCATACGTCCTTTACCACCGCAGCAAACCATATAAGAAACATCGGATTGGCAATGTAGAACATAAACCCATCGAATAAGGGATATTCAAGCGTCAGGCCGGCCTTCAGCGTCACGGGGCGAAGCAATAGATTATAAAGATTGGGAAGTATATAGCTCAGGCTGAACTGCCCCTTTTCGCTCCCCGTGAATTCAGGAAGATAGTTGTGGCCGAATTCCAGCACATCGCCGAAGCGGGCATAGTTATACAGCATATAGCATAGGGCTATGAGCGCGGGGATTATCAGAGGCCGTATCTGACCACATATTCTGCCCGCCCTCGGCCTGTCTCTATCCATCATGTAAAAATATGCCATAAGGGGCAAAAACATACAAGCCGAGAAGGGCCTGCACCCAACCGCAAGGGCGGCCATGGAATACGCCGCCACCCGCATTTTTTGCTGCGCGAAATAAACGCAGGCTGTCAGCAGCAGCATATTCAGCCCCTGAGCAAGGAACCATACCCCGCCCGAGGTGCTCATCCAGAGCATGTTGCTTCCCCATACATAGGCTATGGCGAAGAACACGGCCCTGTCCTGCTTCATGCCCTCCTTTTTTAATATCTTACAGGCGATCATGGCGGTAAATATGCCATAAAGCGCGGATACCAGATTGCTGGGCGTTCTCTCGCCGAAAAGCAGCACGAGTGGCAGCATCACAACGCTGGGCAGAGGCGGGAAGGAAAGGTAGTATTTGCCGTTGTAAACCGCAAGCTCCAGCCATTCGTAATTCTTCCCCATATCCAGCCTCCCGGAAAGCCAGGACATGGCCTGAAGAGAATAGCTGTCCCAGCAGTTATAGGAAAGCAGTGTGCCGCCAAAAAGCGCATGTATAAATATGTAGCCCAGCAGCATCAAAGCCGGTATGCAGAGCATACCGGCATCCATGCCTCTGAGTTTTTTAAGCAATTCTTTCATAGACCTATGATACTCTCAAAGCCTCAAATTATCAAGCTCTGCGTCCTCCCCGCCCGCAGCACAGGCCCTCCGTCATCACTGCGAGGAACTCCGTTATTGTGGGCATGCAGCATACATCGTACGCGCCAAACAGCTCTTTGAGCTTGTCGTTGCCCGTATCCCACGTGCGCTGTATGGCAAAGCGTATACAGCGCTCCATGGCCGCCCGCTTTATGCCGAATTTTTCCTCCACCAGCCGGTACATTTCCCCAGCCGAGCCGTACAGTCTCTCCGGCTCCATTCCCGTCTTTTCCAGTATGCACAGCACATAGGCATAGCCTTTGTACTTTGGGTGCATACCTACCGCCCTCAGCATATTCGCCGCGCTTCTCTTCTCATACATATTATTCTTCCCCCGATGATTTATATAATTTTGAAATGACAGCGGGTATAAATGAAAGACCTGATTCATTTTGATGTTGTACCTCTACTGTACTTTGCTGCAATATTCCGGTCAATGTATTCGACAAAAGGCAAAAGTTTATTATATAAAAGTGCCATCCAGGATATAAGCTATTATTCATATACCGAATATCATTCATGCGGTTTTCTCATACTAACCATTAGAAAGTAGGTTAAGCATATCTTTCTATGTACCTTGCATTAATCCCTTCACGGCGGTATAATTGATACAATAAAACAGAGAAATGATTTTCCCGCTATTCGTCTGTTCGCATTTATTTTTTTCATTTCCCATCTTCATTTTAGATGGGCTGACTGCAAATTTCAGCTGTTTTTCAGGTTACTGTAGCGTAATAGTTTAAGCAATAACTTTATTATGCTTTTAGGCGGTGTTAATTTTCAGTTAATATGCCGCTTTGAAGGCGAAATCATTATCGCTTATATTTTTTGAAAGAGGGTAAATCTATGGAACAGAAACAACAGTGGGGCAGCCGCTTCGGCTATCTAATGGTAGCCGCCGGCGCGTCCATCGGTCTCGGCAACATATGGAAGTTTCCTTATCTGGCCTATCGTGGAGGAGGCGGCGTATTCCTTGTAGTGTATCTTCTTGTGGTGCTTGCTCTGGCCAAGCCCATGGTGGAGATGGAAACGGCCATAGGCCGCCACAGCGGCCTTGACACCGTCACAGCCTTCGAGTGCATCAACCCCAGGTGGGGCTTCGTGGGCTGGATAGGCAACCTCTGCACGATAATGATAAATTTCTACTACGTAGTAGTAGGCGGATGGGTGCTTCGCTACCTCTGCCAGTTCATATTCGTGGGCAACTTCGGCGGCGATCCCAGTGCCTTCTTTAAGGGCTTCACCTCTGATCCCGTGCAGCCCATCATCTGGTCAATGATACTTCTGATATTCGTATCTGCCATGCTTCTCTTCGGCATTACCACAAAGGTTGAAAGGCTTGCCAAGTTCATAATGCCTGCACTGATACTCATGCTCATCATCTGCGGCGTGTACGCCTGCACCATAACAGACGGCGCGGCGGGAGGGCTCAAGTATTATCTGCTGCCCGATTTCAGCAAGTTTACCGTTAAGGTGTTCGCAGACGCCGTAACGCAGGTGCTGTTCTCGGTGGGCATAGGCTGGAGCCTTTTCATAACCCTCGGTGCAAACATACCTAAAAAGAACAACCTGAAGAGCGACGCTCTGTTCGTAAGCTTTGCCGATACCTTTGCCGCCGTTCTCGCTGGATTCGTCATCATCCCCTCCGCCTTCGGCGCAGGCATAGACGTTCAGAAAGGCCCGGCCCTCGTATTCGAGGTCATGTCCGGCATATTCCTCAACCTGCCCGGCGGGCGCATAATAGGCAGCTGCTTCTTTCTTGCGCTGATATTCGCGGTCATCTCTTCCCTGTTCAGCTTCTTCGAGACAAATATCCGCACCGCCGAAGTAAAGCTAAAGATGGGCCGCAAAAAGGCCACATTGATAATCGCCATCATAATCGGCATCGCCAACATATTCGTATCGCTGGGCTTCGGCCCCATGAAGGGCTTCCAGATACCCTGGCTTTATTACGGCAGCACCGAATTCTACGGGCTGTATGACTGGCTGGACTGCTTCAGCGGCTATGTGCTCATGCCTCTCGGCTGTATACTGGTCTGTCTCTTCGTCTCCAAGGTATGGGGCTGGAAGAAGTACGAAGCCGAGCTCACCCAGGACGGGCGCGACGGCGGCATAACCCTTTGGAACAAGATAAGCGCCTATGTTATAATCCCGCTGTTCATGGTAATCGTAATACTCAACGTATTTGGCTTCATAAAGTAAAAACAAGATATAAAAAGAGGGGGCGCCACGGTCGTGACGCCCCCTGTTGTTTTTTCTTTGCTTACGCGGTTATCTTGTGAGCCAGGCTGTAACGCTTGCGCTGTATGGCGAATATGGCCGCCAGTATCGCAAAGCCCAGCAGGTCGGAGACAGTGCCGGGTATTATCATTCCCAGGCCGCCCGCGATGAGCAGTATCCGTTCATACCATTTGCAGTGGTCCTGCACAAAGCCCGCAAGGCCGCCGGAAAGAGCGTACATTCCTATGAGCGCCGTTGCAACATTCTGCACTACCGCCCATACCGTAGTGTCTATCATCAGCATGGCGGGGTTCATAACAAATATATAGGGGACAATAAACGCTCCTATGGCCAGCCTCGTTGCGTTCACGCCGGTCTTGAACGGTTCGCCCTTGGCAATGGCGGAACCTGCCATTGCGGCGAGGGCCACGGGAGGAGTAATATCCGCCACTATGCCAAAATAGAATACGAACAGGTGGGCGCTCATTATTATAGCCATGGTGGGCTCGGTCACAGGAACCCCCCGCATCATGCATACCATATTTATTATGGCAGGGGCGCATATGGTAGAGGTTATCAGGTAGTTAGCCGTAGTAGGCACGCCCATGCCCAGCACTATGGATGAGAGCATGGTAAAGAACAGCAGCAGATAGATGTTATTGCCCGCTATCTGTGCAAGGCCGGTAGCCAGCTTGAGTCCGAGACCGGTCAGGGTAACGGTGCCCACTATCATGCCTGCCATTGCACAGGCAACAACTACGGACAAAACGCTGCGGGAGCCGTTTTTCAAGGCATCAACTATCATGTCGTAAGGATCGAACCCCAGCGCCGCGTTTATCCATTCCCTGGCAGTAAGCTTTTCCCGTATCCGGCAGCCGCGTATAACGCATATTGCCAGCCATATGCCTATGGCAGCAAGGGAATACACAGTAAAATGCAGTCCCGTATTCATGCCGGCCACCATCATCGCAACGGGTATAAGGCACAGCCACTGTATGCTGCATGCCATGAGAGATGCGAGTATCGCACCCAGCGCCGCATAGGTGGGGGTGACCTTTGCGGAAAGCATATATATCATAAATATCAACGGCATAAGCAGATGGCCACGTTCCCGCATAACGACGCCCATCTTGGGTATGTCTTTGTCCTCCATGCCCTTAAGGCCTATTTTGCGGGCCTCGTGATGCACGCTTATGAGTATACCCGAGAAATACAGCACCGCCGGTATTATGGCGGATTTTACCACCTGAGCGTATGTAAAGCCGGTGCTTTCCGCCATCAGGAACGCCGCAGCACCCATTATGGGGGGCATTATCTGCCCGCCGGTAGAAGCCGCCGCCTCCACCGCCCCGGCAAATTCAGGCTTATAACCCAGTTTTTTCATTGCCGGTATAGTGAACGAGCCCGTAGATACCGTATTGGCCACGGAAGATCCTGATACCGTGCCCTGAAGGGCGGAGGATATTACCGCCACCTTTGCAGGGCCGCCTATGTGCTTGCCAGCCACCGCATTTGCAAGGTCTATGAACAATCTGCCCACGCCGGTCTTCTCAAGGAAAGAGCCAAAAAGTATGAACAGGAATATATATGTGGAGGACACGCCCAGAGGAGTTCCGAATACGCCGTTAAGGGTGAAGTACATATGGTTCACTATCTGGCGCACGCTGTACCCCCTGTGGCCGAAGGTGCCGGGTATAAGATTGCCGAACTTGGCATAAAGAAGGAATGTCAGTACAACTATCAATATAGGCATACCTACCACCCGGCGGCAGCCCTCCATCAGCAGCAGTATGCCCACCGCCCCCACAACTATATCCATAGAGGAGTAATTGCCCACATTCTTAATGATATACTCATAGTTGAGAGGGATGTACAATACCACGGCCACCGCAAGTATTGCGAGGACGTAATCGTACCACTGTACCTTGTTCTTTGCCATGTGCTTGCCTGCGGGGTAAAGAAGGAATACCAGCGTCAGCGCGAAGGCAAGATGCACCGAGCGCAGCACCTGAGCGGGTATCGTCCATATGCTCGTATATATCTGGAACAGGGCAAAGGCTATAAGTATTGCGGAAATAACAAGAGAAATTCCCTTGGGCAGCCCATTTCGGAAAGCGGATTCGCGGTCGTACTGTTCAAGCACCTTAGCGGCTTCCATCGCTGCTATTTCTTCCTCGCTCATTCCTGTGGTATCGACGTTCAGCTCGATGCCGTTCGCTTTTGGCTTCTTATCTTTTTTCTTTTTTAATAACTCCATTAAATCCTCTCCGGTGTCAGTATTTGTTAAATATCTTAACGCTCCCATAAACCTCAAATTAGGAGAGCCTTCGCCCTCCTAATTCTTATTAGGCTTACGTTATGCAGTATTACATGATGCCCTTTTCCTTGTAGTACTTGACAGCTCCGGGATGGAAGTCCACAGTAACGCCCTGAAGTGCGGTGTCCAGGGTAACTTCTCTTCCGTGGGCGTTGCCGGCGATGAGGTCGGTCTGGTTCTCAAAGAGGGTCTTGGTAATGTTGTAAACTACCTCCTCGTCCAGATCGGTAGTGGTGGTGAGCACAGCCATCATGGCAACGGTCTCGGCCGCCTCCACACCGTATACGTCAGTGCCGATGGTAGTCTTGGCATAGAACGGGTACTGGGCGATAAGGTTGTCTGCGATCTCGCCGTCGATGGGAACTACCACTATGTCGGTGTAGTTGGCCAACTCGGTTATGGCGCTGTTAGGCAGCGCGGAGGTGGCAAACGCCGCGTCCACAGTGCCGTTCTGCATGGCTGTGGAGGCCTCGGAAAAGCTGAGGTACTGCACGTCAAAGTCGGAGTAGCTCATGCCGGCGGCGGCGATTATCTGGCTGGCGTTCACCTCGGAGCCGGAGCCCTGGTCGCCCACGCATACCTTTTTGCCCTTGAGATCCGCTATGGTCTTGATGCCGCTGGACTTGGTGGCTACCAGCTGCACCGCCTCGGGATAGAGGGAAGCTATTGCGCATAGGTTCTCCATGGCGCCGTCGTCCTTCATGGACTCGGTACCGGTGACGGCATACTGGAGAACGTCGTTCTGCATGAATGCAATCTCTGCTTCCTTGTTTTTGAGTTTGCGGGCGTTGTCGATGGAACCGCCCGAGGTCTGAGCCGTGACTTCAACGTTGTCTATCTTGCTGGTAATGACGCTGGCTATAACGCCGCCAAAGGCATAATAGGTGCCCGCGTCACCGCCGGTGGCCATGTTGAGCCTGTGTATTTCAGAGCCGCCGCCGGCACAGGCGGTAAGGCCCAGTGCCATTGTGAATACCAAAGCTATTGCGATAAATTTCCTCATGAGTTTCTCCTCCTATATCAGAACAAATTGAGTACCCTTGAATACTTGTATACAATAACACAAACATCCACGTATTACAAGCATAGTTTAAAAAATATCACTGATATTTTTTTGCGTTTTTCCCCGCGACGCTCAAGGGCCCCGCCGCCATCCGCATAAAAAACGCGGCCCGAAGGTCGTCTTCGGGCCGCGCCTGCCGTCCTGTTAAATTTTAAAGTCGTTATTCAACCCTTGCCCCGCACTGGCTGCAAAACTTCATCCCCGGGGCGACCTCCGCGCCGCAGCCGGGGCATACCCTGCTCTGCGGAGCCTCGGCGGCTTCAGGTACGGGGGGCTCTATACGGGTGCCGCACTGAGGGCAAAACTTCGCGTCTGCGTTAAGGTTAGCGCCACACTGGGAACATTTCACGCTCTGCCCTCCCGCAGGCATGCCGGTATCGAACACGGGAACGCCGGGCTGCACTCTCTTTTGCTCTTTTTCCGCTGCCGCGGCTTCCTCTGTCGCCGCGGCTTCCGCCGCCCTTCTTTCGCCCTCGGCCTTTATGGCCACTATCTGCTTTTGCGCCTCGTCTATGGCCGCCGTGCGCTGGTCCAGTTGGGAATATATCGCCGCAGCTTCCGCGGGCTCGCCCTCGCCGCCGTTGACGCGGTGGGCATAGTATACCTCGCCGAGCTGCCTGTAAATATCGTTCATAGCGCTGCGCTCGGAAGCTATCCTCGCGTTAATCTTCGCCATTTCGATGGCGTCGCCCGTCTTGTCGCCCACGTTCTTGGCTATGGAATTGATCTTGTCAAAAAATGCCATTTCCGATCCCTCCTTATATTGCTCTTATCTACTTAATAATATTATTATCTCCTGCTGCAAAAATCATATCACCAAAGCCTCCGTATTTCCATACCTTAAGCCCCATACACATGCGTTTTTTCAAATATGTAATATTTTCTTCACTATTTGACACGGTTATGTTGGAATGATACAATTTTAATATATTCAAGCTAACGCTGTCATCATATATCAAAGGGGTATTTTATGCTGGTACTAATAAAGGGCGCAGGGGACCTGGCCACAGGCGTTGCAGTGCGCTTAAAGCGCGCGGGCATGGATATAGTCATGACTGACCTTGTAAAGCCCAGCGCAATACGCCGCTCCGTAGCTTTCTCCGAGGCCATGTATCACGGTACAGCCAAGGTTGAAAGCATAACTGCCGTACTTGTTCCGGATGCCGAAACCGCAAAGGCTGTAATAACCCAGGGAAATATACCCATACTGGCTGACGAGACCGGCCGCACCGCGCTTACTCTTTGCCCGGGCGCAATGGTGGACGCCATAATCGCCAAGCGTAACACAGGAACATCCATCTCTGACGCCCCTGTGGTCATAGCCCTCGGCCCCGGCTTTACAGTGGGCACGGACTGCCATGCCGCAGTAGAGACAAAGAGGGGTCACTACATGGGCCGAGTATACTATGAAAAGGGACAGAGCCCCATACCCAACACCGGCATACCCGGCATAATAGCCGGGCACGGCGCCGAGCGGGTGATGCACGCTCCTGCCTGTGGCGTGTTCCACTGCATACACGCCATAGGCGACAGGGTGAAGGCACAGGAGACGGTGGCTATCGTCGGCGGCAAAGAAGTAAAAGCTCAAATAGACGGCACCCTCCGTGGCCTGCTGCCGGACGGCTTCTACGCTGCCGAGGGCATGAAGTGCGCCGACGTCGATCCCCGCTGCGAATACGAACACTGCTTCTCCTGTTCGGACAAGTCCTTGGCCATGGGCGGTGCAGTGCTTGAGGCCATACTGCACTTGACCGGCGGACAAATATAAGCGGCGCATCAGCCGCTTTTTTTTCGCTGTGCGGTTGACACTCGCTCCGCTGTCTGATATCATTTAGATATCAAATAGATAGGAGATTGATTGTGATGACTGAAAAAACGCTCAATAATCGAAAGAACGGAATGGTCGTCCTGCTCTTGCTGCTGCTCGTATATGTGGCTTCTGTAGTTCTTTTCATATTCGGGGTTTCGTATGATATACTGCCTCTTACCCTGATCAGCTGCGTATGGTTTGTTTTCGGTTGGATATTCTTCCTCGGGCTTAAGGTGCTAAAGCCTCAAGAGGCGCTTGTCCTTACGCTGTTCGGCAAATACGTCGGTACCCTTAAGAACTCCGGCTTTTACTTTGTAAACCCTTTCTGCACAGCCGTGAACCCGGCAGCGGGCACAAAGCTCAACCAGAGCGGCGACGTAAAGGTTCTGGGCGCAAAGCAGCCTTCCGGTGGAGTCGATGTCTCTATAGATATACCAACAAAGAAAATATCCCTCAAGATAATGACCCTGAACAACAACCGCCAGAAGATAAACGACTGTCTCGGCAACCCTGTTGAAATCGGCATAGCGGTCATGTGGCGGGTGGTGGATACAGCAAAGGCGGTATTCAACGTGGATAACTACAAGGAATATCTGTCCCTTCAGTGTGACAGCGCACTTCGCAACATCGTTCGCATCTATCCCTACGATATCGCCCCTAATGTGGACACCACCGGTGACGGCATTGCCGACGAAGGCAGCCTTCGGGGCTCCAGCGAAGTCGTTGCGGCTCGCATAAAAGACGAAATACAGGATAAGGTATCTGAAGCCGGTATAGAAATACTCGAAGCCCGCATAACCTACCTTGCTTATGCTCCGGAAATAGCCGCGGTCATGCTCCAGCGGCAGCAAGCCTCGGCTATCATAGACGCACGAAAGATGATAGTTGACGGCGCCGTTGGCATGGTAGAGATGGCCCTGGAGAGGCTCAGCGAAAACAGAATAGTCGACCTTGACGACGAGCGTAAGGCCGCCATGGTATCCAACCTCCTCGTGGTGCTCTGTGGCAACCACGATGCCCAGCCCGTAGTAAACTCCGGCAGCCTGTATTAAGGAGTCCCTTATATGGCGAGCGATAAAAAGCAGATACCCCTTCGCCTTTCCTCAAAGCTGTACGACGCTATAGCCGCATGGGCAGAGGACGACTTCCGCTCTGTAAATGGCCAGATAGAATATCTGCTTACGGAATGCGTGCGCCAGCGCAAAAAGAATGGCAAGTATGTTTCAGATGAAATAGATATACCGCCGGAGTTGGATATCAAATAATATAAAAAAAGAGAGCGGTCCCCATATCCGAATGACCGCAAGACGCTCGGCTATGCCGTTCTCTTTTGCTATATAGGTTATTTATTTCCGTCAATATCGAACTTTATCTCGTCCGGCCTTACGTAGCCCAGCTTTTCACGGGCGTACTGTATGAGGTAGGATTCGCTGCCGCTGTACTCTATCATGTACTCGAGGCGGGCCTTTTCCTCGTTCTGCGCCGCTATTACCTCCTGAAGCTGCGCCTGCTCCTCGGCTATAGCGTCCAGCTTTTTCTGCTGGGATATGAGCACGGCCGCGATTATAAATGCAAGCGCCACAAAACCCACGGCAAACGCCCGCATACGCTTTTTATTCCGTTTTCTTACCCTCTTTGCCATTACCTATGCGTCCTGCTCAAAGTTTTGACCGCTCGCTCCGGAGACACTTCTACTTACTACTTATCCTAATGCATATATAACATCAACGCAACTGTTTTTTTGTAAATTTTGCCTTCTTCGCTTTTTTCGCCCTTATGAGCCTTCCCGGGAAACGTGCATACAGGTATATTCCCAATGCTATCGCGGCAAAAAGATACAGCCGCAGCGTGCCGCAATTTATATACAGCAGCGTAAGCGCCACAAGAACCATAGCGGCGGCATAATAAAGCAGGTCTATAATTCCCGCTGTCACCGCGCTTTTAAACGGCTTTCGCAGCAGCGCAAACAGATCATACATAATTCCTATTACCAGCCCGCAGTTAACCGCCGCAACAAATCCGGCAAACTCGGTCAGCTCTCCCGGCGGGAACAGCTCCCTCATCTGAATATCCTTCCCAGCAGGCTTCCTCTCTCTTCGCCTTCGGCGTACTCAAGCGCGGATATCTCCCCTTCCAGCATTACCTGCCCCTCGTCCAGATTCAGCTTTGTAATGTGCAGCTCCGCCCCCTCTATTCTCAGTTCTCCCGCTTCCGTAAGAAGCTGTACGAACTGTTCATTAAAGCTGTCCACGTCCTTTACACCTGTCACGCTAATGAGCCGCCTGTCGTCTATATGTATGGAATGGCTTCGTATCCTTCCGCCTTCCAGCAGCCGCTGATCCTGCATTTTTGCTTTACCCCCTTGTGAAACTTTCATAGATATATATGCAAAAGCTCTATGGAAAATTTGCCAATACCATAAAAAAACAGGCATTTTTTGTCATTTGTGAATATAAAGTTAATTTATGTCTTTTAACGCTTGACAGCTTTCTTTTTGGAATATACTATTATTATGATATTACATGTTTTCCCGGATAAAACCAATTGTATCAGCATAGCTTTTTCATTGATTAGATCCAGGCCAGGCAGAAAGAAAAACAGTGATTATATTTTTCCACTTTCTGGTAATACTATCGGTATGCGGCTTTTTGCTGCATCAGCAAATGAAAGTTATAGCTAATTCCGTGGTTTTTTATAAATTTTTATGCCATATGTCGAAAGGAGTACCCCCACAGTGACCAGAGAAATGCTTCAGGAAAAGAGCTTGAATGATCTCAGGGAGATCGCCAAGCTTCAGGGCGTAAAGTCACTCACAAAATACCGCAAGAACGAGCTTGTGGACATCATAATGAACGGCGGAGCGATACCCTCCGCGGTGCAGCAGCCAGCTGAGCCGCCGGCTCCCCAGCTCGAAGCCCAGCCTGATCCACAGCCCGCCGCCCCTGCATCCGGGCAGCCAATACAGGCCGCAGAACAGCCATCTGAGGAAGCACACGTGCGGCACAGCGACGTTCTGCACGAAGCTCCTGCACAGCCCCGCTCTCAGTATGTACCTGCGTATCAGGCACAGCAGCCCCGTCAGATGGGCTATCAGCAGCAGTACCGCAAACCCTATCAACAGAATTATCAGCAGCGGCAGGGATACGGCTACAATCAGAACCGTTATCAGCAGCAGGGCTATCAGGCATACAACAGGGACTACTCCCAGCAGAGTTATCAGCCTTCTTATAACAGGGACTATTCCCAGCAGGGCTACCAGCAGCCCTCCTACCAGCAGGGCTATCAGCAGCAGAGCTATCAGGCCGCCTATGAGCAGCAGTCCGAGGAAAGCTTCCGCAGACCAGACCGTCCCGAGGGCTACTACAACAAAGAATACGGCACCAGCAATCCCGCAGTGCCCGGCCTTCTCGAGGGCGGAGAATGCGGCGATTGCGAAGGCGTACTTGAAGTTCTGCCCGATGGCTACGGCTTCCTCCGCAGCGACAACTATCTGCCGGGCAACAAGGACATATACGTCTCCATCGCCCAGATACGCCGCTTCGGCCTCCGCACAGGCGATCTCGTCACCGGCAAGACCCGTCCAAGCAAGGAGGGCGAGCGTTTTCTCGCACTGCTGTACATAACAGCCATAAACGGCATTGATCCCGAGGAGGCCATGAAGCGTAAGCCCTTTGAGGAGCTTGTGCCCATATACCCCAATGAGCGTCTCACTCTGGAATATGACGACGGCACCGGCGCAAAGGACCAGAATCTGGCCATTCGCCTGGTAGACCTCATAGCCCCCATAGGCAAGGGCCAGCGCGGCCTTATCGTCAGCCAGCCCAAGAGCGGCAAGACTACGCTGCTCAAGAACATAGCCAACGGAATAACCAACAACTATCCCGACGTTACCCTTATAGTGCTGCTCATAGACGAGCGGCCCGAGGAAGTCACGGATATGCAGCGCAGCATAAAGGGTGAGGTACTGTACTCCACCTTTGATGAGCTGCCCGAGCATCATACCCGCGTAGCCGAAATGGCGCAGGAGCGCGCTATGCGCCTGGTGGAGCAGGGCAAGGACGTTGTAGTCCTCATAGACTCCATAACCCGCCTTACCCGCGCCTACAACATTACTATCCCCGCCACCGGCAAGACTCTTTCCGGCGGTATGGATCCGGGAGCGCTGCATAAGCCAAAGCGCTTCTTCGGCGCTGCCCGCAACATCGAAAACGGAGGAAGCCTAACCATAATTGCTACCGCCCTCATCGAGACCGGCAGCCGCATGGACGATATAGTTTATGAGGAATTCAAGGGCACAGGCAACATGGAGATACACCTTGACCGCAAGCTCTCCGAAAAGCGCATATTCCCTGCCATAGACATCTACAAGAGCGGTACCCGCCGGGAGGACCTGCTTCTCTCCCCAGACGAAATGGACGCAGTGTACATCATCCGCAAAATGCTGGGCAACGGCAATCCTGCGGAAATCACCGAGCAGCTCATCGCCATGCTTGAGAAGACGGAAAACAACAAGGAATTCGTCGCCAAGATACGGGCATGGAACAGCGCCTATGAGAAGGACGGCTTCACCACAGGCAAGACATTCAACAAATAAACCGCGGCACTCCGTACCCCGGTCTCGGTCGGGTTCATTTATAAAAAAAGCCCGAATATATCAAAATAGTACTTGCACCGGCACCGCAGTATAAGATATAATAACTTCGTTCGGGTTGTATATGCCCGCATGCAGCAGGAGGGCGGCTAATCGCCCTGCGCCCAGCAAATACAGGAGGATAACACGATGAAGAAGGATATCCACCCCAATTACGGTGAGAGCATCGTTCGTTGCGCTTGCGGTGAGACCTTCAAGAGCGGTTCCGTCAAGGGTGAGCTCAAGGTTGAAATTTGCTCCAAGTGCCACCCGTTCTTTACCGGCCGTCAGAAGCTGGTAGATACCGGCGGACGCGTGGATCGCTTTAAGAAGCGCTATGGCATGAACTAATTGCGACAGATAAAAAAAGCAGGGATTTCCCCGCTTTTTTTATTTTTGCAATATTGAACTTGTATGCGCACTTCCCGTATTGTATAATTTATATATTGTCAGTCAAAAGGCCGATATTTGGGCTTGCCGGAAGGAGGGACGCATATGCCGCGCAAACACGGGGATTTTCCGTCTGTACGTGACGCTATACTGTATACCGCATCCTCCCTCTTTACACAAAAGGGCGTCCACGGCACCAGCCTTGGCGATATCGCAGCCGAAGCAAAGCTGAGCAAGGGCACACTTTATTATTACTATTCCACCAAGGACGAACTTATCGTCACCATAACCGATGACTGTCTCTGCCATATGACGGACATACTTTTCTCCTGGGTAGACGGTCTGAACCGGGAGGAAGCCCTCCGCCCGGCGCTCATTCGCCTGTTTGAAAGTCTCATGGCAGACGAGCACAACGCGCGGCTGTACTGCGTACTGTGCGCCGAATGCGCCAGCGAAGATACCCCCATACGCGAGCTCATGACGGAGTACAAGCAAAAGTGGCGGTTGATGCTGGAGCTGGGCGCGCTGAAGCTGCAATCCCGCAACGCCGAGATACTGGGTGAGCGGGCAGAGCTGTTCTTTACGCTGCTATCCGGCCATATGCTGCAAACCTTTGGCGGCATGGGCAGCATATCCATAGAGACCCTCGTGGACGCGCTGATGAGAGAATAAAGCGAATTCATGACCTTTTGGCGCTTTCGCAGCGCCCTCACCTTTCGGTCACGTGCCGTCCATTATAATCTTTACTTACTTGAAAACAGCCTGGGCTGGACGGTCATACGCCGTACCATATCCAGGCTGTTTTTGTTTATACAGTTCTCAAACGTCCTAACCGCGTACGCCGCTACATGCCTATCATATACTTTTGCTTTTTCCGGCCATCGGCTATCAGGAGCGCCAACAGTCCCGTGAAAGACAATAGCATCATTGCCGCGCCGCACAGCAGCCGTATATCTCCGCCCAGCTCGCCGGTCTTGCCTATGCTGCCCGTCTTACCTGCCCCCCCAGCGGGCTTAGGCGTGCTGCCTGGGCCCGGCGTTGAGCAGGGGGGCTGGGTCGGTGTAGCGCAAGGCTGATTGGATATATTGTCCACCGTCAGCACCACTGTATTGCCCAAGGATATGTAAGCGCCGTTGCCGGATACGCTCATGTCCCCATCACGCTCCACAGTGAGCGTCCATCCGCCCAAAGGCCTTATATATCCGCTGGGCGTTGCCGTTTCGGTTATGCCGTAGGTCCCCGGCCTGAGCTTTATGGTCTCGGTATTGCCTAACGCATCCGCGGTAACGGTCTTTGTGTAGCTGTTGCCGGTTATTCTGAACGTCGCACCGGATAGCGCCTTGCCCGTAGAGGCATCCCGCTTATGCAGCGTCAGGGCGAATATCACGGGCTGATTCTTCAGCGTGACCGTAAACCCTGATACAGCCTTGCCGTTCAGCTTTAATCCTGAGTCGCTCAGGTTCAGCGCCTGCTTTTCGCTGCTGAGCACATACCCGTCCGGAGCTATTACTTCCTCCAGTATGTAATCGCCGTATGGCAGGCTAATCTTTGCCGTACCGTCGCTGCCGGTGGTAAGTATATAGCTCTTTTCGCCGCTCAGCCTGAATGTGGCTCCCGTAAGCGCCTCGCCGGTATCCGACACTTTCTTCAGGGTTATCTCCTTTTCCTCTGCGGTGTTGGTTATCATGGCGGTGTATACAAGACCCTCCGGCTTTAGCTCGGTGCTCCCTACGCTTACCTTCCCGTATTCGTCCACGGTAAAGTCTATGGGGGCGTTCCAAAGCTTATAGCCCTTTGGCGCTTTTGTTTCCTTAGCCCGGTAGCTGCCCATCGTGAGCTCGGTGAATGTCACGAGGCCGTTGCTGTTGGTCACTCCCGTTGCCACAACTTCGCCCTGTTTTTCGCCATTCATCCTGTAGAGGGTGAATTCCGCGCCCGCAAGGCGCAGCTCCTTGTTGTTTTTATCCACCTTTATGAAGCCTACCGCCGTACGCCTAAGCAGATTTTCTACCTTTATTTCAAGCGGCGCCGTCATATTCGCCTCGGTTATAGTGAAGGTTCTGCTGCCGTCCAGTATAGCGTAGCCGCTGGGCGCGTCGATTTCGGTAAGGGTATATGTGCCTTCCGGCAGGTCCTTGAGCGTTACTCTGCCCGCAGTTATTACGTTGCTGCCGCTCTCATCCGGCGTGTATACGTCGCCCTCTGCCTTCCACTTGAGCAGGCTGCCATTTTCATCCGTCACGTTAAACTTCGCCCCTTCAAGGAGCTTTTCGGGGTTCTCGTGGTCTACCTTTTTAATGGTCACGCTGCCCAGTATATACTTGTTTGCCGCCTCAATAACTACGGGGCTGCCATGGACAAGCTCTGTCTTTTTTACTGAGTACTCCTTATCGCTCAGCGCATAACCCTTTGGCTCCTTTATCTCGCGGATAGTGTAATCATCGTAAGGCAGCTCGGTAATAGACGCCTTTCCTGAGGCGTCGGTCGTCACTGTCTTGGTAAAGCCCCGGCTATCCGTAACGGCAAATTCCGCACCCGCAAGCTTTTTCTGCTTATCCTCGGAGTCGTGCTTATGTATCTCTATGGAGTAGCTGGTCTTTTCGTTGTTGAAGGTATATTTGAACTCGCCCACCGCTCCCTGCTCTGCGCTGACGGTGATCTCCCGCACAAAGTCGCCGCTAAGCTGGTAGCCCGCAGGGGCCCTTGTCTCTATGAGCTTATACTTGCCCTCAGGAACCTCGAATACTGCCGTGCCGTCGTAGCCTGTTACTGCCTTTGCCACAACAGCGCCCTCCATGCTATACAGCATGAATTCCGCCCCAACCAGCAGCTTTCCGTTTTCGTCCGCATCCTGCTTTATCGCCGTGACCTTGTACATGGCCTTGTCATTCTTCAGCCGCAGCGTCACCTCGGTCTGCTGCCTGCTTATGGCTATGCTGTGGCGGTCTCCCTTCAACACATACCCTTCGGGGGCCTTTGTTTCCGTTACGGCATAATTGCCGAACTTCAGCCCTGTAATATGAGCCTTACCGTTGGCGTCTGTAGCTATGGTGCTCGATGCGCCCTCGCCTGTGGCTGCCTCGTACCTGCCGTTATTCTTTATAAAGGTCAGCGGCGTACCGTCGCTTCCGGTAATGGTAAACTCCGCACCCGCAAGGCCGCTGCCGTCCTTGCCGTCAGTTTTTTCTATGGTAAGGCCACCGTATATCCGGCTGTTTTTCAAGGTCAGCGTCAGCAGGCCGTCGTTAAAATCCCACTCTGTCACCTCGCTGGTATTCGTCACCTGCTGAACTGTGCCCTCCGTTACGGTAAAGCCCCATCCGTTCAGGGGTATGGCATAGCCCTCCGCCGCAGCTACCTCGGACAACGTATATTCCCCCGGCGCAAGGGATATTGTATCGGTGATGCCGTTGCTGCCGGTAATAAGGGAATGCGTACCGCCATCCTTACCCTTCAGGATAAAGGCAACGTTTGCAAGGGGCTGGTTTGTATCCGCATCCACTTTGACGAGCTTCAGTTTAAAACTGCCGGGCGCGTTCTGAACGGTGATCTCCGCCGTCCCGGTAAGCTTACCGTCGAGGTATATGCCGTCCGCCTTGACGGAGATATGCCGCCCCGCTCCGTTTATAACGTAGCCCTCCGGCGCTTTCATCTCTGTAAGCGTATACTCGCCAATGGGAAGCGTTATCTGCTCCGTAAGCCCATCGGCCTCTGTGGTATACGTCCTATCCAGGCCGCCCCCAAGTATGCGGAACTCCGCGCCGGACAGCGTCAGCCCTTCGTCGTTTGTGCTTACCTTTTTTACCTTAAAGCCGTACTCAAGAGGGCTGTTCTTTACGGTAAGCGTATACAGCCCTTCGCCGCTGAAGCCCTCGTCGCTCAAAACGCCATTTGAGTCTATTGTAAAGTCAAATTTCTTATCCGAGAGCTTATATCCTTCGGGCGCCTTGGTTTCTTTGATATAGTATCTGCCGGGGTTCAATCCGGTGAACAGCGCCACGCCCGCCTTGTCCGTCGTAACCTTTCTTATCTCTGTATCGTCCTCCATGTACAGCGCAAATTCAGCGCCCTTGAGCCGCGTTCCGTCCGGGCTCTCCTTCAGCACAGCAACGCCCTGTTCATGGGGCAGATTTTCAGCCGTCAGCTCCAGCGCCTTATCGTACAGATCCGCCCGCACATGGAAGCTCATATCCTCCATTGGTATATAATTTTTCGGCGCCTTATTCTCCCGCAGGATATAGCTCCCCACCGGCAGTCCGACTATCTCGACATTTCCTGCCGTTATGGCTGTAACACCGCCGTCCTCGGAATAGGTATACACGCTGCCTTCCTGGGTAAACTTTGCAGGCTGCTTCCCTTCCGCATCAAGTATGCTGAACTCTGCGCCTTTAAGCTGTATTTCATTCTCGTCCACCTTGCTGAGCTTTACTCTGGTTTTGTAGTTTCTCGCAGTGAACGGCTCTTCCTCTCCGGCCTCGGTATGGCCCGATACATTTACCGTGTAGGTATTGGGGTCTATGGTATAGCCCACGGGCGGCGCGATCTCGGTTATACTATATGTGCCGGCAGCGGGTACCTCCACCATAACGGTACCGTCCTCGCCGGTCTCGACCTCCGCATAGAAGCCGCCGCCCCTCACGGCAAATTTCGTATTGGCCAGCTTTTTGTTCTTATCGTTAATATCCCTTTTTACAATGCTCAGGGCATAGCGGCTCTTTGTGTTTTCCACGGAAATACTTATATCCGCACTAACCGTTCCGTCCTCATTCTTTTGCGGTATGTCGAAGGTATGCTCCGTATTATCCCGTTCGTACCCCTCCGGCGCACGGCTCTCTATCGCCACATAGCTGCCGTAGGGTATGCCGGTTTTAATGGCCTTGCCGCTGCTATCGGTTATCAACGTATAAATTGGATTTTCCCGGGCCGCACCCTTCGCGGCGTATATTTTAAACTCCGCTCCGAGCAGGGGGTTCCCTCCCTTATCGGTCTTTTTTATGGTCAGCGAACCGGTCTTGGGCGTATTTTTCACGGTTACGGTGTTGCGCCCGTTCGTCGTGACCTCGAAGGGTATAAGCTCCTCGTTCGGCTCATAGCCCTCCGGCGCCGCCGTCTCTTGCAGGAAATATTTGCCCAGAGGCAGCTTTATTTTGCCGGAACCGCCGTATGTAGTTATTATCATGCCCTCTATGGGCTTCTTACCCTCATCCAGCACCTGAAATACCGCGCCGTTCAAGGGTTTGCCCCCGTCGGCGCTTACCTTTTCAACGGTAAACTCCTTCTCCATCGGATCATTCGTCCAGGGGTCGGGGGCGTTGCCTATGGTTATGCCGTCCGTCGTTGCGCCACCGATGCTCACATAATACGTCTCATTGCTGCGCACATAGCCCTCCGGCGCTATTACCTCCGTAAGCTCATACACGCCATACGGCACGTCCTCAAAGCTGACCCGCCCCTTATCGTCGGAAATGGCATACATCTGCTTGACGGTGGAATACGCCGTGCCGCTTCCCTCTACAAGCTTCAGCTTGAACACCGCCCCTGCGAGGCCATTGCCCGCGCCGTCGGTTTTGGTGAATTCAATCTTTCCCTTTTCGCTCCTGTTTTCCAGCTTAAGCTCAATCGTTTTGTTATGGTTTTCGGCGTCCACCTTAACGATTTGATCTTTTATTCCCACCATGCCCTTTGGGGCATTTGTTTCGCTGAGATAGTATGTGCCCCAGAGCAGACCGCTTACGAATATCTCTCCGCGTCCATCCGTAGTGAACTCGGTGCCTGTATCCCCTCGGCCGGTATAGGTATATTTGCCGCCGCTTCCGCTTGCCTGTACAGCTTGGCCGCCGCTATCCTTCAATACAAACCTTATGCCCTCCAGCAGCTTGCCGTTTTCGTCAGTCTTGACTATTTTCAGTCCGGTCTTTATCTTAGTATTGTTTATGCTGACCCGCGTTTCGCTGTTTTTTATCTCGAAATCCTTGCTCGCCGTTACGATCATGTACCCTTCTGGGGCTTCTATTTCTTCCAGAACGTATTTGCCCAAGGGGAGGTATTCAAGGGTAAAGGCACCGTTCTCGCCGGTGACTATCGCGGTCGCATCTTCTTTTTTATCGGCAAAAGAAGCAAAGCTTGTCCCATCGACCTTTACATACTTCCCGTCGGCGCTCTTGATTACAAACTTTGCGCCGGGAAGCTTTGTTTTTCCGTCCTCGGCAAATTTTGTGACGGTGAGCTTCGTCCTTTTGTTTATAACATCCCCGACCTGTATGACGCTTCCATTGCTGCCATCGCCCTTTACTTCAACGTTAATGCTGCCGGCAGAAACATACCCCTGTGGCGCTTTGGTTTCCGTGATAGTATACCTTCCAAATGGAAGGCCCTCAAATTTTACCACGCCATCCTGCCCGCTTGCGGATTTCTTGCTGATGCCGTTGCCGCTTAACGTAAACTCAACGCCCTGGAGCAGCTTCCCGTCGTCGCCCTTCTTCGTCAGTTTGAGCGTGTACTTTTTCAGTTGATTTGTTATTGTTTTTTCGCAATCCCACGCAGCTTTTTCACCGTTACCTATAATGAAAGTGTGAACTTCATCGCTCAGCGCATACCCATTGGGCGCAGCAATTTCCTTAACATAATACGTTCCGGCCTCCAGGTCTGCAAACAGCGCCTTGCCGTACTGGTCGGTATACGCGGTTTTCACCGGATCTCCGGCTGCGTCAGCGTCCTTATAAAGTCCGAACACCGCGCCCTGCAAAGGCTTATTTGCGCTTCCTGTCTTGGTTATGCTTATGCTGCCCTTATCGCGGGTGTTAGTCCATGTCAAAGTTACGGTTTCGCCAACAAAGCTGATTCCTTTTGGCAGGTCGTCTACGGTTGCAGTACCGTCAGTCTTTATTTCCACGGTAACGGTTCCGTCATATCTTCCGTAACCCTTCGGGGCAGTTTTTTCGATTATAGAATACTTCCCGGCTTCCAGCCCGGTAAACTCCGCAACGCCGTTATTATCGGTGGTTTTCTTATCTGTTTTCGGGCCGGACAGCGTAAACTCCGCGCCCTTCAGCGGATTGCCGTTCTCATCCACCTTCTTTACGGTGATGCTGCCCGCGGTATACTTCTCGTTGGTCATCTCAATGGTGGCGTGGGCATTAGTCTTTTTTATGGTAACTCTCTGCGACGGAGTGCTTGCAAGTATGTATCCGGCAGGGGCAGTTATCTCCTGGACGTAGTATGTGCCGTAAAGAAGGTTATCTATTGTATGCTCACCGTTTGCGGTAGAAAAAACCTTTCCTACAGGAACAGAATTCTCGCCTTCTACCCTATATAGCTGGAACGTACCGCCGTCAAGCGGTTTATTGTCATCGCCATACTTTCTGAACGTTACGGAGCCAACACCCGAATCCGGCGTGTTTGTTATGGATACCTGCGCTTCGCCGGAGGCATTATTCTGCCCGTCAATAGAATTTATGGTAACAGTATTATTTTCCTTGGTTATTACCACGTCTTTGTCCTTGACGGAGCTGTACTCGCTGTTTTCATCCACGGTCTCTTTAAGAACATACGTATGCTGCCCCGATTTGAGATCGCCAGCACTTATATAGAGCATAACTGGACCGTTCTCCTTGCTCTGCGCTCTGGCTATGACCTTTTTCCCATCCAGCAGTGAGAATTCGGCTCCCTTTCCAATTTGCTTGCCGTCAGCCCAGGTCTTATTTATTGTAAGCTTGGCCTTACGGCATATGGTAACGGTGTTGCCTACAGTATTTGTGGTTGCATTTCCGTAATCAAGCTTTTCTTTATCTACTTTTACACTAAAATCAATATTGTACTCTCCTGCCGGTATCGGATCGTCCCCACTCTTTACTATATTTAGACGATTATTATTTGCTTCTATTCTAAATGGACCTCGTATCGAACTTTCCGCAGTTTGATCATACGTTAAACATGGCTCCAAATCGTCAAACGCTATCACATTACCATCTTTATATAGGCTTCCTTCTCCGTACTGGTTTATTTTTATACGGAAAGTTATGCTGTCCGTTTCTGTAATATCTATAACGGTTACTTCATTCCCGTTATCTAACGCTCTCTTCCATACTACGGCGCCCTGGGATTCATACCTGATTATAGTAGCATTATCAGTATATGATTTTCCTCCACCTATTGTTAAAGTGGCGGTGTTGGTCGCGTTTACAGCATCGCCAACTATAACGGCAAAATACCTGATACCGACTTCTACGAATTCAGATTGCTCTTCGGCTTTAGTTGTAATTTCCGCCTTGAACCCTTTACCTTGTTTGCTTATAGTCATAGTACCCAGCTTTTCATGGCTGAATACAAGGCTGCCATTCTCCCCTTTCGTCGGCAAAACCGGGCTGTCATTGATAGTGACCCATGTTATACAATTTTCGAGAGGTGCGCTTGTATCACCGTTCACGCTGCACAAAGCAAGGTTTCCACTGCTCATGTCATCTGCGAAGGTTATTACAGCCCCGCTGCCGCTATTTACACCAAAACCTACAGAGTAGCCTATAGGCTTGTCGGTTTCTTTCATTATGTATCTTTCACCGTTCGGTCTACCATTGCTCCATATGCTTTTTACAAGGTATGGCTCACCCTGTTCACTGCCCTCTCCCGCTCCGGTGTCCAACCCAATATTCGTACTTATTTTCTTAACTTCTCCGAGACCGACTTCTATGCTCCCTTGGCCATCGCCATCATAGCCTATGGTATTCACTCTGGCAGTAATGGAAAATTGCACATTGAGGCTCTGTGCGCCTGGCTTTATATCCTCAAAGGTAAGCGTTATGGTATGGGTATTCTTATCGTATTCTGGGGGCCAATTAAAATACTGCTGCAATTGGTTTGGGAATTTCTCTATTTCAAGAAATTCCGGCAGTTTTATAGTAACCTTATCTCCAGCTTTTATATTTGGCTCTTTCGTAAGGTCATCATCTTTTATTCCCACAGAAAAGATATATTCATCCCCATCTTGCACAGTGATTCTATCAGAGTTTACTGTTATACTCAGTCCACCATCGCCATCTTCCAGAGTATCACCCAGCAGCATTATGCCGTTTTCGGCGGTAAGCGGCGTGACGGTGGGCTCTATGGTCGGGCTTGCCTCCGGCGTATCAGTGGGTTCGACAGGCATGGGAGTGGGCGTGGCGGTAAGGTCGTCCTCGCTTATTTCTATTGTTTCCGCTGCCCCCGGCGTGGGCATGCCGCCCTCGGCAGGCAGCTCGCCGCCCTCCGGCGGTTCTGCCGCCGGGGTAGGCGTTGGCTCCGCCTCCAGCAGATCGGATTCATCCAGTATCACTATGCCCGGCTCCTCATTTAAGGCCATGGCAGTGCTCATAAGCACCTGACCGGCAAGCATCGTAAGCATCAGCAAAGCAGCAAGCACGCGATTAAAGCTCTTGAATTTCATAGTCCTTATCCCCTTTGATCCTTTGTCTTATGGCTACATTGCCGCATATATGAGCAGCCGGTGTGTCCCTTTCCCGACCGGGGTACATGTCACCAGAGTAAGCGAGTATCCGTCGTTGTGGGAACTCAGCGCATTAAACAGCTCCTCCGGCTCGATAGTTTCCTTCCCCGTAACGGTATATGTATAAACATCTCCATCTCCAGCGGAAAGGTTTATCTCGTCCCCTGCTTCCAGCTCATCCAGCCTGTTGAAATGTCTGCCGTATTTTTTCATCCGGTGGCCGAATATGACGCAGTTTCCCGGCGCACCCATCTCAGCCGATGAGGGCAGCCAGCCCGCGCCGCCCCGCAGGGCGCGCCTATCCGCGCCTTCCATTACCGCCATTTTCAGGTCTATGGCGGGTATGGATATAGTCCCGCGGCCCATCGACTTACTTTCCTCGGCGCCTTCTTCCGGTTCATAGCCGGGAATCGAGCCCATGTCCTGCTCAAAGCCCGGCTCGTAGCCCTCGAAGGTCTCGTCCTCCTCTCCCTGCACCTCCGGTAGCTGCATATCTGGTATTTCCACGCTGCCTCCGCTCGCTTCTATCATGGCAATTATCTCCGCCTCTTTTGCCGTCCGCCTGTTGTCTATCACACCGGGCCGCACCATAAAAAGCACGCCTATGGTCATCAAGAGAAGCATGAACACCACTAACATAACGGCTATTACCTTGCTATCCTTCATGTGCCGCCTCCATGCTTAAAACCAGGGCGCTATGTTCATATTGAACCAGCTATAACCCATGTCGATATAGGGCAAAAAGCCCATATCCATAAGCAGGCCGGCTATGACCCATAGAGCGGCAAGTATTCCTGCGGAGAGCGCTATGGCGGCAGCCAGCCTTCCCGCGCTCCACGTTCTTTTCTCCGCCTTGGCCTGAATAGGGATATCCGACGGCTGAATATCGGCCCTCTTTATCTCCGGCTGGGTCCTAGGCAGCTCTGGGGCGTTTGCATTCGTGGCAGTGTAGAACAGTCTTTCGCAGGATCGGCGCAGCATATCCGCCTGTATCTCCTCCGCCCTGCTGTAAAGCAGCGCTTCCACAGGGTCTTTGCTGTTGGCCATTTTAACGGTGATATACAGGTCGATAAACGCCTCCCTGAGCGCCTCTTTGGCCACCTCCTTATTCCCGGAGCGCTCCAAAAGCCGCAGGTATACCGGCTTTCCATAGGTCAATACCATCGTCCTGAAAGCCTCGTCATCTCCCGCTTTGATCCTGCATAGCAATTCCCTTGATTCCACTCTCTTCTTCCTCTGTTTATAATGTAATTTTTAAGAGTTTTATATCGATACTTTTTTGATTCTCTCATACTTTACATTTTTATGCAACTAATACATTGCGCCCCGCGTTTTTTGTTCTCCCGTATTCACGATAAATTATAAACAGAAGGGCGGCCCGAGGGCCGCCCTTCTTTTTTTCGTTATGCTGTTACTTTATCTGTTACTTTACCAGGCCAAGGAACTGGGCAATGCTGTACCAGAAGGGCATGTCGCCGGTCTTGGGGGGTATGTAAACTATAGGGGGAACACCGTTATTGTTGTGGTTATGGTCATGGCCGGGTACCCACGGTATATTCGGCGTAGGCGTAGCTGTAGGCTCGGGTTTCTCGCTGGGAGCAGGGCTCTCGCTGGGATTTGGTTTTGCCCACACGGCGTACAGGGTGGTATTCTTGCTTATTTTTATGCTTTCTCCGCCATGATAGCTTGCGGTCGTAGCATTCTTGTCGATGCTCCATCCCTTAAAATCGTAGTTAGTTCTGGTGGGTTCCTTACTATTTACTGTAAAGGTAGCTTCTTTGCCACTTTCTACCGTCTGTGTCTGAGGCTATTGTAATATTTGCCGCCGATAATGGTAACCGTCCATGTCCAAGACATGTCTTTTGCAAACGCCACGCTCGGCAGCAGGCACAGCATCATGATAAGTGCCAGCGTCAATGTAAGTTATTTTTTCATATTATCCCCCTTCTTTTTAACACTATAAATATTATTTTATTGGATTTAGCATTTATATATATTCTTTGGGAAACAATATCGATAGTTTGTTTCTTAGGGGCGATAATACTGATGGACTGTATTTTAATACTAAAGGTACGCCGTCAACCTCCTCCCTCAGACTGCAACGATACCCCGGCCATGCCGGGGTATCGTCATTATTTATATTGGCTGAGTGGTTATTACTTCATAAAGGTGCCGGCCTTCATCTCCTCGATGTAGGCGTTATACTGATCCTTTATCTCCGCAGGTACCAGGTCGCTTACCGCGCCGGCGGAAAGAGCGCCGTTCTCGAGGGTGCCGTAAATGACGTCGCCGCCCAGCTTGCCGGCCTCAACAGCCTCCATGCAGGAGCCTACCATGGCGGAGTTGTCCGTCACCTGGGAGCCTATGATGCATTCGTTCTGGCCCAGCAGGTCAGCAGGCTGCGCTATGTCGAATACCTTTACGCTGCCCTGTGCGGCGTTGTACTCGTCTATGGCCTGACGTGCGCCGGAGTCAACGGCGGAAGCGTCGCCGAAGAATACGTCGGCTCCCTTGTCAATCATGGCCTTGGCGAACTCGATGCCCTTGTCGCTGGCGGAGAAGGAGTTGGAGTATACGATATCCAGAGTAGTTGCCGTCTTGCCGGCCTTCTCTGCTACGTAGGCAGCGGCCTCCTTATAGCCCTCATACTTGCCCTTGGTGGTGTCCAGCTCCATGCCGCCGATAAAGGCGATGGTGCCGGTCTCGGTCATAAGGCCCGCCAGAGCGCCGGCGATCCAGCCTATCTGTGTGGCGTTGGGCAGCAGGGAGGATACGTTGCCGTTCTCGGCCTTGGCGGGGGTATCGGCAGCGCCGTTGAGCAGGGCGAAAGCGATGTCGGGATACTCTGCGGCAGCCTGCAGTACGGCGTCGGTGTACTGATTGCCGGGAGCATAGATCATATCGTAGCCCAGAGTGCAGTAGGAATCGATAGTGTCAAAGTATGCGGACTGTTCAATGCTGTCGGATACGGCGGTTTCCCAGCCGTGCTTCTCTGCGGCGTCCATCATGGCGTTGTAGCAGGACATGCCCCAGCCGCCATCGGAAATGCTGGAGTCGCAGATCATGGCTACTTTGTATACCTTGCCGTCCTTGGGGGCTTCGGCGGTCTCCGCGGTCTCGCCGGCGGTCTCTTCCGTTGCGGCGGGCTGGGCGGCCTCGGGCGCCTTGGCGCAGGCTGCCATTGAGAATACCATAGCGGCGACCAGCAGCATTGCTAAGAACTTTTTCATTTGTAATTCCTCCGTTTCGATTTTTTGTTTATATAACAGCCGCATGACCGGCTATTATGTCAGAGTTAGCGTTCTTCCTTGCGGTAAGGCTTGCCACAGCTCTTGGGTCCGGCCTTCTTCATGCCTATTGCCGCGAGCACCACTACGGTAGCGATATAGGGTATCATCTGGAAGAACTGATAGGGTATGTTGTAGCTGCCCACCTGAAGGCGTATCTGCAATGCGTCGCAGAAGCCGAAGAAGAGGCAGGCTATCAGCACGCCGCCTGCGTTCCAGCGGCCGAATATTACCGCCGCCAGAGCTATGAAGCCACGGCCCGCGATATTGCCGTCAACATAGGTGGTGGTGTAGCAGGTGGTTAAGTAAGCGCCGCCGATGCCCGCGAGGGCGCCGCAGATAACGCTCGCCGTGTACTTTATGCCTATTACGTCAATGCCCAGCGTCGCGGCGGCCTTGGGGTATTCGCCCACCGCCTTGTAGTTCAGTCCGGACTTTGTCCTGTTGAAGTATATCACCGTGAATACTACCAGCAGGTACGCAAGGTATACCATGGGGGTCTGATCCAGAAACAGCTTTGCTATGAAGCCGTTGGCTGTGATGTCCATTCTGGAGGCAAGCGTTTCCATAAGGCTTACCTGCACCAGCTCAGAGCCCGCGCCGAAGTATACCCGGTATATAAAGGAGGCCAGCGCAGGGGCGAATATGTTTATTGCCATGCCGTACACTATCTGCTCTGCGCAGAGGGTTATGGTAGCGTAGGCGTATATCATGTTCACCAGTATGCCTGCGGCGGCGCCCGCCAGAACGCCCAGAAAGGGGTTGCCGGTTATAAGGCTCACAAGGAAGCCCACAAGGGAGCCTATGGAGGCCAAGCCTTCAAGGCCTATATGTACCAGGCCCGCCCGCTGGGAATACAGCTCTGCCAGCGCCAGGAATATGAGGGGCGTAGCCATTCTTACGCTCGCGAGGAGAAGATTTGATATGAATTCCCAGCTCATGCTACGCCACCTCCTTTTTCTTTGCGAATACCCTGTCGGTAAAGGCCTTGAACTCAGGCAGCTTTACCAGGGCAAGGCCCGCCACGGTAAACACTATCACCAGCGCCTGTATTATATCGGATACGCTGGTAGGCACGCCAGTAGCCGCCTGCATAGTGGTTGAGCCTACACGGAGGGCAGCGAAGAATATCGCTACAAGCATGGTAGCTATGGGGTGAAGCTGGCCTATCAGTGCCATGGATACGCCGTCAAAGCCGTAACCTGCGGCGTAGCCGTTTATAAGGAAGAATTGGGTGCCGAGTATCTCCGCGCTGCCGCCCAGGCCCGCTATCATGCCGGATATGAGAAAGCTGAATAGAAAGTACTTTTCCACTGCGAAGCCGTTGAACTTGGCGGCGGTCATGTTGAAGCCCACCGCTCTGAGCTGGAAGCCCTTTGAGGTGTTGAACAGGAAATAGTAAACTATGAGGCCTACGGCTATGGCTATGATGAAGGCAGAGGTGGCGCGCAGTCCGAACAGCCTGGTAAGCCGCGTCCCGTCAGGCACCGCTATGGTTTGCGGGACAGAGCCGTCCCTCAGCCAATTTGTGAACAGTACTCCCATGAAAAGCGTGGCTATGTAGTTCATCATTATGGAGATTATCATCTCGTTCTGCCCTCTGTACACCTTCAGCACACCGGGTATCATCGCCCAAAGGCCGCCTGCCACGGCGCCGGCTATAAGGCATATTATTATGGCGGGCAGCCCGGTAAAGCCGCATTGGGTGGCTATCACGGTGCACACCACGGAGCCCATTATAAACTGGCCCTCGCCGCCCAGGTTGAACACGCCGCACTTATAGGCAAAGCAGGCGCAGAGGCCGGTGAATATCAGCGGGGTGGAGCGGGAGAGCGTGGTGCCTATGTTCCTTACGCTGCCGAAGGCGCCCTTCCAGAGAGCCTGCAGCGCCACGACAGGGTTCGCGCTCAGCGCCGCCATTATTATGCAGCCTATGAGAAAGGCCAGTATTACGGATATTATGGGAACCAGCAGGCTTATCATCTTGGTGTTTTTCATGCCGTCCTCCTTACTTGCCCGCCATGGCAAGGCTTATCTCCTGTATGGGAGGGTTCTTGCCCGGGTATTCACCCATTACCTGCCCCTCGAACATGACCACTATCCTGTCCGAAACCTCCAGTATCTCGTCAAAGTCCGCGCTTATGAGCAGCACGCCGCAGCCCCTGTCCCGTGCCGCTATCATGCTGTCATGCACGAAGCGGGTAGCGCCTATGTCAAGGCCGCGGGTAGGATGTACCGCCACTAGCAGGTCCGGGTTGCCCTCAAGCTCACGGGCTAGTATCACCTTCTGCTGGTTGCCGCCGGAAAGATTCCTTGCCTCCTGCTCCACGGATACGCAGCGTATGTCGTACTTTTCGCGCATCTCCTCGGCATAGCCCTTAATGGCCTTTTTTTTCAGAAGCAAGCCCTTTTTCTTTGAAAACTCCGGCTTTTCGGTGGACTTGAGCACTATATTGTCGCTTATGGACATACTGCCTATGAGCCCCATCTTGTTGCGGTCCTCAGGTATATGGGATACCCTCTCCTCTATAAAGCCCTCCGGCGAGAAAACGGCTATCTTTTTATTCTTAAGGTCCAGCTCGCCGCCCTCAGGAACAAGCACGCCGGTAACTATTTGGGCAAGCTGGCTCTGACCGTTGCCGTCCACGCCCGCTATGCCCACTATCTCGCCTCTTCCAACGGTGAGGCTGACTCCGTCGAGGCCGTTATGCTTGGAAGCCTTGCAGTAATCCACGTTTCTGAGCGCTATTACCGGTTCCCCCGGCTGCTCGATCTTTTCATAATGGGAGGGGGCAAGCTCCCTGCCTATCATAAGGTTCGCAAGCTCCTCGCCGGTAGTCTCGTCCCTGCTGAGGGTACATATGCTCCTGCCCGCCCGTAGTATGGTTACGCGGTCGGATATATGCAGCACCTCGCGCATCTTATGGCTTATGAATATTATGCTCTTTCCCTCGGCGGTAAGCTTGTTCATTACCTTGAACAGCCCTTCCACCTCTATGTCCGTCAGCGCGGCCGTGGGCTCGTCCAGCACCAGCAGCTCTGCGCCCCTGTACAGCGCCTTGAGTATCTCTACCCTTTGCTGAGCGCCTACCGCTATCTCGGTTATGGGCTTATCCAGCTCCACCTCAAGGCCGTACTGATCCGCCAGCTTCTGTATTTCCCTGCGGCGGGCGTCCTTGTCTATGAATATGCCCTTTGTATTGCGGTCGCCCAGTATTATATTTTCCAGCACCGTCATGGCCTCCACCAGCATAAAATGCTGATGTACCATGCCTATGCCCTGCTTTACCGCCTGTGCAGGTGAATCTATACGCACCTTTTTGCCGTGTATGTATATGCTTCCCTCCGTAGGCTGGTAAAGGCCGAACAGCACGTTCATCAATGTGCTCTTTCCGGCGCCGTTCTCGCCCAGCAGAGTATGCACCTCGCCCTTGCGGACATCAAAGCTGATGTCCCGGTTCGCGTACATATCTCCAAAGCGCTTGGTAATATGTTCCATTCTTAGGATTTCTTCCATCGGCCCGACCCCTTCAGTATGTTTGATTCTTTGCCCTGACTGGCAGTATATTTATATTTTAAAAATGTGAATATAATCCGGTATTGCTGAAGCATGTAATCTAACAAATGATATTAATTCTACAAAAATTTTTAGCTATTGTCAATGCTTTGGCGCAATAGAAGGGCTTCTATTATCCCGATTTTGTAACCATGCTATATGATGCAGACATAAATGTTAATTCAGCAATGTAGATACCATCAGTTGACAAGGACACACAAGGTTTTAGAAGCCAAACAGCACGGCATAACTGTGAGGAATGCGTGACCCACTTTGAAAAGCTGACGGGCATAGACCTGCGCAGCCATATTGAAGAAATAGTAGTGGCGTCTCCCGTTACCTGGGCGCGGTATCTGGGCACGCCTCAGGGCGACGTATACGGCTACGCCTGCGGCACATGGGACGGCATGTTCCCAAGGGTGCAGAGCGGGCACAAGCTGGACTATACCATAAAGGGGCTTCGCTTCTGCGGCGGCCACGGCACGCAGATGGACGGCTACTCACAGGCGTACCTCTCCGGCGCAGAGCAGGCGCGCTATACGCTTCTCGACATGAAGGAGGGCAAGTAAAATGGCAAAATACAATTACGATAAGTCGGCCCTTAAGGGCCTGGGCGTAGGTGCGTTTTTGAGCGAGGTAAAGGTGCGCGAAGCGCACATCGCCGCCGCCGGGGACGAAATGCCCCAGTCTGTATTCAATTCCAACATACTGGCTGAAAAGCTGCACCCCGAAAAGCAGTGCGTAAAGATAGCCAAGGTAGTGGATCAGGATGACGCCAGGAGCTATACCCTTGTGCCGGATACCTCCCGGGGAACGGAAGGCATGGCGTACTTCAGGGCAGGCCAGTACGTGGCGGTGGAGCTTAACATAGAGGGCGCAAGGCTGTTCAAGCCCTATTCCATCTGCTCCGGGCCAAAGGATGCGCTGAACGGCAGCTATACCTTGACAATCCGCCGCTCAAAGGGCGGATATGCCTCGGAATACATACTTGACAACTGGAAAGAGGGGGATCAGGTTACCATTTCCGGCCCTCAGGGGGACTTCTACTATCAGGGCCTCAGGGACGCGAAGCATGTGGTAGCCATGGCCGGCGGCAGCGGCATAACCCCGTTTTACTCCATGGCCTGCGCCGTTGCGGACGGCATAGAGGACTTTGACCTTACCATACTCTACGGCAGCCGCACGAAGGATACCATACTGCTAAAGGAGGAGCTGGAGGCGGTAGCCGCCCGCTCAAACAGCAGGGTAAAGGTAGTACATGTACTGTCCGACGAAGCAGCCGAGGGCTATGAGCATGGCTTCATCACGGCGGAGCTTATTAAAAAATACGCCGGCGAAGAGGACTATTCACTGTTTCTCTGCGGCCCGAAGGCAATGTACGATTTCGCGGATAAGCTCGGCTTCGGCGGCTTCATGTCCTGCTGGTGGCGCAATGCCCTCTGCATGGCGGGCGGCATAGTGCTGATAATGCTCATCGAGTATATCCCCTTCTTCGCGGGTATAGGCCCCGGCGCTGACCTGCTGTTCGGCTCTACCTTCGGCGGCCCCTTCATGTCGCTGATGATAGTATTCGCGCCCCAGGTACTGGTTTTCAGCGTGCTGTGCACACTGGCCTACAGAAAGACCGGCAGCGTATATACCGGCGCATTCACGGTAGCTGCCATGGCCGCATGGATAGTCACCGGCGGCAGCGCGATGATATAATTACAAAAAGAGGCAAACCAGAGCCTGGTCAAGCCAGAGCTGTTGCCTTTCATGGTGCACGCTGGTACAATAATGCCAGCCACAAATACAGGAGGCGGTATTATCTCTACCATTTTTACGAGGCTGAATACGCCGACGCTAAAGCAGAACTGCACGCAGGCCATAATGAGTAAGATAATCTCAGGCGAGCTTAAGCCGGGGGACAGGCTGCCGCCGGAAAGGGAGCTTGCCGAGATGATGGGCATATCCCGCAGCAGCGTGAACCAGAGCGTGCTGGAGCTGGAAAGCATGGGCTTTCTCAATATACAGCCGCGCCGGGGGACTGTGGTGCGGGATTACCGCAAGTACCCCACGCCGCAGTCGCTGGCGGCAATAATGTCATACGATTCGGTAGAGCTGGATCATTCCATGTTTTCTGATATGATGGACTTCCGCCGGCTGGTGGAGATGGAATGCGCAAGGCTTGCATGCGATAATATATACGACAGCACGTATGCCGAGATGGAGGGTTGCATTGACGCACTTGAGCAGGGCGGCGACCCGGAGGAGCAGGTGTACCAGTTCCATTACCGGCTGACCCAGGCCTCGGGCAACGGCATATACAGCATGTTTTTCCGCACGTTTGAGCCGGTGATACGGGTGCTCATAAAACAGCATTACAGCGTTAAGGCGGGGGACGTGCAGGAATCTGCGCGCCTGCACCGCAGGCTGCTTGCCGCCATAAAGGCCAGGGACGAGCAGCAGGCCGTCAGCCTCACCCGTGAGATACTCTCCCAGGGCGTAGCCGTTCTGGAGGAAAGGTATGGGAGTAACGATGGCGTATGTAAAAGATAATCCGGGCATTGTGTAAAAGAAAAGCAGCGATTGCTATTTAGCCTCAGATATAACAGGCCATACAGCCGGCTTTCTCCGAAAGAGAGCCGGCTGTATGGCGAAGCGCACACGGAGCATTCTGACGATAACGAAGAGACTCTGGATCCTCCAATTATATTGGATATATGCCATGCTCATGTTAAAGCTTATCTTGCGCCGGATTATTTGCACCTGTCCTGATACTCTGAGGGAGTGACGCCGACTATCTTGCGGAACATGCTGGAAAAATAGGCGATATCCCTGTACCCCACCTGTTCGGCCACCTCGTATATTTTTACCCGGCAGTCCCGGAGGAGCTGCATGGCTACGTGCATGCGGTACTGGGATAGATACTCCATCAGGGTGTAGTTTGTCTCTTTTTTGAATATATGGCAAAGGTAGCCCTCGCTTATGCCTGCGTTTGCGGCTATGGAGCCAACGCCTATGTCCGGGTCGTTGTAGTGACCCGCAATGTAGGCGAGGGACTCCATTACGTACTTGCTCTTGTCGCCTTTCTTGAGCTGAAGGGCGGGTAGAGATTCCGCGGCGTTGCCCTGCCGGGCCATGAGGCGGGAATGTATGGAGACTATCACCTGCTCCAGTTCGCCATCGTGGAAGGGCTTGAGAAGGTAGTCCGCCGCGCCGTAATGCAGCGCGTTTTGGGCGTACTCAAAGTCGCTGTAGGCAGTGAGTATTATCACCTCGGACTTGCAGCCGGCCTCCCTAAGCCGCTTGAGCATCTCGATGCCGTCCATCTTAGGCATGCGTATGTCGGTTATGATGATGTTGGGCTGGAATTTCAGCGCCGCGTCGTAGCCCTCCTCGCCGTTGGCCGCCTCGCCTACCACGAAGCAGTCCAGCGCCGTCCAGTCTACCGACAGCACAATGCCCCGGCGCACATATGGCTCATCTTCCACAACGAGAACTTTAAGCATCTGTTTCCCTCCTTGTGATGGGCAGCAGCGCGTAGACTGTAGCGCCGCCCTCCGGATTATTCCTGAGGTGAAGCCCGAAATCGGTCCCGTAGTATTTCTTGAGTATAAGGTTTACGTTGTACAGGCCAAGCCGCCCCTCGCGGGCAGGGCCATCCTGTGCAAAGCGCCGTATCACCTCGTCGGGTATGCCGCTGCCGTCGTCGGATACGGCTATCCTGAGCAGGCTGCCGGGCTGCTCCGATACGGAGAGGACTATGCTGCCGTTGTCCCGGTCGGCAAGGCCGTGAAGTATGGCGTTTTCCACAAGGGGCTGGAGTATGAGCTTTGGGACTATACAGTCAATGTATTTCTCGTGGCCCCTTGCGGCATAGGTAAAGCGTCCGGGGAAGCGTATGCGTTGTATGCGTATGTAGCGGTTTAGAAGCTCCAACTCGTCCCCAAGTAGAACGAATTCATCTGTAGATATGCAGGCCCGCAGTATGTCCGCAAGATCCATGGATATGTTGGATATTTCGGGCACACCGTTCATCTTGCCTATCCACTTCATCGTGTCCAGCGTGTTGCAGAGGAAGTGAGGGTTCAGCTGTGCCTGCATCATGCGTATCTGAGCCTCATCCAGGTCCCGCTGACCCTGTATGAGTTTATCCATGTAGGTTTTGAGGCGCTCTACCATGTTGTCGAAGTTGTCCGCGAGCTGCCCCAATTCGTCGCTGCGGTGAAGGTTTACGCGGGTATCCAGGCTGCCCTTTTCCACCTCCGCCATGGCGGAGGTTATCTTGCCTATGGGGTCTGAAAGCTGTCTGCTCAGGTTGAAGGAGACGAACACGCAGAGGACTATGCTGCCGAGGACGAGAAATGAGGCCACTGTCCTCAGAAGTCTCGTTGTGTCCCGGGTGAATGCCTTTGGCTGGCGAAGTATTATATACAGGCCGCTTGTGGGCTCGTGGCGCATGTAGTAGTTGTACTCGTCGGAGGATACGGGGGTGTTGCTGAGCATTGCGGAACGCAGCGCGGGCACGGGGGAATCAGTTTCCGCCGGACGGGAGCAGTATATGGTGCGCATGAAGGCGTCGGTAATGTAGAGGGTGTTGCGGCTGCCGAACTTGCCCTCCAAAAGCTCCTGCAGATTGTCTTCGGAAAGGTTCGCAACGAAGTAGCCAACCGCATCGCCCGAGTTGTTCACGATGCTCCGGGCGGCGTACAGCACCGCATCCCGGTCTGGGTAGCTGAATGCGTCTGCCCCCCGGAACACAAGCTCCCCGTGGTGACTTGCCGCCGCAAGGAGTATGCCCCAGTTTGTAGGCAGGGTGCGTGAGTGCCCTGCGCTGGAGGTAGAGTATTGCAAAGCGCCGTTGGTGTCGTAAAGGTAAAATTGCACATAGTCCCGAAGACCGCTTGTGGCGTTGTACAACTCGTAGTATGTCTGCTGTGGGAACGCCCCGCCGCCTGACATGGCGTTTATCACGAGAGAATTGCGGTTGAGCTTTGAGCCTATCTTTTCGGTGGAATCTCGCAGGTCGCTGATGGAAGAGGATACTACGGATATAAGCGTATCCGCCTCCTGCCGTGCGCTGTCCTCCATGCGGGAGCTGAATACTATGAGCAGCAGCGAGCTGCACAGCATGAGCGTGGTGAGGGTGGTGAAAAGCATTGAAGAAAACAGCTTTTCCCTGAATGTTCCGCGGGTAAATATAAGCTTCATCTGCCCGCCTCCTGTTCCATCAGGGCGGACCAGCGCTCCAGCATATGGTCGTGGTTTTCGCTTGCCCAGGATACGCTGTAGTCTATCAGGGCTATATCTTCAAGGGGCGAAAGCTCCTTCTGCCGCTGTATGTCGCTGCACACGGGCCGCCTGTAAAACTGTTGGGCAAGCCTTTCCTGAGCGCCGCGGCTCAGCACAAAGTCGAGAAACAGCTTGGCGTTGTCCTCGTGTGGCGCGCCTTTTATCAGGGCGCTGCCGTCGGGTACGGCGCTGGTGCCCTCGGCGGGGTACAGAAGCTTTATGTCGTACCCTTCAGCTATGCGCTTCATGGCTGTTTCTTCGAGGGTGATTCCTAAAAAGCAGGTGCCGTCGGCAACCGCCTTTACCACGTCGCCGGAGCCACCGAACTGGCTGCCGCCCAGGTTTTTTGCAAACTGCCGCAGCACCGACTCGGTATCCTTGGGTATTATCTGGCACAGCGTGGCGAGGGCGGTATAGCTGGAGCCTGAGGCAGAGGGGTCGGCAAAGGCTATCTTGCCCTTCCAGCGGGGGTCTATGAGGTCCCGCCAGCCTGTGACGGTATGGGCGGGAACCAGCTTTTGATTGTAGATTATTACTGTGGGAAGGATTGAGAAGGGCGCCCACATGTGATCCTCAGAGAGAAAAGCCGGGTCTATGCCCGCCTCTTCGGGGCTTTGATACGGGCTGAAGTAGCCCTTATACGATTCCAGACTGTCTACGCCGCCGCCGAACATTATGTCGCATACGGGGGATCCGGTTTCACTCGCTATACGCTCAAGAAGCTCGTTGGTGCCGCCCGTCTCAACAGTGACCCATATCCCGGTGCGGTTCTCGAATTCAGTGATTATGGGCTCATATACCTCCTGCTTGTGGGAGGTATATACGGTAAGCCTGTCAGCTTCATCGGGGGCGTACTGTGCAAGGGCATTTCCGTTCCGGGCGCAGCCTAAGCAGGACAACGCCCCAAGGCACACGCATAAGATCCATACAACCCTTGTGTTTCGCTTCATTGCGGTACCCTCCTTTGCAAAGGATTACAGCCCGGGTATGGTTTTTTCTATTATATAGGCTATTGCGTCGTGATTATTGTCCGGGGTTATGTAATGGGCCAAGGCCTTTACTTCTTCCGCGCCGTTTAGGGGGACGCATGCCACGTCCGCCCTTTGCAGCATCTCAAGGTCGTTCCAATAGTCCCCCACGCATATTATACTGCGCCCGGAAAGGGAGGAAAGTGTGCGCAGGGCTTCCACTCCGCTGCCCTTGTTTGTGCCGTGGGGCAAAAGCTCTATGTATTTGGCGTCCGGCAGTATGTCGGTTGTTCCGGGCACTATGTCGAATTTATCCTCGAGGCCGCGTTTTGCTATGAGCTCCCTGGCATAGTCGAGATCCTCCTCCGCACCCAGAAAAAGCGTCTTGAACCATGGCCTGTCCGCTATGTCATCAACCTTACAGAAGGTGCAGGGGCGGTGCATATCCACGAACGGCTTATATGAGCGTTTCTCCGGCGTTACGTAGAATATGCCGTATTCGGTGTACAGCTGTATATCCAGCCTTTTACCGCACTCCGCAAGCTCCTTTATAAGGGGGAGAGATTCGGCGTCGAGATAGTTTGCCAAGATGTAGCGCTTATTTACATAGTCGTATACCGCAGCCCCATTGAATACTATAGATGGTGCGTTGATGCTTATGCCCGGGAGGTGCTGCAAGGCGTTTTGCGAGGCGCGGCCGGTGGCAATACCGAACATGCCGCCCTGAGCTATAAAGTCCTCTATCGCATTCCTGTTATTGATAGAAACTTCGCCGCGGCAGTTAAAAAGCGTTCCGTCGAGGTCTGAAAACAATGCTGCATCGCTGCATTTCATAATAATGAATATCCTGCCATCAATGATAATTTACATTTTTTGTTATTATTCTTATCCAATATAAAGTATATCAAAAAATAGCTATTAAAGCAAAACATATCAGAATTTTGAAAATAATGACAGGATTATCCCCTGTAATAAACGAATAGAATGCCTGTAAAATAAAAACATAAGGCGGTATCTTATTCAACAAGCCATATCAAGAAACCGCTCGGTTCATAACACATCAAAATCAACAGGAGGAAAGAACAGTGAAAAAATTGATTGCTATCATGCTGGTACTCTGCATGGCGCTTAGCCTTGCTGCCTGCGCTGCCCCTGCGGCACCTGCAACCCAGGAAGCTCCCGAAGCCGAAGGCACCGAAGAAGCGGCGGCTCCCGCCGAGCCTGAGGCTGAGCTTACCGATACCCAGAAGATCATCAAGGAAGCCGAAGGCATGACCCTGGAAGAACTGGCCAAGAAGGCAATAGAAGAATCCAACGGCGCTACCTTCTACGGCGTTGGCAACTCCAGCCGCGGCAAGTCTGCACTGCCTCTGTTCATTGAGTACTTGCAGACCATCGACCCCAATTACACCATGGAGTTCGACTGGCAGCAGCCCAAGAACAACAAGATCTTCGATCAGCTCACCGCCGACTCCCTCAAGGACGTAGGCACCTATGCCATGACCCTCATTCAGGACGGCAACCAGATCGAGAGCAAAATGGTACGCACCGGCATCCTGGATACCTTCATACCCCTTGACTGGGCTGCCGCCAACGGCACAACCGCCGAAGAGTACGAGGGCTATCTGCCCCTCCAGACCCTGAACAAGGTATTCATGTTCAACAACACCGGCAGCAAGACCTACAAGAACTGCTGGGACTTTGTAGCCGAAGGCGAGCATGGCCTCTATATGGATATCGATTCCGAAATCGTGGGCAAGAACTTCCTCTATATGCTCACCGAGGATACCTATGCCGCGTATCTGAAGGCTGCCTTTGACGCCCTCGATGCCGAAAAGCAGGCTTACTTCAAGCCCGTTATCGACGAGATGGCTGCCGATGCGGCCGACTTGGGCCTCGGCGCTGACGGCGCATACGCCCTTGCTTGGATCAAACTGTGGGTAGAGAGCTACAATGCTCAGACCGATGACGGACCTATCTGCAACACCCTGGTGTCCAAGTCCGCAACCGATCAGTTCGGCCTTCTGGTATACTCCAAGCTCCGTTCCGTTGAGGAATCCGCCGGCGTATCCAAGAACAACATCACCGTCGCCGCTTATCAGGACGACTACACCGGCATCGGCGGCTACGGCTACTGCCATTATCTGTTTGTAACCGAGAACAGTCCCCTGCCCTGGACCGCCTGCGCCTTTATCGCTTACATGACCTGCACCGCCGATGGCTTCAGTGCCTGGGGCAAGGACATGGGCGGTTACTCCTCCAACCCCAAGGTCGCAGAGGAGGTCGAGGCCACCTATCATCACAGCCAGGGCGGCTATGAGGACGGCGTAAACGTATTCGACTGCAAGAACGACCGCGGCTTCGACTGGTGGAAGAACAACGGCGAGCTTGTCATTGAAGACCCCGAGTACTGCGCTTCCGTCGCCTTCACCGTAGGCAGCTGGATTGAGATGCTGACCAAGTACACCGAAGGTTAGTACTGTAAACTGAGTAAACGGCAAGGGCGTCTTACTTATCTAAGACGCCCTTATCGCCATCGGAGGTAACTATATGCAGCAAAACCCGCAACAGAAGGCCGGAGCGTGGCAGATACGCCTCAATAAGCTCAAGACCTATTTTTCCAAGCCGCAGAATGTCGTGCTGCTGCTAATGGGCATAGTGCTCACCATAACCACGGTGGCGCCCATAGTGGCAATAGTAAGGGATACCTTCGTTATCCACCCCGGAACCATAGACGAGCATCTTACCGGAATGTCCTCCGGTTATTCCGCCATTAACTATGTAGACCTGTTCACAAGCAGGCTGGCCAAGGCCAACCTTTGGACGCCGCTCCTGAACACGGTGCTGCTTTCAGTTATGTCCTGCGTTATATCAATACTATTCGGCGGCGTGTTTGCTTTCCTTATCACAAGGACAAACATGAAATTCAGAAAATACCTGAGCTCCATATTTATATTCCCATACATAATGCCCCAGTGGACCCTGGCGGTAGTATGGCAGAACCTCTTTAACAGCAACCTTATAACGGGCACATCAAACGGTCTGCTTGCTTCTGTATTCAATATCACCATGCCAATATGGTGGTGCAAGGGTCTTTTCCCCAGCGCCGTGGTGCTGGGCCTGCATTACGCGCCCTTCGCATACATACTCATAGGCGGCATATTCCGCAACATGGACGCCAACTTAGAAGAGGCGGCAACCATACTCGACACCCCCCGCTGGAAGACCATGTTCCGTGTGACGCTTCCCATGATAAAGCCCGCAATACTCTCCACCATACTTCTGGTATTCGGCAGCGCAATGGGCAGCTATCCCGTGCCGCATTACCTTGGCCTTGCGACGCTCTCCACAAAGTACGTGTCGCTGAACTCCAAATACACGGGTGAGGCCAGCATTTTAGCCATACTGATGATGATATTCGGCGTGGCGATACTGCTTCTGAACCAGATAAGCGTAAAAAGCAGAAAGAGCTATACCACGGTCACCGGCAAGTCCGGCCAGATATCCAAATTCAACCTGGGCAGATCCGGCAAGTACATCATAGCTATAATACTTATAATAATAACCTTTTTTACAAGCATATTCCCCATAGTGTCCTTCGCCTTTGAGACCTTCCTGCCAAATCCCGGCGACTACAGCTTCCTGTACACCGGCGACCCGGACAACCTGACCACAAAGTGGTGGGTCACCAACGAGAACATAAGTGAGAACGGCATGTACGGCCAACAGGGCATACTTTACAACGACATGATATGGCATGCCTACAAGGGAACCATAATGGTATCCGTATGCTGCGCGCTGACTGCCGGCACAATAGGCACGCTGATAGGCTATGCGGTATCCAAGAACCGCCGCAGCAGGTGGGCGAACTACGTGAACAGCATGGCGTTTCTGCCATACCTTATGCCTTCCATAGCGGTTGGCGTGGCCTTCTTCATACTGTTCTCAAATAAGTATGTGAACCTGTTCAACACCTACGCCCTGCTCATCATAGTGGGTACGGTAAAGTACATACCTTTTGCCAGCAGGAGCAGCCTTAACTCCATGCTTCAACTGAGCGGCGAGATAGAGGAGGCCGCAATAATTCAGGATATACCCTGGACAAAGCGAATGACCCGTATAATCATACCCATTCAGAAGACGTCCATCATAAGCGGCTATTTACTGCCCTTTATGACCTGCCTCCGCGAGCTGTCGCTGTTCATACTTCTTTGCGTGCAGGGCTTCATACTTTCCACCACGCTGGACTACTTTGACGAGATGGGTCTTTACGCCTTCTCAAGCGGCATAAATCTCATACTTATAGTGACCATACTCATCTGCAATGCGCTGGTAAACAAAGCAACCGGTGCAAGCCTTGATAAAGGTATAGGAGGTTAAGGCAATGCCTAAAATTGAACTGAAAAACGTTACAAAGAGATGGGGCGGCTTTTACGCAGTGGAAAACCTGAACCTTTCCATTGACGATGCCTCCTTCGTCACGCTGCTCGGCCCTTCCGGCTGCGGCAAGACCACTACATTGCGTATGATAGCCGGCTTGGAAACTCCCACCAGCGGCCGCATAGAGATAGGCGACACGGTGGTGTTCGACAGCGATCTCGGCATAAACATACCGCCAAACAAGCGCAAGGTGGGCTTCCTGTTCCAGAACTATGCCCTCTGGCCCAATATGACTGTATACGACAACATAGCCTTCGGCCTGAGCAACATAAAGGGCGAGATGGCAAAGGTGGACTTTGAAGCCCGCAACGCAGCAAAGCTCATCGATATACTAAGTAACCCTGCCGACGTAATAAGGCAGATAGAGGACTGCCGCAACAAGAAGGGCTCCCTCGACCAAAAAAAGGCCTACATAAAGCTCATAGATGCGTACACCATCTCCATGTTTACCGCCAAGGAGCTGTATAAGTATGACCTTCAGTCGTCAAAGGATCCTGCGAAGCTCGCTGCCGATATAACGGCCAAGCTGGCTGCCGTTGTAGATGGCAGGAAGGCCGCTGCAAAGGCCAAGGGCATGGAGCTCAATGCCGCCTGCGAGTTCACCAGGGACGGCAAGACCGTCATGGAGGAACGCAAGCTCACCAGGGAAGAGATAGACCTGTCCGTGCGCAGGGTATCCAGAATAGTCAAGATAAGCATGTTTATGGACAGATACCCGGCGGAGCTTTCCGGGGGGCAGCAGCAGCGCGTGGCAATAGCAAGAACCCTTGCGCCCGAGCCCTCCGTGCTGTTTATGGACGAACCCCTTTCCAACCTGGATGCAAAGCTGCGTTTGGAGATGCGCTATGAATTGCAGCGCCTGCACCTTGAGACGGGCAGTACCTTCGTATACGTCACCCATGACCAGATGGAGGCAATGACCCTCGCCACCAGGATATGCCTCATAAACAACGGAGTATTGCAGCAGTACGATCCGCCGCTCAAGGTATACAACAGCCCGGACAATCTCTTTGTGGCCGACTTCGTCGGCAATCCCTCCATAAACTTTATAAACGCCCACGGCGATCAGGAGGGCGAAAATATACGGCTTACAATGCTGGGCGGGGCGGAAGCCAGGTTCATCCCCAACGAAAAGCTGGACCTTGCAGCCTGGTATGTCAAGCGGGACGCCGATGCGGAGGTGGCAGCCGCCGCCAATGCCGAGCGGGCAAAGGCCAAGGGCTACGTGGAAAAGAGCAATAAGGACGAGACGTTCCGTCCCCATATTGCAAAGGTAGAGGAGAATGACGACGCCCTTACGGAGGAGCCCGAGATAGCGGATGGCGATTTCGTGCTGGGTGTAAGGCCCGAGTTCATCTCCATGTCCGGCGAGAGCGGCATAGACGGCGAGATATACGGAGTAATGCCCACCGGCATGGAGTGCACCCTGAAGATCAGGGTAGGCGAGTTCCTGCTTACCAGCGTAGCCTTCGGCAGCTCGCTTTTTGCCATAGGTACAAAGAGCAAGTTCAGCTTTACCGGCAGCGATATAATGCTCTTCGACCGCAAGTCCGGCAGACGAATAGTCTCTGGCAGGCTGGAGATAAAGTAAGCTGCATTAAAACAGTGGGCGGCGGTGCGCCGCCCCTTTTTTTCTGAAAAAATGTCTCTATCCCAGCTTCCCATTCAATTGAAAACAAAGTGAAAACGGCGAGATTATCAGGGAAAAGAACGCAAAAAGCCGCTCCGGAAGGCTATAATAGACCAACTTGAGCGGCAAAAGGTGTTCTTAATGCGATTTCGAGTATTTTTAGTTTCAAATATCTACGGTAAGCCATTCGTGCCGCGAACGCGCTCTGAAAACGAAAAGCCCAGACAACGTCTGGGCTTTTCGGGTGCATATCTTTGGGGTGCACCATTCTGGTAGCGGCGATGTGACTCGAACACATGACACTCCGGGTATGAACCGAATGCTCTAGCCAACTGAGCTACGCCGCCATATTGTTTTGCCGCCCGCATCCCGAATGGGATACGGGAGAAAATGGTTGCGGGGGAGGGACTTGAACCCCCGACCTCCGGGTTATGAGCCCGACGAGCTACCGACTGCTCTACCCCGCGACGTTACGCAAGGATTATAATAGCACAGGCCGTGCGTTAAGTCAAGGGGCAACCCAAAATTTTTTGCCGTGCTGCAATACACGTTGAACGGCAGAAAACAATAGCACAAGCGCAAAGGCCATAGTTGCGGATTTAAGAACCTGATGGCTTGCCAATTATATATTGTTGCGGTATAATATTACAAATTGCATTCTGCAGAGCATATAAATTGTCTATCAATTATATATTTTAATGTAATGCGAAAGGGGAAAAAACTAAATGGATAAGCTTCAAAAACGGTACGGTCTCCTGACGGCAATATGCATGGTAGTCGGTATAGTCATTGGCTCCGGCGTATTCTTCAAGGCGCAGACCATACTGCAAAAGACAGGCGGCAACATGCCTCTCGGTATACTTGCCTGGATCATAGGCGGCGTTATAATGCTCACCTGCCTGCTCGCTTTCTCAGTAATGGCGCAAAAGTTCGAAAAGGTCAACGGCATTGTGGACTATGCCGAGGCCTGTGTCGGCAGCAAGTACGCCTATTACGTAGGCTGGTTTCTCACCATAATATACTATCCCTGCCTTACCTCTGTGCTGTCCTGGCTCTCCGCCCGGTACACTCTGGTATTCATAACCTCCATAGCGCCTGATTTCCCACTGCTGGGTCTCGGCGCCGCCGCAGGCGCGGAGACTGTCCTGGGCCCCGAGTGTATGTCTCTGGCAATGTTCTATATGTGCTGCGCCTATGCCGTTAACGCCCTCTCGCCCAAGCTCGCTGGAAAGCTTCAGGTCTCCACCACTATAATCAAGCTCATACCCCTGTTCCTCATGGCAATAGTGGGAATAGTCGTCGGCATCGCAAACGGTACCCTTGCAAATAACTTCAATACCCTCGCAGATGTTGGTACCACCTCAACAAGCCCGCTGTTCGCTTCGGTCTGCGCTACTGCCTTCGCATATGAGGGCTGGATAATCGCAACATCTATAAACGCGGAGCTAAAGGACGCCAAGAAAAACCTGCCCCGCGCTCTGGTCATAGGCGCGATCATCATCATTGCCACCTACATCTTCTACTATGTCGGCGTAGCCGGCGGCGCTACTAACCAGGAGCTCATAGACTCCGGTGCTACCGTGGCCTTCATAAACGTATTCGGCAACGTACTCGGCAATATACTTAACCTGTTCATCGCAATATCCTGCATAGGCACCATGAACGGCCTTATGCTCGGCTGCGTGCGCGGTCTGTACTCCATAGCCGTCCGCGGCAGGGGTCCCGCTCCTCATGTATTCAGCCAGATAGACAAAGAGACCAACATGCCCCATAATTCCGCCATCGTTGGCCTGCTTCTGTGCGGCTTCTGGGGACTGTACTTCTTCCTGGCCAATCTGGCGGGCACCTGGTCCGGCCCCTTCGTGTTCGACTCCTCCGAGCTGCCCATAATCACCATATATATGCTGTACCTGCCCATATTCGTCATGTGGATAAAGAAGGCGACAGATGAGACCGCCATGCGCCGCTACGTATTGCCCTTACTGGCTATCTGCGGCTCACTGTTCATGATCTACGCCAGCATAATGGGCCACGGCATAGCATGCTTCTGGTATCTCATAGTGTTTGCCGCAGTAATGGCGGTAGGCTTCGCCTTCTCCAAGGAAAAGCCCATAAATTAAAAAGGACATACCATTGGGCTGCCGCAAAGCGGCAGCCATTTTTATTTGCTACTGATACCATCAGTTGACAAGGACACACAAGGTTTTAGGAGCCAAACAGCACGGCA
>ERZ1026844.186-NODE-186-length-50829-cov-17.549888_pt1 | contig 50829 bp, 63 predicted proteins | sample MGYA00380152_ERZ1026844 | MGnify/ENA primary metagenome ERZ1026844 (study PRJEB33269, sample SAMEA4719788) | human gut metagenome | biome: human-associated habitat; feature: organic feature; material: feces | place: Cameroon | collected 2013-10 ... | reverse complement strand
GAATATCCTGCGATAAACTCGCGGGTGCGCTCGGATTTGGGATTGTCGAACACCTCTTCTGGCGTTCCCTCCTCCTCGATAACTCCGTTATCCATGAAGATTATCCTGTCGGCGGCCTCGCGGGCAAAGTTCATCTCGTGGGTGACTATAACCATGGTCATCTTCTCCGCGGCGAGATCCTTTATTACCTTTAAAATCTCTCCCGTGAGCTCGGGGTCGAGCGCGCTCGTGGGCTCGTCGAAGAACAGAATCTTCGGCTTGAGAGCCATGGCGCGGGCTATCGACACGCGCTGCTGCTGACCGCCCGAAAGCTCGTAGGGATAGTTGTTCATCTTGTCGCTCAGACCGACTTTTTTAAGCAGCGCCTTGCCGTTCTCCTCAATTTCCGCGAGAATAGCCTTGCGGTTCTGCTTGAAATCGGGACGGTTTTTGGCGTGAATCTTTGCGGCGAGAGTGACGTTTTCGAGTGCGGTATACTGCGGGAACAGGTTGAAGGACTGGAACACGAGTCCTATCTTGAGCTGGTTCTCGCGCTTCTGCTCGGCGGTGAGCTTTTCGGTTCTGTCGCTGTCAAAAACAACGCCGCCGTCAACGGTTATCGAGCCGCTGTCCGCAGTTTCGAGCATATTTATGCAGCGAAGCAGAGTGGTTTTGCCGCTGCCGGAAGAGCCGATTATCGCAAGGACGTTTTTCTCCTCGAGAGAGAAGCTTATGCCCTTGAGCACATCCGAATCGCCGAAGGATTTTTTGAGATCTTTAACTTCAAGTATAGCCATGGTTAACCTCTGTAATAGTTAAGTTTCTTTTCGAGCGCGTTAAAGAGCAGAGTGAGAACTCCGCAGAAAATGAGATAGAATATCGCAGTATAGAACAGCGGCCAGATTATGGCGTAGACTTTAACAATATTCTGAGCCGACATAATAAGCTCGCCGACTGCAATAACATTCGCGAGCGATGTATCCTTGACGAGCGTAATTACCTCGTTGCTCATAGGCGCCATGATGCGCTTGACGACCTGAAACAGCACTACTTTGAAGAAGGTCTGTGTCTTCGTGAGTCCGAGAACCTGACCCGCCTCATACTGACCTGCCGGTATGCTCTCTATGCCGCCGCGGTATATCTCCGAAAAATACGCCGCATAGTTGATTATGAACGCTATGATAACGGCGATTATACGCGATCTGAACGGCGTGCCGAACACGAGGCCGGGAACATAAAAGACGACCATAATCTGGAGCATCAGCGGCGTTCCGCGGATTACCCACACAAAAGCACGGCTGATCCAGCGCAGGGGCTTGAAGCGGCTCATCGAACCGAGAGCTATCGGCAGACCGAGCGGTATAGCCGCGATGAGGGTTATAAAAAATATCAACAGCGTATATTTAAAGCCCCCGAGCAGCTGAGCGTTGACGCCGAGAAAATCCATTTATGTATCCTTCTTCCTTTGAGGTTATCTGACTGTCCGATATATATTAAAACATTTCTTCACACAACGCAAGCCCCGCCGCAGAAAGTCGGCAGGACCTGCGTGATTTTTTTGTTGCGTTACTGGGCGATAATTCTGCCGGAGAGGTTATACTTGTCGGCAAGCTTTGCAAGAGTACCGTCATCGTAGAGCTCTTTGATAGTGGCGTTGATCTTCGCGGTGAGTTCGGTGTCGCCTTGGCGGATACCGACCGCATAGACCTCGGAGTCTGCGTCCGAGATGACATCGACTATCATAAGATCGTCATAGTCGGTTCCCTCGCCGATGCTGCCCGCTGCGGTAACAGCGTCGATTATCGCGATATCGGCAGTCTTGCTCTTGACTTCCATGAGCGAAGTGCCCTGATCCTTGACGGGAAGGTAGCTCTTGCTGAGTCCCGCGTCTGCCTTGACGGCTATCTCGCCTGCGGAGCCTGCTTCTGCGACAACCTTGGCGCCGCTCATCGAAGCGAGATCCTTATACTTTGCGGCGTCAGCCTTGCGGATAACGGCGACCTGTGAGTTGTTCATGTAAGCGCCGGAGAAATTGATCTGATTCTTGAGCTCGTCCGTTGCGGTCATGCCGTTCCAGATGCAGTCGATGGTCTTGGAGTTGAGCTCGGTAACCTTGGAATCCCAGTCGATCTCCTGGAACTTGGCGGTCACGCCGAGCTTCTCGCAGACGGCCTGAGCAAACTCTGTCTCGAAGCCGACAAGCTTGCCGTTCTCCATATAGTTCATGGGTCTGAAGTAAGTAATTCCGATGACCAGCTCGCCCTTATCTGCGATATAGTCCCAATCGGTCTTATCGTTCTTCTTGCAGCCCGCAAAGCCGAGCGCGAGAACGAGGGTCAGGACTGCGAGCGAAAGTGCAACAATTCTTTTTTTCATGGTGTGTTCCTCCGTTTTCTTTAGTGTGGTTGTATGATATCACGTTACTGCGCTAAAGTCAACACTTTTTTTCAAAATTTTTTACTATCGGCGAAACTGTAAAAAATTTCGTTCTCAAGCCCCGCTTTTTATACAATAACACGGTAAAGCAATACCTCCCGTTTAAAAGCCCGGGAGGTACGGTATATTTTATTTATTTCGGATGCACGCGGCAGTCATTGCTTTTTGCCCTGAGCCGCAACCTTGTTTATTTTTGCGGCTATCACGGACGGGTCGCCGAGATACTGTTTCGAGATAACATTGAAGCTGTCGTCAAATTCATAGACAAGCGGGACGCCCGTCGGAAGATTCACCTTCATTATCTCGTCCGCTGTCAGCTTTTCAAGATGCATAACGAGCGCACGCAGCGAATTTCCGTGCGCCGCGATAATAACTCGCTTACCCGCGCGCATCTCAGGCGCTATCTCGCTTTCAAAATACGGCACGGTTCTCGCTATTGTGTCCTTGAGGCTCTCGCCGAGCGGAAGCTCCGCCCTGTCCTCGTCTCTGTACTGCGCCTGATTGGCGGGGTTTCGTTCATCTGAGGGCTCAAGCACGGGCGGTCGGACATCGAACGAGCGGCGCCATATGAGCACCTGCTCCTCGCCGAATTTTTCGGCGGTCTCGGATTTGTTCAGCCCCTGAAGCGCGCCGTAATGGCGTTCGTTCAGTTTATATGATTTTATAACCGGGAGCCATGCCCTGTCCATGACATCAAGCACAGCGTCAAGGGTATGAATAGCGCGTTTAAGATAAGATGTATAGCAAATATCGAAATCATATCCGCCGTCGAGCAGAGCCTTTCCCGCGGACAGCGCCTCTTTTCTGCCGCTATCGGACAGCTCCACGTCGGTCCAGCCGGTAAAGCGGTTTTCAAGATTCCATTCGCTTTCTCCGTGGCGAAGCAGTACAAGCTTCATTTTCACACAGCTCCTTTGTTTCAAGATAGCCGGAGTCTCCGACTCCCGCCTGCGGATATATTATACATCTTTTTGGTATGCAATGCTCCGCTTATTCATATTATTTAAAAATAATTTACAAATTCGCATGATTGCGCACAGCCGGCACGCCGATATTTTTCTTGAACAGCCTAATTCAAATGAGGTTTAACACGTATTTATCATAAGCAAACAGTCAAAAAAAATATAAAAAGAGCCCGGAAATACCGAGGCTCGTCGTCGAAAGGCTAAACTTATGAAACAGTTTAGAAAATCATTAAAAAAAAATCATAGCAATAGAAGAAAATTTTTAATTAAAAAATATTGACAAGCGCCTGTCTAATGTGTTAGACTAAAGACGTAGTCTAATGCATTAGTCTATGGTGGCTCAGCATACAAGCAATTACAATGAGTGGGCAAGTAGCAGTAAAAACGGTTGGGATAATATCGGCGGTGACGGAGGTAAATATGCTCGAGTCAGAAAATAACAAATGAGGGATTAAAATGAAGAGTATATTAAAGAGAGTATTATTAGCTGCTTTATTATTAGTAAATTTATCAACGCTGCTGTTGGATTGGCAGACAATTGAGGGAATAACTTCACGCGATGGCGTACTTGTTCTTTCCGGTAATATTGTTTTATCAGGTGTTATTTTATGTATTTTCTTTTTGAGTTTATTGCTTTACAAAAAGTTAAAGACAATATGTTTTATAAGCGGCTTGTGCTCTCTTAGTATGTTGTTTGCACTTGAATTTTCCAAATTTGAATCATACGGAAGATTTAATAACTCAGCGATAGGTGTCTATTTGGGATTATTGACTATGATAATTACTATTGCAGCATTTATCTTGTTGTTAAGAAAAGAAACATTTCTTGCTGATAAATAAAATAGGGAGGGTGTCAATATTAACACCCTCTTCCTATACTCTGTTTTTAAGCCCGCTCTCTGTGTCAGCGCAATATATGCGGCGGCGATGGGTTATACAAGGCTTGCCGCCGGAGCGCATTATCTCACGGACGTGGCAGCCGCCGCGATAATCGGATACACGGCATTTTTGACGGCCGGAGCGATTTACATAAAGCTCTCGGCGAAGATATAAAATAACACGGTGCGAGTTCCGCGCCGTGTTTTTACGTCTGTATTATCTTTGAACAGGAGAAATTATCGGCTTTCCGTCTCTGTCAAGCAGAGGCGTCATGCCGCCTGCATAGCCGCTTGTATGAAACAGGTAATTTACTCCTGTTTCTTTATCGACCCAGATTTCCGTGGTTGACAGCGCTCCCTGCGAATAGACATTTTCAAATCTGTCGTTTTTAGCCATTGTATTGTCTCCGTGAATTTATTTGTCAACGCACAAGCTCTCTTATAATACCTATAACAAGCAAATGGAGAGGATAATATGCGTAGAACAGCCACTTCATAAATTTATTGATTTTCGGGCTTCTTCCGCGCTTTCCGTTATAGAGGAACAGGAGCGGTACGGCGAGCACCGCGCAGAGCTGTATAAGCCCGTATATCTTATCTATCGCAAAGAAATAGACAACGGCATAGACCGCAACCCAGAGCACACACCACGCTATCTGCTTTTTCGGCTCTCCCCTGTTCATGCCTATCGACATTATACTGAGCGACGCTATGCAGCTCCAATCGGCAGGAAGTGCCGCGGCGCAAATGAGCAAGGTCAGGATTACCTTTACGGGCATACCGAGGCGCTCATCCTTTGCTACTCGCAGCATAACGAGTCCCCACGCGAGCGACCATATGACGCCCGTCTGATTGAGCACGCTCCCGTAATAAAACGGGATAAACGAATGCCAATCCACGAAGTCGTTTGAAGCGAGCACATAGGCAAAATGTGATATAACGGCGAGCACGAACAGGCGCGCCGTATACTTTTTCACATCGTGCGTATAGTGATAGCCCTCGGCGATAAAAAAGCACATGACGGGGCAGGTCAGCCTGCCTATTATATGTAAAATAATCGGCAGAGGCTCCGCGGGATAGCCGGGAAACAGAAGCCACGCAATATGATCCGCCGTCATGGCGACTATCGCAATAAGCTTCAGCATATTCGAATCGAGCCTGCGGCAGTTCACTGTTTTCTGCATAAAATCACCTTGTTTCGAGTATACATAACATCTGATTTTAGCATAATACTTTTATAGTGCCGTGTCAAGCGAATATGCGGCAGAAAAGTCTGTTCGCCATGCAGCATCGCAAATTCGCACAAATCGCGTCAATATTGAAATGTTCCCGGCATTTTGATACAATACTGTAGGGTGAGGCAATGAAAATACAGATTGATACAACACTTGAACGGGACATCGATCTTCTTATCCTCGAAGAATTCATTTCCGATGAAAGTTTTGCGAGAATTTTTCTAACCGCTGTCGGAATCAGCGAACCGTATATAATCGAGGAAGCAATTCATTCTAAAACAGATGCCACCCTCGGCGAATCGGATATTGTTTTCATTTTAAATACGAGCGGCAAGCGACACGCATTACATATTGAGGATAAAATCGATGCAATGGCGATGCCCGAACAGCATAATCGATACATCCTTCGTGCACAAAAGGATATTGTCGGCGGCCAATACGATTCTTTTTCTGTTTTAATTGTTGCGCCGAACAAGTACCTTTCGCACAACAAAGAAGCTCAGAAATATATACACCGGGTAAGTTATGAGCAAATGCTTGAACATTATTTATCGCGCTCCGATACACGTTCAAAATACAAATCGGCACTTATCGAGCGCGCCATTCTCGAACAGAAATCCGGCTATCAATACGAAGCCAATCCTTGTGTAGTAGAGTTTTGTGCTGCAATGACAGCATATCAAAGAGAGAAATATCCGGGTCTTCCGACAGGCTCAGTCGCATGGTGGCCGGGATACCCCACTCTTTTAAAAGATACTGTGACGATTTTCAAGGCGGATAAAGGCTTTTGCGACCTCCAGTTTGGACACACTTCGGCTCAGGATTTGTTTGCACGGACTAAGAAATATCTCGCAAAATGCATGACCGTGGTACAGACCGGCAAATCCGCTTCTGTACGCATTATCGTTTCCCCCATACGGTTCGAAAACCGTTTTGAAGATGAAATCGAAAAAGTTGACGAGGCATTGGCAGCAATTGCACAGCTATATGCCCTGTCTGAAAAAATTGCAGAAATTGACTTGAGGGAGAAGCATGAACAAAGCAAACCTACATAAGCTTATCGACAGATACGAAGAAAACTTCTATATTTTAAATAATTCCGAGCATGATGAGATTTTTAAATGGCGTGCGGCCAAACAGTTTCGTGATGTATGGTTCTCAAAAGAAGCCGAGGCTATGCCCTTTTCCGCAAAATTTGCGCTGGCGACAAAGCATTTTTCCGTATTGACGGACAACAGCTATATTTCTCCCTCAAACGGAGTTATTAAAATCGCGGAACACGACCAAGATGGTGTGCGTCACCTGTTCGAGGACTTTTTGTTTGCGGAGGACAGCGGAAATCTTGATGCGCGGCAAAACAACACCGATAAATTTCTTGAGGAGTTTGATAAGCTGCGAATAAAATATTATCCGCAGAGCTTCAAGTTCAAGCAGGACAGACATTCGGCATCCTGCTATTTAGCTTTTTATGCACCCGATATCAACTTCATTTACCGCTACAGCGACGCAGAAGCGTTTGCGCAGCACATAGAATTCGGCAAAGACATAGGTTCCGGAGAATCATTCAGGCTCGACTGCTACTATGAGATGTGCGAAATTATCGTCGCGGCCTTGAGGGAGCATCCCGATCTGCTTGAAAAGCATTTTACATTTTTGAGCGACAAATGCTACCCCGATGAAAGTTTGCACCTGCTTGCTTTTGACCTTATGTACTGCTGCAGAACCTATAATTATTATAACGGCATGTCTCACATCTCCAAAAAGGAGAGCATAAAAGCTTTTACGTTGAAAGAGGCGCGGGAGAAAGAAAGGTTGGAGCGGTTAGCACGCATAGCCGAGCTGACCGACGAGCGGAGCCGTTTGGAGATGCGGCGCGCGCAAATCGGTGAAATCTCGCTTCTCAATGTCGAGGTTACACAGCAGGCCTACGGAAAGGGTATTATTATCGCTCAGCAGGGAAACAAGGTCACCGTAAAATTTGATTCCGCGGAAAAGATTTTTGTAATCAGCAAAAAATATCCCGTGCGCCCTAAATTCGAAAACGATGACGAAACAGTTGAAGTCTTTACCGAATACGAGAATTTGAACAAAAGAATCGAAGCTTTAAATTGGCAAATCGAGCACACATAACTAAAGCTCATATAGATTTTACAAACACACATACTCAGTTTTACACGGTCTGATTTTCAGACCGTGTTTTTATTTTCATTTGCACAAAACGATGAAAATTTTTATAAACTTTTCGGCAAATCTGCATAGAGTTTTATTGACTTTTTTGCGACACAAGTTTAATATAAAAAACGATAGGAAATTTTCCGAGGCGGTGAAAAATAATGAAAAGCAAAAACGGACTTTCAAACGCAAAATTCTGGATCCTCGTATGGGGACTCGGAATCGCCGGGCAAATCTGCTGGAACATGGAAAACCAGTGGTTCAACACCTTTGTCTACGCAAAAATCGCAAAAGATCCGACAATAATCTCCTGGATGGTTGGCGTTTCCGCAACGGCAACGACCATATCCACCTTCCTCTTCGGCTGTATCTCCGACAGAATAGGCAAGCGCAAGATAATGGCGTCTGTCGGCTATATCCTTTGGGGCATATTCACCATTGTTTTCGGGCTGACGCAGTATCTTGTGCGCGGCAGCAGTGATACACCGTCCGTGCTCATGGCAGTCGGCGTTGCAGTCGTCGCGGCGGACGCGATAATGAGCTTCTTCGGCTCGATGGGAAATGATATCGGCTTCAACGCATGGGTCAACGACCACATGAAAGACAGCAACAAGGGGCAGATAGGCGCGGCTCTTGCCACTCAGCCTGTCATAGGCACGATAGTCGGAACCGTAGCCGGCGGAATGTTAGTCGGCAGCAATGACAACTATATGCGCCTGTTTCTCGTCATGGGCGTCGCCGTTATTCTTTTCGGCATATACTGCCTGTTTGCGATGAAGGACAGCCCGGAGCTAAAGCCCGGCAAGCGAGGCACATTTGCTCAGCAGTTTTTCAGCATACTCAACTTCAAGAACTACATAAAGCACAAGGAGCTCGCGTGGGTCAACCTCTCGCTCTCCGTCTATTTTATAGCGTTCAATATGTACTTCGCCCATATCGGCAACTACATGATATATTATCTCGGCTTCTCCGCCGATATGATGGGATACATCGAGGGCGTCGCCCTTGTGCTTGCGATGCTGTTCACTATCCCCTGCACAAAGCTTCTCAACAACAATAAAGCCCCTCTGCTCTGCTTCATTTCAACCGTTCTCAACAGCCTAGGAGTCGGACTGCTGGGGTTGTTCGTAAGGCCGGAAAACGTCAACACAAATTCAATTTGGAATCCGATGCTTCTGCTCGGCGTGCTGTTGCTCGGCATGGGATATGTGCTGTTTTTGCAGAGCAGCACGGTCTGGGGCAAGCAGCTCTATCCCGAGGACGCAAGAGGTCAGTTTGAGGGAATACGTATTCTCTTCTTCGTACTCATCCCGATGGTAGTGGCGCCGCTTATCGCAAACCCGATAATCAAAAAGAGCGGAGAATTTGTTGACGAAAACGGTCTGACGGCATATCTGCCGACCTACACCCTTCTCCTCGTCGGCGCGGCTCTTGTTCTGCTGACGGTAATCCCGCTCATCCCGGCAAAGAAATACCACGACAGGCGCATAAGCGAAAAGAAAGCGGAGGGCGGAAAATGAGAAGCGATCTTCCCGTAACCGAGCTCGCTGAAAATGTATATCTGCTAAACGAATTTGACGGCACGAACTGTTATCTTGTCGTCGGCAGCGAAAAGGCTTTGCTGATAGACTGCGGCACGGGCTTTTGCGACATAAGGGGCGCAGCCGAAAAGCTCACCGACCTGCCGATAACTCTCGCCGCGACGCACGGACACGGCGACCACATCGGCGGCGCGGGTCAGTTTGAAGAGATATACATTCACCGCGCGGACTGCGAACGACTCAACAAAGCGCAGATGTCGCTGCTGTTTCGCAAGGCATTTCTCGCGTCAAACGCGCCCGTAAAATCGCACGGATTCAAGACGAGCGACGTAAAGCCCGGCAAGTATAAAACAAAAATCATTCCCATGGACGACGGACATATTTTTGACCTCGGAGGGAAATCCGTGCGGGTAAAGCACACTCCCGGTCACTCACGCGGCAGCGTCGCGTTCATCGACGAGCAGGACAAAATAATATTCAGCGGAGACAATGTCTGCGATGCGCTTTGGATGCAGCTGCCCGGAGTTACGAGCATTGAGGAATGGCTTCCGAGCGCCCGGTGGCTGTACGGCATGAGCGAAGATTACAGAATCTTCTGGGGTCACAGAGTCCCGCAGCTCGAGCGCGGCTACATCGCTCAGGTCATAGCCTGGGGCGAGGAAATAATGGCAAAAAGTCGGGGAAACACAAAGCTGCCGAGGATAACGCAGTATCCGAACAGACCCGACGGAATAATCTATCGCACCGACAAAGTATTCAGGAAATGAGGGTAAAAATATGAAAAAGAACATCGCAGGCACCGAGGAAAGAGTGTCCGCATCAAGTAAGTTTTGGCTTTGCTCGGCGGACTGCCTTTGCACAACGATAAACAGCCTGCTGACCGGCGGAGGAATGACATATTTCTTCACGAAATTTCTCGGCCTTTCCGAGGGACGTGCGAGCACGGTATGGATGATTTTCGCCATATGGAACGCACTGAACGACCCGCTGTTCGGCTATATCTCCGACCACACAAAGTCAAAGCTCGGGCGCAGAATACCGTATATCAGATACGGCGCGTTCTTCTATTCGCTGATATTCGTGCTGACCTGGATAAGATGGCCGCTCGGGACTTCGCAGACGGCACTGTTCATTCAGATGCTTTCTACACTGTTCCTGTTTGACACGCTTTATACGGCGATTGCAACCTCGCTCTATGTCATGCCTTACACCATGGCGGTATCGAATAAGGCGCGCAGCGGCATCTTCCTTTGGAAGATATTCTTCACGCTTATCGCCATGGCCGTTCCGCTCGTAGTTTTCCCGCTGATAAAGCCGGAGGTCGGCAGCGACCCGACAAAATTCCAGCTGATAATGACGGGAATAGGCGTACTCGCGTTCGTTATAATATTTGTGTCGACCTTCTTCTACAAAGAAAAGGTCACAACAGAGAGCGACAGGAACGAAAACATTTTCAAGGCAGTTATAGACTGCTTCAGGAACCGCTCGTTTGTCGTTTTTGAGGTGCTCTCTTTCACGGTTGTGTTCATTCAGACGATACTTATGCAGGGCGTTATATACTATTTTGACGAATTTGACCTGCCTATGCCGATAGCCTACGGCGCGCTGGGGCTCGGCGCGGTGCTCGGAGTTATTCTGTGGGCGACTAAGGTCAGGACATGGGGCATCAAAAAATGCGTATTCATCATGTGCTTGATATTCGCCTGCGGCTCTGCGGCAATGGCGATATTCGGCAAGATAAGCGTTATTGCCGTTCTCGGGTTCTTCACTGCCGGCATGGGCTTTGCGGGCGGAATGTACCTCGTTCCGCTGATGAACGGCGATGTTATCGACTACGACGAGAGCGTCGGCGGACTGCGCCGCGAGGGTATGTACGCGGGAGTCAACAGCCTGATAACAAAGCCCGCAATCAGCTTTGCAAACTCCGCATTCCTGCTCATAGCAAAGGCGTTCGGCTACGACACGTCTCTCGCCTCCGGAATGCAGAGCGAATGGGCAAAGCAGGGCGTGCTCGTCGCATGGATGGCGGCGCCCGCCGCGCTGCTCATAATATGCGCAATAAGCCTGCGATTCTATCCCCTCGCAGGAAAGAAATGGGACGAGACCAAAAAAGCCCTCGAGGAAAAACACAGAGGCTGATACTTCTAAGGGGAGCCGACAGATTCGGCTCCCCTGCTCCGCGCACGGAATAATTTTGCGCAACGGGCGACTTTATTGAAAAAAGCTCTTGCAATTTCCGCGACAATAGTATATAATTCTTAAAGCGCTTCGGGGTGTGGCGAAGTTTGGTATCGCGCTTGGTTCGGGACCAAGAGGCCATGGGTTCGAATCCCGTCACTCCGACCATGCGAAAGCCTTGATTCTTAACGGTTTCAAGGCTTTTTTCATTTCTATTTCGATGCACTCAAAATGAAATCCGTAGTAGCCCTGTAGTAACAGTCGATTTTTACCAGCGCAAATATTATTTGATTTTTAAAGCATATAATGTTATAATGCACTTAAAGAGCCTCCGGCTCTATGTCCTATTTCACGCAGCTCTCGGTCTGACCGGGAGCCGCAAATTATATATAAACGAGAAACCGGGCAGAGGGAAATCCCCTGCCCGGTTGTGTTTTAAATCGCTCCGAAAAGCTTTTAAATCGCTCCGAAGAGCTTGAGAATCTGCACGACTGCCCAAGCGCCGTAAAGCCCGAGCAAATTAAGTAGATTATAGATGATTGCTGTTATCATATGTTATACCTCCGTAAGGTTTGAAACCGCTACCCACGACGATATGTCGCTGAGCAGTGCTTCTTTTACGCCTTTGTTTGTCTGTATCTTTGATACCTTGTGTTTTGTCGGTGCAAGCTGAGCAGCGGGAACAAGCTTTCCTCTCGTGCCGCTCAAGCCTCCGTAAACTGCGCCCTTTTTGATAGTAACCGTGCTGCCGACGGCGATTCCTTTTTTTGAAGCTGATACGACGGTTATATCCTTGAGATATACCCAGCTGCTGATTTCTCTCAGCAGTGCCTTATTGTCCTGTATCTTGCTCACGGTATGTTTGCGCAGCTTTACCCATGCAGGGATGCGCTGCCCGGTTGCGTAGATACTGCCGGTTATTTTCACTTTATCACCGACAGCAATTTTCGATGTTGCCGTCGGTTTCTTCTGCGGAGCACTCGCACTCGCGTAGGTTATCCACGGGCACTTTCCCCAATGCACCCACGGTCGACTGTGCAGAGCCGTTCTCACAACGCCTCCGCCGCAGCTCACGGTGCATTCTATTACATATCCGTTGCCTTCATAGATCCCGACATGGCCGTCCATGAACACGAGAATACCGGGTATTTCGGGGAGTTTGCCTATGTTTCCGTGCTCAACGCACCTTGAAAGCATACCGTTAGCAGACACATCCTGCACGGCATTATATTTAGGCACCGCCGTGTTGCCGTCGCTCCACAGATAGCCTTTAATGAGTCCGACACAGTCATGCACCCTTTTGCCGATGTCTTTCTTACATTCCGCATATCTGGCGTTGGTGTAAAAGGATGGGTACTGATGGCGCTTTGAATCGAGCAGCGTCTGCGTTCCGGTCTGCCCAAAGGTGCCGTACCAGTACGGATTCCCGAGATTTGCTCTCGCATACGACACAAGCCCGGTGTTAGTCTTTGTCATTTTTACCGCTCTCCTTTTTAAGCTGCTTGTTGATCTCCGCAACCGCCGCTTCGATGAGCATGTCCATTTCGATTTCGGAAATCGTTATGCCCTTTTCATTGAGCATTTCAATAATGTTTTCCTTAACTTTTGCGAGCTTTTCAGCCCCGTGTAAATCTTTATACAGCTGCTCAGCGGCGTTTACACAGGTTCTTACCACTGCTTCTTTGGTTTTGTCCGTGGTAAATTTGGCGATGATTTTCTTCACCGCTATACCGACAAAACCGAGAATGGCTGTCAAAACCGTGTAAATCAGTGTCATGCCGTACTCCGACCAAAATTCTGCGAACATGAAATAACCTCCTTATTTTTTATACATCTGCTGTTCAAGCGTGTCTATCCTGTGATGCGCCTGTTTAGCGGACGACTCGACATAGGATAGACGCTCAAGAACCTTGCTGATTTGATCGTCCTGCTTTTCCTGCTTATGCTTGATATCGTCGACTCCGCTTTTTATGTAACCGAGCTCGGTCAATATAGTGCCGTCCTTCTCGCCCTCGCCTTTGATATCGTGCTTTTCGCTGCGCTTGTGGGCTAAATATCCGAAGATGATCGCACACACGGTACTGACGACGCTCAATACCGTTAAGAAGATGTTCACACCACCCATTTAACCACCTCCCCGTGCCCTATCGAAATACAGATTTTCAAATTATACCTCCCCGTCAACCGTCATACTTTGCAAGGATGCGCTCAAGCTCCGCGCCGTATTTTTTTCGCTGACCTTTCGGGATATGCGCAGCTACGGTCAGCAAGTCCGCCCTGACCTCGGCCGCTTCGATTATCTTGGCTGTCGATTTTTCGACGATGTTATTAACTTCACTGATTTTCATCGACCGCGCCTCCTATCTGATGTAGTGCCGCCTCCAGCTGCTCGGGGGTCGCTTCGTCCGTCTGCGGCTGCTCCGTCCACACCTGCGTTATTTCTGTTTCCGTCTCCGTCCATGAGCCGATATAGCTCTTTCCGTCGGACGGGCAGTCGGTTAAAATTAGCGGCTTATAGCCGTACTGCAAAAGCAAATCCGGGTCGTTTGTAAATACGTCGCCGTCCGCCGTTTTTATCGGTCGCGGTGCACCACGAAGTTCTCCGTTTACAAGTTTTCCGTATATCATTTAATCACCCCCATGTAAAAGAGCCTGTGCCTTGATTGTAAAGCGTTTGTTTTTTGACTAAATCGTACATACACGGCACACCGTCTGTGTCGAGGCACGGGCGCATATCGCAAGCAAGCTCGCCGTTTTTATAAAATCGGCAATAATAAATCTGCGACTTGCTCATATTGGTTACACCCGTTAGATCGTGCCGAGCAAATAGGTATAATGATAACTGAGAGCCGATATAACCCGTAGCATCAGGACTTTCTCTCTTCTCTATGCCCGTGCTGTCTGTTAGTTTAAACAAGGCACCCGTATTCTTTAAAATTAACGGTTTTGTCATACTGCTAATATCAAATGCGACAGCTGCATTTCTGATAATCCATAGTGAGTTCCCGCTGACGGCGGCGGCAAACTTGTGTTTTCTATCATCCGAATCCTGCGCCCCGAGGAGTGTGTCGCCAGCAGAGACTTCAAATTTAACCTCAATGTCGCTGCTTGCGCCGTACCTGTAGCCCGTGTCTATCCATTGTCCGCCGGAAGCCTTCAAATAATCGACTGCGGTATAACCTTCGGGCAATCCGCTCTGCGCTTGCGCCTTTTGCCATATAAATCTGCGCCTGTTCATGTGCCCTCACCGACCTTCTGAGCCGCCAGAACCTTGTCCTTGAAGCTGAGCTCCCATGTCTCGCCGTTTTTGAAATCGGGCGCTGTGCCGATATATTTGGTATCAGCGGGAAGTGTGACGGTGATATTGCCGCTCGCAGCGAAGGTCAGACGCATCCAGCACTCGAAGTCGCCTGTTGGATAGCTCAATCTCAATGTTAACACATCGGTAAGCCGATACTCGGTGTTGTCGGCGAGGGTTATATATAGACCCTCAGAGATTTTTTGAGCGACTATGGGTTTGTTATTATAATAAAGAACTCCATTAGAGTCGGAAAGACCATCAAGTACGGACTTATTACTATGCTCGTGGGCTTTCTCAACCGCAGGATAGACCACATAGTTAAGAATTGTTTGTAAACTCGATGACTCCGCAGAAGCGTCGGCAGATATTTTGGCTTTAATGGTGCTTGCCTCAAGCTCTCCTATGTAAATATCCCACGTGTCTGTATTGTCCACATATACGGAAAAAACTGCCCCAACAAACATTGAAAACTCATAATCGGTTTCTGTAGCTAACACAAGAGGAATTAAATATACCGTATTATCACCTGTAATTGTACAAACCGCCAAAATTTGTTTGCCCGCCTTGTAAGCCTCATCTATTTGTGTATAGGTTTTATCATGGGAGGTAATCGTATATTCTGCTCCTGATTGAACTTGTACATTAACAATAAAAAGTTCGGTTCCCGTTGAACCTCCGCCACCTATAGCCTTGCCATCGTACAGCAGCGTGCCGGTATCATCGGCGGTCAACAGGTCAATGACCGGCTTGTTATCATGGCTGTGCCGCGCGGCGGTATTCTGGTTGACCTCCGCTACAATCCCCGGCTGCTGCGGATCTATGTCGGCGTCACCGTCCGCCGCTCTGCAAAAGTGCAGCTGTACCATGCGCGACTTGTAGACCTGTTCATTGCCGATATAGCCGATGAGCGTCACGCAGCAAAAGGCTGTCGCGGTAACAGCCGCGGGCAACGGGTAGGCAAGGGTTCCGTCTGATCTTTTGGATATTATCTCCGACACGCCGCCGGGCTCAAAGCAGAGGCGATACACAGCCTCATCCGGCATGATAGCCGGTGGAGTGATAATAAGCTCCGTGGCATTATGTTCGCCGACGATACCGGCCTCACAGTCATATCTGTGCTCGGCAAAGTTAAGCCTGCACTGTCTCATCTTCTCCAACGACAGTCTCACCTGCTTCCTGTTTTTCGTCTTCGCTGTCTTCTTCGAGTGAGGACAGCAGTTTGTTGAGTTCCTCCTTTATGCCGAGGCATACCATCCGACAATTTTCGTATGTCTTCTGTTCGGCTTCGATTTCGGATATGCGGGTTTTGATTTTTTTTACTGCTTTTGAATCTGTCATAACATTAGGCTCCTCATGTAATCTTTTTTGCTGCATTGGTACCCCATTTGGCATAAATTCCGTCATTGCCAACGATAATATCGCCGGTATACCCTTTGTATGTCTTGCCACTTGTGTCCTTCCATGTACCACCCATCAAGCGCATTGTAATCTCGCCTGCGGCGTTTTTATAAAAATCAACGCGCGCCTCCAATGTGTCCAACCCGCTCGATGCTCTGGCACGATTGCGCAGTTCTAAGGCCGCTGTGCCACGATCGATGCTTGCATTGTTTTCGCTCACTGTCACGGTACCAATGCCCAAACCGACTGTGTATTCAGCCCCGCCAATCTTTTTGTGGTGTATCAAACCTGCAAATTGGTTTTCCAGGCATTCATTCGTCTCAACCATTTGTCTGATGCGTGTTTTATTGGCTTCAATGAGCATATAATCCGTTGACCAGCTATGGGCAAGATTAAGCACAACAGGCTTAACAAGCGAGGCAGTATTTTCGGACGTTCCAAACCTGAATCCTTTCGACGTGCTTCCCGAGCCGGAAGGTTCGGGAGAGGCAAAGGTAACATACCAGCTGGCAGAAGCCGCGGTTGAATAGAGCAGTGTGTCGAGTATCGACAGGTATTTATAGCTCGTTCCTTGTGATTGATTGAGAGCTTGGTATAATTCGAGATAGCCGGCCGAGAGATCCGTCTTAAAGCCCTCTCTTTCAGCCGTAAAGGAACCGTTCTCGATTTTTACACCCTGCGCATTTATCGTCGTTGTCGCGTTGCTCAGCTCGGACGGGGAGCCGAGATTATCAAAACGTATGTTGATCTCATTGCTCAGTTGCTCTATGGTTGACGATGTAACATAGTCGCCCTCGATTTTAGTGACGCGAGACTGTATGCTGTTTGAAGTCTGTTTCAAGGTGCTTACCTCACCCGACAGGCCGCTCATATTCTGCACAAGCGTTTGTATGCTAAGGTTCTGGTGGTCAACCTGCAGCTGTACCTTTTTAAGTGACTGTATAACGCTGCCGGCCATTTTGTAATCGGTTTTTCTGACTGTCTGAGCCTCTGCGGAAAGCTTTGACCTGATACGCGCAGTAGTTTCTATTTGCAGCACCGTCGCCGCGAAATATGTCCCGTCTTTATCCTGGACGCTTATGGTGTCGTTCAAATCAAAAATATAATCATCAATGCAGTCGGTGATTTGAAACGGAACAATCGACATACCGAAGATCTGCGCGGCAACGGTTTTTATGCTGCTTTCGCGCGTCTTGTCGATGAAAGGATTGTCATCTATGCGCCACTGATAGAGATTCTCCGGTGCGGTAGCCGGATACGTGATATCGTCGTCGTATCCGTCATGTCCGAAAACCAAAGAGTTTATTGCGCCGAATTTCGGTTCTTTTGAAACAGTCTTATACCGCGATTTGCCTATCTTAATTCCGGTGTTGCTTGGTTTACTTATCCGCAGACCGCCCGTGCGGCTTATCTGCGCTATGCACCCTCCGAGCTCGGCCGCGCGAGAAATGAGCTCGCGGTCAGTCATGGAGGCATCCATGTTAGGCACTTCCGTCAGCTTAAAAGTCGACATAGGAAATGTCGCTGTTTCCAGTGCAACGCCGTGGCGCTGGCAGATCTCCTTCACGAACGCTCCCAATGTCGTCGGGTAAGTCAGCTTGCCGCCGTATGCGCAGTCAAAAAGCACTGCACGGTCAGTACCTTTAAAAGATATTGACCGCGCAGTTTTGTTGTTTGTAATGTCCTCATCCTTTGCAGTAAAAAGACCCATCGGAATCCATGTCACCGCACCGTCTATCTCAAGGCCGCGATATACCGACACTTCTTTTCCGTTAAGGTTAACAGAGCCGTTGAGATTGTATATCTCGAATTCACAGCTCTTTGACGGGAACCCGCCTATCATTTTACTGTTGGAATGCGATATCTTCGGACATGTCCTCAAGTGTTGCTGTCCGGTATAGGTTACACCGCCGACCACAATCTTTGACTTCGCCGCACGAACCCTGGATGACGCTATGTAGTTTTTATAGCTTGTACTCGCTGCATACATTTTTTCGCCCTCCTTAGCTGTTCGGAACGGTCTGAACGAAGCGCAGCTCAAACGCCTCAATGACATATTCGCCGTTAATCAGCGCGTGTGCCGTCACTGCGTCAGAAACCGGGTACATCGTTTTTGTCAGGAACGTGCCGGCGCGCAGGTCATAAAATTTTACAGTGCATTCGGTCATCGCCCTGACCTGCAGGATTTTTCTGATTTCCGCCTCGGTTTTATCCTTTTCAAAGGTCAGAACAAGCTTATCGCGCTCCGGCAAAACCTCGCGAATCATCAGATTTTCATCGGTTGCTCCCGACCCTTCCGAGTCGGTCTGCGGATATTCCCAGCCTATTCCGTCGGCAGTGAGCGTTATGCTGCCGTTTATAAGCACTTCATATTTTTCCACGCATTACACCTCCAAAAGGATCCTGCCCTCGGCAACCTGGGCTTCGTTGATAGTCTTGATAATCGTTCGGCCGTCGGGGTAACGGATAAGCAGTTCGATTTGCAGTTTGACCTTTTGAGCAAGTCCTCCGACTTTGGCAAGTGCAAGCTCGACCTGCTCGCGAATCTTAGATTCGGGCGACACTATTTCACCCTCGCGGGTGTTATCGCCGACTATGGCGAGCTGCGGATTGTTGGCTGCCACCCAGGCGCCCTGTGCCAGACGCGGAAGCTTCACGGCGGGAATCTGTTTTATGTTAAAGCCTAAAGACCTCCCGCCTATTCCGGGCACCCAGTCAGGCACATCCCACCGGATTGAATTGAAGCCGTGTATCAGCTTGTTTATACCGCTGCCGATACGGTTCACGAGGTTTTCAAACAGAGCTATTATGACATTGAGCGGAGCTTTGGCGCTCGCTGCCATAGTGTCAAACGCGCCCTTGAAGATGTTTTTAATACCGCTCCACGCCTTTGACCAGTTCCCTGTAAAGACGCCCGTTATGAACTGTACAATGCCTTTAAGCACTGTAATTATCCCGTTCGCGCGGTCTATAAAGCCGGCTATTATGGGCTCGACAACATTCATCATGTTCCGAAAACAGGTAACGATGACGGGATAAAGGCGATCCTGCACCCACTTTACTAAGGGCATGATGACCTTGTTGTAAATTTCAAGCGCGTCCTGTACCAATTCCAAAACAAATCCGGCAATGTTATCCGCCAACGGCTTTATATGCTCCGTCCACAGCCGGGTTACCGTAGCCATAATGGTGTTCCAGCACGGTTTCAGGGAGTTATTCCAGGTGTTTAAAAGCGAGTTCTTAACGTTTTCGACAGCAGCTCTGATGTTCTCGAAAATCGGCGCACCGTATGTTTGCCATTTGTCGTATACAACATCCCATGTGTCGCGGTAAACCCACATGAAAACGCGCAACGCGGGAACCGCACCTTCGCGCCAAGTTTTGTCAAAAATCTCTTTCACCGAGCCGTATAATGTTTCCAATGTTTCTACGCATTCGGTGTAATACAGCGTTATCACCGGCAGACCCTTTGTTATGAATTTTTTAAGACAGGGATACACCGCAACATCCCACAAATCGGAAAAGACCGTATTTGCGCTGTCGTACAGTCCCAAAAAGATATCAGCTGCCGCGTGACAAAACGTTTCAAAAAACTTTTTCAGATCTGTCGACGCCCAATTTTTAATAGGCGATTCGAGCTTGCGAAGATCCTCCCAAACCTTTTTGAATATCTTTTTTGTGCGCTCGACCTGTCGCTTGAGCTCTTGTCGCTCCTTTTCAAATCCCGCAGCAAAGCCCTCCCAAAAAGTCGAGAGCTTTTGCTTCAGCTCGTCAAGACGGGTATCAACAGCGGAAACGCCGCTTGTTATCGCCGAGGTTGTAGGGTCGGCAGCCGTCACTCCGGAAGAACCTCCGGTGCCTGTATCCGATGAGCTTGACTTGCTCAGCACATTGATTTCGTCGTAGGCCGCAAAGGCTTTTCTGACCTTTTTTGCGGCTTTTTCAGCCGCAGTGCCCGTGTCGTCGATAGCCTCGGCCGCTTCGGCCGCTCCCGCGGTCACACCGCCGAGTGATGTCACATCCGGCATCTCAAGCCCGATTGAAGCCATCGCAGTCTTGAGCAAACTGCAGAATTTTAAAAGCGCATCGAGCGCAGTTTGAATTGCCGGGATAAACAGGTTCAGAATCGGGATTATCACATTGCCGATTTCCGTTTTTAGCGAGGTAAACGTTGCAGACAGTTTTGCCACCCGCCCCGCAAAGGTAGTGGCGTATTTGGCAGCGTCGCCTGTCTGCCATTTTGTCTCCTGCAGAATACCGTTGACCTCGGCTTCTATCTTCTGCTGCTGTGTGAGAGCGTTTGAGGTTGTTCCGATGGATTTGGCATAGTCATCCCACATCTTCGCCACGTTCTTGGTCACACCCGCGTTGTCCACAAGTATGGAGTTTTCATTTTTCAGACCTTCTGTCGCCGTTGATATTGCATCACCGTAGGAGTAGGAAGCCTGACGGCCGAACGCTGCGGCATCTTTCAGCGCGGTCATCGTCTTTTCTATCTGCTCGGTATTGTACCCGCGAGCCGCAAGGTTCTTGTATGCCGTTACAGCGTTGTTAAGAGGCACAAGACCGTCAGAGATGTATTCCTGTATAAACCTGTTTGCTTCGCCGAATGACTTCTTCTGCCCGTTCAGGATGGAGCTCAGACCCATCCACGCGGACTGTGTCTCGCTCGCTACCTCAACGCACTTTTTGCCGAAAGAGATGACGGCAGCCGCTGAAAATGCAATGCCTATTGCCTTGCCGACCTTGCCCATCGCGGACGAAAACACGCTCTGAGCCTGTCCCGCGGCGCCCTTTATTTCTTTTTTGAACGCGCTTTGATTTGCCTTTATGTCAAAGAAAACAGAACCGACATTTGTGCCCAAAGGCATATTCTCACCCCCCTGCAAGATTTTTAAAGAGCTGTTGGAACTGTTCCAAGGTCATTGTGTACTGTACGCTCTCTGCTTTCGCGGCGCGGAACCGCTGCCACTTTCGGCGGATATCCTTCTCGGCATTCGTCATCTCGCGTATCTTTTTCGGGTCCTTTTCGGATCTGACCGAGATAACATATCCGAGCGGCGTATCGTGCATAATGCCTGCCAGCAGTTTCCTGTACTCTCTGACCGATATATCTTCCGTCAGAAGCCTAATACCGTACTGTTTGGCAAATGACGCTACAATAAGCGGCTCGTCAAACTGCTCGTCGTAGTAGGCTTCCTCGGTTAGTTTTTTCTTTCTTTTGCTGCTTTCTTGAGATCTTCATAGTCCTCGCCGGTTATGGCTGCCATAACATAGTAAGACAGATTCATATAGCCGGAAACGGATATGTCGCTGTTTACCAGCTCGGCAACAGCTTCCTTGCCGAGCGCAAGGGTGAGGATTTCCATGTCGGAATCGTCTCCGCCCTTTTCCTGCGCCTGCTGAATTTTGTCCCATGTGGACTTTCTGTCATCGACGAGATAGAGCTTATCGCCGATTTTAAGCTGCGGATGATTGTCACCCGAAAGAATGGCATCGCCCGTGTCGATTATTCTCATGCTGTTTTACTCCTTTAAATAAAAAATACGGACTGCCGCGAATCACGCAGCAGTCCTGAAATTATGAGCCCGTAGCCGGTGTATAGGTCGGCTTACCGTTGCTGATAAGGTCAAACGCCAGGGGGTTGACGGCGGTTGCATCGTCACCGGCATAGTCGCTCACCGAGACGACTACATCGCCGGTAAACACCGCACCGTCGGGAAATGTCACCTTGATTTTCGAATCGCAGTCGCGTCCGTTTTTGAGCGCCAGTCCTGCGATATAGTCGTTGCCGGGATCTCCTACGCTGCGCTTACCGTTCATGGACAGGGTGTACGACTTCGCGGTCGCCAGGGCTCTCTGCCAGCCGTCCTCGGTTATCGAGTGCCAGGTCTCTACGCCGGTCTCGATTGACAGCTTCGCGTTTTCCATGTCGGCTATCGGCGCGAAGGTCGTGCCGGTTGTGCAGATCTCTATGTCGAGATCATACACGGGAAAAACTCCTGAAAAATTAGGCATGTTCTCACTCCTTTTTACTTGTCATAATAAACATCGAACTCGAAAGAGTATTCATACACGCCGTTGCCGTCGGTTCCCAAGTCGATGGGGCCGTCATAGCGAGATATTATAAACGCTCTTCGTCCGTCGATTTCAAAATCCTTTTCATCGAAAAAGTCGTATATACTTTGCGCCTTGCCTTCGGCGGAGTCCGCATTGCGCGTCCAGCGCAGCAGGACCGTAACGGGCAGCACACCGTAGCTCCGGTTGACCTTGCCGCCCACCGTCTGCGTCTTTGCCGCACCTAAGCGGGAACGATAAAAGCAAACTGCCCTCTCGACATCGCCGTCTATCTTACCGATAGAGATGTTGTCCGTCCAACTGTATGCGGTTTTGAAAAAGTCTTTCAATGCTTTCAGCGTCATCCGCCACAGCTCCTTTGCATAAATCTCGCAAAGACCCGCTTTGCGTAATCCTTCTTCCGACCTGAAATGTACGGCTCAAACCACGCTCCTCCCGCCTCTCTGTTTTCAGCCCTGCTGAAATTGTATTCGGGGTGAAAATAGAGCCTGCGGGCATACGGAGTATCAGACACGATATAGACCTTGCCGGTCTCAGCCTCTTTGTCGTCGACAAAGGTAGAGCGGTTCTGCAGCTGTCCGGTCTTGAATGGCATCGTCTCCGACTGCTGCAGATCCGTTTTAAGCGCGTCCGCCGTTTTTGCCAGATTTCGGGCAACCGCTTTTTCGATGTTTTTTATGTTTGCGGTGTTGAGCTTGACCGTGACCTTCATTTCAGCTCAAACTCCGTGTGGTTCACCGTACCGTCGGGATTCTTCGCTCGGATACCCGAATATATCGTCATTTCGCGGCCGCGGACAGTAACGGTGCCGCTCGATATTTCGCGCATCTTCGGTGCGATATCGCCCTTTACGATTACTTTGCCGACGAGCTAGGTATACTTGCCGTCTTTGTCGTACAGCCGCTTCCTGCGCTCCGAATATATGCAAGAGGTCTTTATTGCAGCCGCGGTCATCGGCTCGCCATCCTCGCTGATATGCGGCTCATCGAGCTTTATCTCGCACGGTGTGACGCAAAGGAAGTCCGGGAACGGCAGTTTTTTAATGCTGTTTGCCATTATACAATCCTCCCTGTCAGTCCGGTCTGCTGCAGCAGGGCGTATGCCACGGGGCTCATTCCGAGGCTCTCATAGACCTTGCCGGAATCCTTGACCGTAACGCTTATGTCAAGCACGCTGTAGCTCTGTATGCCGGCTCCGTCATACCCGTTTTCGCGGATATAATCAGCCTGATAACACGCGGCGAGCTTGATTCTTTCCTGCTGGAATGCGGTAAGGTTTTCAAAGCCGCGACCTTTAATTCGATTAAATGTCGCCTCGTCGATCTTTATTTCGGCCAAAGCTAAGGAGGCTTCGATTTCACACGAAGCCTCCTGCTGACCGTGGGGAAAAGATTCTAAGTAGAAATTGACGTCAGCATACATACCGCATCAACTCCGTCAGGCGATATCGGTGTCGACAAACACGCTGTCGACCTTGTTATCCTTGCCGTTCGGGAAAACGAACACATCGGAGAAAGCGCGGTTCTGATACAGCCAGCCGTCACCCTCGGTGTGCGCTCCCGGTGCGAAGAAGTAAATACTGTTGACCTTCGGCACGAACTTCGTTGTAAGCGGTGAGGCGATCAGAACGTTGATCTTGTTCGAGCCTGCGGTGTCCACCTCATAGTAGCTCGAGGTTGAGGGGTTTCCGGTAGGGGTCTTAACGGGGGTGTATGTGTTGTCGCTCTTGGTGTAGTAGATCTTGCCGGCCACAACGCTGGTATCGGTTGACGCCTTATAGGTCGTCTCTGCCGGCGCGAAGCCGCCATCCTCGCCGTCGAAATTGAAGGTGTCGTAAAACACTTCATCGTCGATGACCTCGAAGACCGGCACGCCGTCAATCTTTGTGACGCGGGTCTCGATGCCGATGCCGCCCTCCGCTATCTGGGTCATCTCTATCTTCTTTGCAAGCTCGGTGCTCTGCTCAAGCAGATCCATTATCTCAGACCTGACATAGACGACAAGCGCACCCATCGCCTTGTATCTGCGGAGCTTGCCGGAGCCGAGCGCCTTCTTGATTTTGGTGAAGACATTGGCCGCAGTGTAATCGCTGAGCTTTGTTTCGGTATGATAACCGTCGAGCTTCTTTGCCTGCGCCGCGACGCGGGAGAAGAAGAGGGCGTTAGCCTCGGGCACCTCCTGCGTGCGGACAAAGGTCTTGGAGATATTCTCCATCGACGCTGTCGCATTGGTCTCATCGACATCGAGCTTATCGACAAGGAACTCTATGTCCCTGTCGTGCGTGAGGGTGAACGGAACATCCGTCTGCACGAAGGCTCCGCGGTTCCAGCCGCCGTTTCTGTTGTGGCTCTTGTAGCCGCTGGTCGACATCTGGGTAAAGTGGAAGGTCTTTGCCGAGAGCCACTTCACTGCGGTCGTAATAAAGGGAGAAATGAGCGAATCCTGCGTGAGGATCTCGAGAAGCTCAGGCTCCCATCTTTCTGCGTAGTTTGCCGTGTTAGGCATTTTTCAACACTCCTTTAGTAGTTAAATCTGTTCCAGCTCTTTTGAGCTGTCTTCTTGGCGGGTGCTTTCTTGCTCTTGTCCTCCTGACCGTCCCCGCCTATGGTGAAACCGGGTCCTCCGTCCTCGGCCTTGTCGGTCAGTTCTGTCCATGTTTTCAGCAGTTCGGTGACTGCGGCGGAAGCTTTTTCGCGGCTGAATTTGCCGTCATCGTCGAGACAGTCCTGACGGTCGATGAGTTTGACCGCTTTAGACACCTTGTCCGCTTTGACATGTGCCGCGAGCATCACCGCTTCAAGAACGGCGTTTTCGGCCATTTCACGAGCCTCGGCGAGTTCGGCGGCTGCTCGGGAGTTCTGCTCCGCGCCGTCCGTCCCCGGATCTTCCTGCCTATCAAGCTGCGCCTTCTCGATAAGCTCTTTGACCTTTGCCCTGTCGGTCTTCTCGGTTATGCCGAGCTCCTTCATAAGCTTGGCGACTGCCTTCTTGCTGTTCTTGACACTGATGTTGTTTACTTCCTCGTCGGTATACTTCTTTTCGGGCTGAGACTGCTCTTTCTGCTCCTCGGCGCCCTGTCCCTCCAAGGTTTCGACATCCTTTTTTTCTTCTGCCATTTTTTACTCTCCTTTTCTCAGTTAAGGTCAACTGTTCCCCTGTTTACGATACAGGCAAACGTTTTTTGGATATAAAAACAGCGCCCTGCATTTGACTGCAAAACGCTGTAATTATTAAATTGTAATATGACAAAACCGCCTTGCTTTCGCTTGGCGGAGCTCAATCGAGAATATCTATTTTTAAAATCTCGGCATTCTCAAACTGAACGTTTCCTTTATCTGTAGCAATAGTTATGCAATCTTCTTCTGGTTCGAGATCTGATCTCTCCCCCGAATCAGTAATATCAACAATGTTACCAATAAAAACATCTCCATCAATATCAGTTATTTTTATTCGCTCTGCATCGGCGAAACTCCACAAATTAATCAAAATTATCACCTCTTATTGGCACAATGTGCGAGCTCTTTTTCCCGTAGTGTATAGCTACTTTCGTAGTCTCATGATACTTACCGTTTCCAAAATATTTTCCGACAACAAAACGGCAGTTTATATCTTCTACTGGCCGTGGTTCACCTTTTTTGCTACTTCTAATTATTCCCGTGCCAGCTCTGCTTTTTATGATTTCTTGCGCCTTTTCTTTATCTATCAATAAAACAGCTTGCGGATTTCCACCCTTTTTTAAGCGGGAATCTTTATAGCTTTCAAACTGTTTTGTACCCTCTATATGCTTTAAAAAATGCTGCTCACTTAAATTTAGGCTATAATCACCGCTACTTACTTTGCTCATTATTTGAGATGCCGGAAATTGCGGAATTCGTTTTCTTTTGTTTATTATATCAGTTTCTCTTTGCTTTTGCAACTGTAGCCGTTTTAAATTCTTCTCCCATTCCTCGAGCTTCGCCTGATATCTCGCCACATTCTCGGGGTCGACGCTGCCGATTGTCAGGCGCTTATACCGCTGCACCATGTTTTCTATGTGTGCACGGTTGTATCGACCGTAGTCGGAAACATCGTTTTCCTCGTTGTTGTAACGGTTGATATCCTCAAGCTCGGGATAATAAGTGCCGAGACCGTGCCGGCACCGAGGGTGGAACAGCCCGAGCTTCATCGCCTCGGACAGCAGCATATAGTCGCCGTCGCCCGGCTTGCCCCCGGAATACACATCGTCGATGAGCACCTTGCGCTCAAACGGTCTGCAGAGCTTGCAGGCAGTGGTATGGTGCGAGATAATGACGAGCGTCTCGCCTATGCTTTTGCGAAATTCGCCCTCGCCCACCATATATGCCCGCTGGTTCGCCGTTCGGACGGCCATTGAAGCATAGTCCGCGATGTTGACCCTGCGTCCGTCGCGGTACTCGATGCAGTTGATTCCGCGTTCCAGAAAGTCTTTCACGGCCATATCGTATGCCTGTGTTTCGGTCATCACGCCGTTTGAGGCATACATTCCTGCTCGAAAGATGGTCTGCCGATAGGTGTCGTTCATCATACGCAGCACGGCAGTATTTGCCGCACCGAGATCGTTTTGCAGGGCGTTAATCATCCCGCTTATCTTTCGGTCGTTGACCTTGAAGAAGCTTTTGCGCATGGCCTTTGCGGATTTATATCCCTTGCCGAGGGCTTTTTTATAGCGCTTCAGCTCATGCTTTGAGCCTTGCCGCAGCTCCGCTTTCATATGCTCCGATACTCTGTCCGACAGACCGCGAGTTCGGCTGCTGATAATCTGCCGGTTCTCGCGTTGGTAGCGTTTCAGCTCCTTGAGCTTTTCCGCCTGCCACTGAGGGTATCTGAGCCCGGCGTCTGCCTCCTCGGCAAGATGACGGGCGAGGTTACGCTGCATCGACTCGACGAGATAAAGCTCCATATCGCGATAGATCTGCGCTATCTCTCTGTCAAAATCAATGCCGCTCATCTGTTACCTCACTCAAAATCGTTCAGCGCGGGTTCGTTCATTTCGAGGATACCGCGCTCCTCTTTTATGCGCTTGACCTCTTCCGCCTTCCAATCGTCGTCCTTGTCGTCGCCGTATAGCTCGTCGACCTGGGTCTTGGTCGACATTATGCCGCTGGTTGCCGCCTTGCCGATAGTCTCGACCTGCGCCTCAAAGGACGGGTTCGCGTAACCGCCGAAGTTAACGGTGACTTCAACCTCTTTGCTCTCGCGGCCGTTGAGCGTGCAGTAAAAATCAAGAGACGCCTGAACAAGGTCGCGCAGCGCCTTATTGAGCACATCGGTGACTCTGTTGCGGGTATAAAGCGTGGTTTTTTCCTTTTCGCGCTGCGCCTCGGCGTTGTCGAGCTTTTTAACGTCAATGCCGAGCGTGGACGGGGAAATTATGCCCTGCAGACAGAGATCGAGCACGGTGCAGTATGTTGACAGCAGCGCCTCATACTGGATGGTGCCCTGCGTGGTTTTAATCTCCTGCTGCACACCCTCCGCCATGCTTCCCTGCAGCTGAATATACTCATTGTCAAAGTCATTACTTTCGAGCACCTCGCCGGTACGGACATTGCGCGGCAGCAGGTCAACGGGTATGTACTCCTTTATCTGACCCTTGCGCACGGCGAGCATCCACTGAGAGAACACCTCGTCAAAGGCGTCAAAATCGTCGAGCTTGCCGTCAAAAATCGACTTGCCGCGCCCGGGATAGATAGTTGACCGCCGGAACATCAAAGGCACCGCAGGCAGGAAATGGGCGTTATTTTTGATATCTCTGCACCCGTCGAGCTCCGGGAAGTCGGATATATCCGCCTCTCTATCGTTCGACACATCCACCAGCGAATATGTTATGCTGTCATAGTCGTACCGCTCCTTGAGCAGATACGGCTTCTGCTTAATGGTCTTTTTGGTTTTGAATACGACCGCGCCGATCCTGCCCCGGTTATACTCGAAGTCCACACGGTCGGCAGGGTAGAACTCAATGATCGGCAATTTGCTTATTGTGGGGTCATACGACAATTTAAAAGCGCCGTCGCCCAGATACAAGGTATCCCGGACGGCGTCGCTTATTATGTCGGTAATCAGGTTGCTCCTCGCGATATCCTCCCACACCTCCCCCATGTCGGGGTCGTCAACGGTGACAGCGTACAGGTCTCCCACGCAAACATCGGTCAGCGTGTCGACTATCAGCGACGGCAGGCCGGTATGTATCTTTCGCAGCTTCATGCCGCGAGTAGGTTTGCTGCCCCAGAAATGCCCGTTGCCTATGTTGTCCTGAATATGCGCGTAAAGCTCCTCGATTTCATTCGCCCGGCCGCGATACCAGATGCGGTCTTTAAACACCTCGGCATCATGGTCCATAAGCTGGTGAATCTCTATAGACACTCCGTTATCTGTGCTGATATTCAAAAAATTCCTTACGGCGGTTCTGACTCTGTCGCTCAGGCTCAAATTAATCACTCTCCTGTTACTGCGCCTATCTTTTTGACATACGGCAGCCACCCGTATTGTGACGCATTTATTGTGTGGTCGTTTCGGTCTTCCGGCTGATTGTCTTTGTCCTGCTGCCAGCTGTACAATTCGAGCTCTGCGATGTGGTTCTTACAGTGGTCGCACACAAGGTAATGCCCCGTGTGCAGCCAGCCGAGCTGCAGGTTTATACGGTCAATTATCTTTGTCGCCTTATAGGCGTTGTTGAAAGAATAGAGGCAGGCGTTATTCCGACGGTACTTCAAAAGTTCCGTCATGGTCGCCTGGTCCGCGGAATCGATAAAGACATTCCGTGCAAGCCCCCACTCCGCACGGTTGCGCTCCAAAAAGTCAATGTAGTTGCGCACCGTGTCGCTCGGCGCTATCGGCTCGCTGATGTCTCGGTTGTTGTAGACCCGCTCGTCAAGGCATATTACCTTTCGATCGGCGGTGATGCCGAGAAACATCATTGCTATCGTGTCCGGAGACTGCGAGGAATACGCCGTATCAAGCCCCGACGAAAAAGCGATAAACTCAAACGGATCGTCGTCATCCTCTAAGCGCTTGTGTATCTCCGCCTTTGAAACAACGTGCCGCTTGCGGTCAAAATTAGAAAAGACAAGCCCGGTGGCTCGTCCTCTCAATCCGAGTATTTTGTTTTTATAAATCTTCGTGCCGGCGGGAACGTTGCTTATAATCTGCTGCCGCTTCTCAGGTGTCAGGGCGGCGTTGTGGTCAAACGAAAAATACCACCACACCCAACCGGGCTTTGCCGGCTCGGAAAGCATCTCAAGCAGTTCCGTCGGCGCGTCGTCTGCATATTCGGGCAACGGTCGGGATCGGTTGATATATTCCGAATACACCGGGAGGTTAGGGTCGTCCGGGTTTAGCGTTGCAAGCAGATAATCGCAGCGCATAGCCGCCTCGCGCACATATTCCATGTCCGCGATGTTTATCTCGTCGATGTAAAGGCAGCCGTACTGACCGCCCAGAGCCTTTTTCCAGCGAGCTTTGTTGTCGTAGCCGAGCACATAGATTATTTTGTTCTCTGCTCCTGTGCGAAAGACGATATGCGGCAAGCTGTACTGACCCTTGCCGCCGCTGTTGTATTCTACCCGCGAGCCGAACACATCTATAATGCCGAGCTCCTTGTTGATGATGTTTTTCTCGATTGTTCCGGTGTCCAAACCGCTGACGATGTGAATCTTTTTCGAGCTCGCCGCAACACGGAACATAAACTTCATAATGCCGACCGTAGTCTTGCCGGCATAGGTCGTCCCCTCGAGGAACTCAACCGACGCCGAGCGGCAGCGGAGGAAATCGCGGAACTTCTTGCTCAGCAGAACCTCACTCATTGCTGCTCAACTGCCCCAGAATGCTGTCAAGCTTATCAGACGGTTCTATCTTAGCTTCAATACCGTCCTTGAACAGACAGAACCGCTTTCCGAGCAGCTCCGCAGCCTTCAGGCGCTCCTTTTCGTCCGGCGGCTTATCCAGCACCTTTGCCGCCGAGCAGCCGTCGCCTTGACCTTCCACCACCACGACGCTCGCCGTGCTGTCTCCGCGCATCACGGCGGTGAGGTACTCCATGACCTCCTGTGCGTCGGCTATCTTTTTCGAGCTCAGCTCCTCGAGTTTTGCTTCGATGTAGGCTTTAACCTTAACGTTACCTAACATTCTACTTCCTGCCGCTGATGCCGTTGCGTCGTTTTTCACATGCGGGTAAGCAGCCTTGTAAGCTCTTGTCGCGTTGCAGTCGATGATGTATTCATCTGCAAACCGCCTTTGCTTGTCGGTCATAGGTTCACCTCCTAGTATACCGAAAAATATTTTGCACGCATTGGCTTTTAAAAAATTTTTTTGGATTGTCAATTTTTCTTTTTATTATAATTTGAAAGAGTTGTCAACGTTAATTTTATTTTCTCTGTTTCGCAGCAAATTAGCATCCAATCACATATTATTCTCGTAAAAAACAGATATAGACAAAGCCGGTGCGGCCGTTATAATATAGTGTCAAAGCTGACGGATCTATAGTTACAGTAAAGGATATATTCGCTTGCATTTAAAATAAAACAACGATGATTTCGCAATTCCGCAAATCAGAATTTTACAAAAGAAGATAAAAAGAAAATAAAAAAATTGGAATATTCTGTCGAACTATCGTATATTCCTATTTATGTGCGCGTTCCCGCGCACGGCCGTATATATCAAAAAAGAAAAAGGAGTGTAAAGACACATGTTATTCCAGAAAAACAATATTGCCATTACCGCTGTTAATTCGAGTTTCGACTCTATACACGCCTCCTGCGGATCATCGTCTGCGGCTAAAACGAAGAAAAAGAAGTCGCACGAAGTCACTCACATTGTTCTATCCTTTACAGCGTTATTCCTCGCGATTTTCGTCGTATATTCGGCTTTTAAGTCGGACTCACAGACGGCCTCTGTCCTCGCCTTGGAGACATTAAAAATTCTCTTGGAGCAAATTTCTGATTTGCAAACATAGTCCCCGCTATTTATGACGCCGCGGGGCAGGCGTAGGGAGAAAGAAAGGGAAAAATGAAGAGTAGAGTATAGACTGTAATTATCTTCATGCTAATGCTAACACACATGAATTCCTCATTGTCCTCAACTTTGCCGAATATAGCGATAACAAATATTGCTACAGTTTTTCGCGGTGTTATTGCCGCCGGTTCGCGCCGCCACCTGTTCCCATGTCAGTCCCTCAACAAACCTCAGTGTGAATATCTGCCGAGTCAGACTGTCGGGAATGTCCGATATGTACCGCTCGAGCCTGGCGCGCTCATATATGCGCTGCTCAATTTTAGCCCGGATAACATCCTCAAGGTCGACTATTTCAGCCACGCAGCGTTCAAGCGCGTTTTCGGGATTCGGATTTCGCGGCATACCGTCATAGTCCGGCGACCTCGGACACAGGAGATCCGCACGCAGCTCCGCAAGCCGCTCCCTGTCGAGCTCTATCTCCCTGTCCAAGTAATATAGCTGAGACAACTCTTTGAGCGTCATTTAACCGTCTCCTCTCGGCGTTTCTCGTGTTTGTCTTTGTCGAGCTCTGATTGCAGGCAATGCCGGAACGGGCACAGCGGCCTCTCCCCGCCTGTCTGTACGAGGAACACACAGTGCTCGTTCGGGCAAATCTCAGGCACTGATGTCACCGCCCCTCATGATATCCACCGGGCATAAAGCTCGCCAATCTTTCCGGCACATCTGCAAATTCGTCCCCATCGACTCCCGCAAACACTACCGTTCCGACGAAGCTATGACCGCCTATATCGAGATTGTACGGCAGGTTCCAAAGTATGCCTTCCTCGTTGCAAATAATCACAAGACCTGATGCGAGTGTCACTGTCTCGATGTATCCGCCAACGATGCTTTGTAAAGTGCCGAGGTCATTCGTTATAGTTTTTATCTCCGGTGCTTTTCCCGGCTCTTTGATTATGACCTTTATTTTTTCTGCCATGATTTGTCTCACCTTTCTGCTTTGACTTTCTGTATTCGCGCTTTAAGTACGCGCATGACTGTGTCGTGTGTGGCTGCCCGGTCTCTGATAGCTGCCATAACATCCTCATCGACTCCGCCCTGCACGACGAGATAATGGACATACACCTTGTCATACGGGGAGCCCTGACGCCACAGGCGGCATTTACCCTGATCGTTCAGTTCGAAGCTCCAATTCGGCGTAAACCACACGATATGCCTGCCGCCCGCCTGAAGATTAAGCCCGTATGCGCAGCTGCTCGGGTGCACAAGCAGCACATCAATTTCGCCGGCATTCCACGCGTCTTCATCTTCCGTCCCGCGGTATACCCTCACTCGCTGTTTGGTCTTCTCAAGTGCGGCAAGTATGCGGTCGCGGTCGTGCTGGTAGCCATAGAACGTGATGCACGGTTCGCCATTCAGGCTCTCAATCAATTCGAGGTATGTCTCCAACTTCGCGCCGTGAATATGTACCACCCGGCGGTCATCATCATACATAGCACCGGCACAGAACTGCTGCAGCTTTCCTGTCAGCACTGCCGCCGTATTCGCGGTTATAACATCCTCGTTGATTTCCAGCAGCAGGTTCTTCTCAAAATCGCGGTACGCCTTTTGAGCTTTTGCATCAAGTACCACCGGAATCTCGTGGCTTATGCACTCCGGCAATTCGAGATAGTCCTCCGCCTTCATGCTGACGCAAATATCGCTTATAGCGGACAAAACTGCTGTTTCCGCATCACTTTTAGGCTTATAGTCCGTAAAGTGCCCGCCGTGCGTGTTGGCATCGAAGTATCGTGTCCTGAACTGCGTGATGTTTTTACCAAGCCGCGCGCCCTGGTCAAGTAACCATACCTGCGCCCACAGGTCCATTAGGCTGCGTGATGACGGCGTGCCGGTGAGGAGTACCGTCTTTTTGAAAAATCTGCGCACAAGCTTTAAAGCCTTGAATCTTTTGCTGCTGCCGTTTTTGAAGCTTGTGCTTTCATCAAGCACCACCATGTCAAACGGCCAATCCTGCTTGTAATAATCAACCAGCCAGGCTGTATTCTCCCTGTTGATAACATACACGTCGGCAGGCGTGTTCAGCGCTCGGATGCGCTTCGCGCTGGGTCCGAGAACAGGAACGACTCGAAGATGCTGCAGGTGATCCCACTTTGCCGCTTCCTTGCTCCACGTGCCCTCCGCAACCTTTTTCGGTGCGATTACAAGCGCCTTGCAAATGCTCCAACGATAGTACTTCAGGATGTTGATAGCGGACAGCGTTATGGATGTTTTGCCGAGTCCGGGGCGCAGGAATAATCCGACAGCCTCATCATTCACTATGCGCTCGATGCAGTATGCCTGGTAGTTATGCGGCTTATATTCCACCTGCCTGCACCTCTCTTACGAAATCGTCGGCTGCCTCCCTCGTGTCAATCAGCTGTACCGGGAAGCCGAGGGCGTGCAGCTTTTGATGCGCATGCTCCTGCAGCTTTCGTACCTTTTTGCCGGGGGCTTTAAGCTCCACAAAATAGATCTTTCCGCCCGGTAGAAGCACAATCCTATCCGGCATACCGTTTTGGCCGGGGCTTGTGAACTTCAGCGGCCAACCGCTCAACCGCGTTTTTACCGCCATGCAGAAGTACTGTTCTATTTCTTTCTCAAGCATTGTTTTCCTCCTCCGGCAGATACCAAAACCAATTTTTCTCACTATCCTCATTTATGAGATGGAAGGTTTTCACACCTAATTTAACTCGAGCTTCTTTGAGCTCGCGCTTACTGTACCCGAGCTCCTTTGCTTTTGCACGTATCGTGTCGCAAAGCACCGGATCTGAACTCGAGTCAAGCTCATTTTTCAACCATTCAGAACAAGTCATTTTTAAGCTCCTTTCGCGCGTCGCGTGTACACATACACGTAACATGTACACATCAGGCGGATTAGAGAGTTTTTTTACTCTCTAACCCTCTAATTTACTAATCTTTAGTAATAAATGTTAGATTGTTAGATTTTTAAAGATGTTATTGATTTTCAAGGGTTTTAGCTCTAACAACCAATTTAACATTCTAACAAAAGTGCCTTTTATCCCAAAAAAATGTTAGAAGCCGATTTTCTAACATTTTAAGCGCAAAAACTATTTGTTAGCGTAAATGTTAGTCTGTTTGTTAGACTTTTATAAAGCCCCTTTGCGTTCCGTATGTCCCGCCAAAGTGCAATGTGATTGCCGATTTTTTCCATCCATTCGTTGCGGAAACAATCGCATTTATCTCGCGGGTATCGGCGTTCTTCATTTCCTTTATGCTTCCATCAAGTGCTTCACACCAGATTTCGAGTGCGCAAACTCTGTCACGCAGAACAAGGTTCAGACTGTCGTTACCCACGGTTACACCGCTCCAGAACATACGCCGTTTGTCCAACGGCCATTTGCTCCAGTCCTCCGGCACTTTGCGTTCGAGGAACTCACGGATAATACCCTCTCGGCTCGATGTCTCGCGGTGCTCTTCCTGCTTGGCTTTTGCGGCCTCTTCTATCGCTCCTGACAGATACAGCGGTTCTCCCGCCTGCCATCGCACAATAGCCTCAGCCCATATCTGGTCTCGCTCGTTGTCGAGATCTTCCCAAACATTCTTCCGATGCGGCTGTTCTCCGGTGTCTATCGGCCAGAACCTACGGTTGCCGGTGGTATCTTGCAGGAAATCAGGGCTGTTTGTTGTGCCGAAAAAAACACAGCTGCGGGGCAATTCTTTTACATTGCGACCGTATGCCGCCCGAAACCTGTCTGCCCGGAGACTCAAAAACTGCTTGATACGGCTGACATCCGTGCGGCGGAAAGCGTCGAGCTCCGAGACTTCAACGAGCCATACGCCTTGCAACAGCTCCGACGCCTCTTTTCCCTCAAAGGTTCGGATGCTGTCATTGAACCAACCGAGGCTCATTTTATCGAGCAGCGTGCTCTTTCCTATGCCCTGCGGTCCGGTCAGGATAACCATGCTGTCATACTTACACCCGGGAGTCATCGCTCGGGCAACGGCAGCTGTAAACGCCTTGCGGGTTACGGCGCGATTGTATGCTGTGTCCTTCGCGCCGAGGTAGTCAACCATGAGCGTATCGAGCCGCAGCATACCGTCCCACTTACCAATCAGGGCGCGCAGATAGTCCTTTACATCGTTGAACGAGTGTGAATTTGAATGCAATGAAAGAGCCCCGTCTATCTTTCCGTTGCCTGTTATCTTGTAAACCTTTTCAAGGTACCAGTACAGCCCTGCGTTGTCGTTGTCATCCCACAGCCTGCGCTTGTCACGCTTATCCCACGGAAGCGCCCCAAGCACTTCTCCGCGCCCGGCAAACTCGTTGAGCGCAAACTTTCCGACAAGCTGAGGGTCGTGTTCGAGCACTATACGCACATTATCTATCGTGCCCTTTATGGCACCTGTCTGTACATTTTTCTCAAGCAGCGTCATCCAGTCAACAGAGTCGTCTTCTTTGTCCGCCGCAACGCCCTCGAAGTCTTTGACTGCGCTCTCATAGCGCTCACGATCCATAAGCGTCGCAACGGCTTTCAGGCCGCAGGCATATTTGCACATCTCGAGATATGAGGGCAGACGGTTAGTCGGTGTCCCTGGTTGTGCTCCCTCGTCCATCTCCGCATACTTGTGCAGGCGGACGAGGTCGAAGGCGTTGACGAGGCGACCGCCGCAGGGGTCTGTTGCGTGATGACTGTATAAAAACTTGCCATTGTCATACAACACTGCGCCTCCGGTCGTAGAGCCTCCGAGATATGTATATCGTCCGGGAATACCGTCAACGGGCTCATATATCCCGGGGATGAGCTCATCCATCGCACGCGGGATATCGTAAACGCGGCAAAAAGCGCCCACAGTGCCGTGTTTATCCTCGGGGTCACCCTGCTTGACTGCTAACTTCGTGAAAGCCTGCTGCCCCGGCAGAGCCGGCCACAGGGACACATCGTGCCAGTCCGAATATTGGGCAAGCACGCCGTCGGCAGATGCAAACGGCTTGTCTCCCACGAGATAGACATATTCGCTGTCCGCGCAGCAGCTCGGCCAATACATCAGTCTGCTCGGCTCAAAGGTCGTGGGATCTGTGAATTCAAGTCCAATAAGCTCCGCCATCTTGCGGGCTATCGGCTCATATTCATCCGCAGTCACTGTGCGGTCTAAAGGCAGCAGCACTCTGAGTCTCGGCGCCGCCGGCTGATGCTTACGCGTACTGTACACGCAATAGCCGCAGCCGAGTGCATCCACACGGCGCAGCACGTCATCCTTATGCCCCGCGGGTATGCTGTCGAGGTCGAGCGTGACAACATCCCTGCCCTGAACATTATTTGCTTTGCGGCGGTTGCCGAGCAGCGTACCGCCGACAAAGCCGCCGACGTCTTTCAAATCATCCTGCTGTGCCTTTTTGAGGTTCATGTACTCTGCGAGGCTCTCTGTGCCTCGTGCCGGCACTTTTAGCTTCTCCCACAGCTCCGATACAAGCAGGGTCTGCGGATTCCACACGGTGGCGCGCCTGCTTGCACCGTAAGATATGGTTATTTTTCGGTCATGTTGCATATCGTCTTCTCCTCGACCGTTAATCTTTTTTGAAGAATCCCCCGACCCAGCCGTCGGCGTTGAGCGGTAAGCCCGGTGCCCACGGTATCGGTTGGCTCATTATATCTACGACATCGTTAAGCGTCGCAGTGTCCGCGCGGCAATCTATAACAACCTCGTCGTGGATGTGGAATACGACCGGCAAGCCCTCTGCCTCAAGGTTTTCAATAGCCTGCGCCAGACAGTCGCGCGCAACAGCTTGCACGCAATTCTCAACCAGCTTTCCGCCGTAGGTCTCGATGCGTTTCCACTTCTTTGTGGTCTGATCCATGCCCATATATGAAATGGACGGTCCGCCCCACTTGTTTTCTCCGATCTGCGGCGAGTTATAATACAGCTTTCGCCCGCTCGGAAGCAGAACAGTCAGATACTCGACCTCATGCACGGCATCATATTCACAAGACACAAGCAGCCTTCCGACGCCGACGCTGCATCCGGTACTTATTGCCTCCACTGCGGCGGAATTCATCTTGTACCAAAGGTCGCATATGCGCTTGTTTGTGTCGCGCCAGCGCTGCACTATATCGGGCAAATCATCTTCGGGTATGCCCATATCGAGAGCACCCATATTTATCAATGCACCCGCTCCGCCCTGATATCCGAGAGCGAGCTCCGCAACCTTGCCCTTTTGCCGCAGGGCATACTCAGGATTGCCCTTTTTTATTCTTTCAATCGGCACACCGAACATCTGTGAAGCTGACGCTTCGTAAATTTTGCCGTGGGTCTTAAAAACCTCGAGCCGCCACTGTTCCCCCGCCAGCCACGATATTACACGCGCCTCTATGGCGGAGAAGTCTGCATCAATGAGGACATTACCGTCCGATGCAACAAATGCAGTGCGTATCAGCTGCGACAGCGTATCCGGCACACTGCCGTAAACCAGTCTCAAATTGTCAAGTTTGCGCTGCTTTACGAGATTTCTCGCGAGTTCAAGCGGCTGCGTGTATGTTCTCGGCAGGTTCTGAACCTGTACCAAGCGCCCTGCCCATCTGCCCGTTCGGTTGGCGCCGTAGAATTGCAGCAGCCCCCGAACGCGCCCGTCAGGGCATACAGCCTGCTCTATCGCGTCATACTTTTTCGTGCTCGTCTTACCGAGCTCCTGCCTTATCTCAAGCATACGCTGCACCTCCGGAATATCCGGTGCTTGCGCTATCATCTTTGCAACAGTATCTTTCCGCAGATCTGTAACCTCTTCCCCGGTCTCCTGCTCAAGCCATGCGGAGAGCTGCTGCACGCTGTTCGGATTACTCAGACCGGATATTCGAACCGCCTCTTGTGTCAGCCGTTCGCGCACGGTTGCTCCGATTTCGAGAGCACCGTCCACCATATCCATATCCACAGTCACACCTCGAGCATTGATAATCAGATCTGTTTCCCACTGCTTCTGCAGCCAGTCCGGCACGGTAATCAGAGAAAGACGCCGTTCGATTTCCATTTCGGTCGTCACATCCTGGGTGTTATATTCCTTAAACAGCTCCCAGCGCGCCGGGTCATGGTACGGCAGGTTTCTGCGCCTGCCGCCGTTGCTTTTCGTCGGTGTGCAGGGCACGCAAAAATACCGTATCAAGGCTTTGCCGGTGCTGAGTTTACGCTTATCCTCCGGCAGACCCAAAGCGCGCCCCGCGGCATCAAGCCCCGCAGGGTATCCCGCATAAAGCCCGTGAAACATAGTGCACCGCCACTGTTCCGGAGGCAGCTGCCTCCCCATAAACTTGGAGAGGCAGCCCCATTCAAACGCTGCGTTGTATGCGTGCTTCAGGCACTGAGGATCGCACAGCGCGTCCAATACCCAGTCGGGCAAATGCTCGCCCTGTGCTATGTCACAGCACACGGGCGGAGCACCGTTGAGAGAATAGGCAAAAAGCAGGATCTCGAAATCCGGGCTCGCTATATATTTTTGAGCACCGGCTTTAGCTATCGGCACACTTGAGAATGTCTCGAGGTCGATACTTAAATGATCCATTCCTTTTTCTGTCTCCTTACATAGGCTGTCCGGTTATCGGGTTTATTTTAGGAGCAAATGCATTTGCCCCGGGCTGTGCTGCCGCGAAGCTTTGACCGAGACCCTCAAAGTCTGCGGCAGCGGAGGCACCGCCCCCGAGGGGCTCTCCGTCACGAGTCTTGAGCACATTGCCGAGACCGCATCCGACGCCCTTGTTACCCGCGCTGTCATACGGGAAGAAGTTGACCGTTACACGAGCGTACATGCCGCTGTAAATATCCGACGGCGCAAGCTCGCAGTTGATGTTATCGATACCGACAACCTGCGGCGGGTTCTTGGTTGATGCCGTGATAACGAAGTGTCCCTTACACTCGTCGCCATAGGGCAGTCCGGATTCACGCAGCCCATCGCCGTCGTGGAGCAGTGTCTTGGGTGCCGGATGCGCTCCGCCCCATTTGCTGCTGACGCCGTCATCATACGCTGCCTGCATTGATGCCTGAATGTCTGCGATGGTCGCGGTGTCCGTCTTAGGGATCAGCAGAGTCACGCTGTATTTCGGGTCTCCGCCCTGCTTGGCAGCGCGTGCGGTAATGAGGTTGCAGTAAGAGAGTCTGACCTCGCCTGTAAGTACTTTTGTTTTGATGTTCTGATACATGAATATATCCTCCTGTAAATTTAGTCATTGATTTGAAAGTCGCTTTCACGGAACTTTTCGTTGAAGATTTCACACACCGATTCAATCTTTTTGAGCTTTGCCATGCACTTTTTTACTCGCTCTGCAAGCCGTTTATTCGAAAGCTCCTGTTTTCTGATAGTCTTCTTGTCTGTTGTCACAGTACCATTTTCCCATCCCGGTGCTTGGTATAAGTCGGAGTAGTTTTTCTTGGCCGCGGCGACCTCTTTTCGACAATCTTCGCGGCGCTCACGTAAGTGTTCACTCATGCGTACTATCGCGCCGGCATTTTCTCGGGACCACTTCTGCGCCAGCGCAAATAGGCTTTTGATTTTTGAGTTCGGTGCATTCTCGAAGAACGCCGGATAAATAACAACGGCACCGTTACTGTGGTGGACAGAGAAGTTCTTCGCACTATCCATTTTCAACACCTGCAAAGTCTGCCGCTGCCGAGCTATATGGTTCGCGCTTATCCGACTCCGGCGCAAGAGTAGGCTTTCCGAGCGGTTTGACAACAAAGCTGCCGAGCTTATCAGCGAATTCCGCCTTGCCCATGAGCTTCTCAAGCTCCGTAAGAGTCTTTGGCTTGCGGTCATACACAAGAGACTCGTCATATCCTGCGGCAATTGCCGCGGCAAGGGCGGCGTCCTGGTCGCTGAATGTTCTTATGCTTCTTCCGGCGACGGCTTTCCATCCGGGGATAGAATCCCCGCGGATAAGAGCCGAAAGAGCATAATCCTCGAGGTCTTTATACCACTTCACGAGATTTGCCCCACGAACGAGACTATCTCCGATTTCCGCGTCTGTTAGGGTAAGCAGCTCGCGCTGCTTGATTTCTTCCAGCGCAAGGTTCTGCTCCGCTCTGGCTCGACAGGTTGCACGGGCTCTGCAGAAGCGACACCACTCGCCGGCGCAGAACTTGCCCTCGCCGGAAAACGCCTCCTGCGCTATCGGCTTAATACTCTCGCCCCATGCACGCAGTTCTTCAACGGTGATTGTTTCGGTGCTGACCTCAGACCGGATCCTCGGCTGGTCAATGGTCATACTGACAAATTTGATTGTGTCTCCAAATACGGGCGCATAGCGCCTCAGTGCGCCGAGCGCATAAAGTCTCATTTGAGGGTTGTTTTCCGCCGAGACCGGAACACCTTGACCGTGCTTATAGTCCACAATGCTCAGTGTGTCTCCGCCTATCATGATACAGTCACAGGTTCCGAACCCCTCCGGTACATAGTCGTCAAAATCAACGCGCACCTCTGCCGCCACATTCGGGCGAGTGCTGTAGCGCATGGCTCTTTCGGACAGATGCTCTATGTACAGGTCTGAGGTCTTGTCCATCTCATCACTGTAGCGCGGATCTGCTTTTAGCTTATTGAGCTTTGCCGTGAAGGCACGCGGCTTAATCTGCACAGTGAAATGCTTTATTACTTTGAGCTCGCATATCGCGTGCGCCAGTCTGCCCTCTTCGGCATAGGTTGATGTAGTCTCCGGGAACTGCGCTTCAAGTCTCGGTGCAGCGGTACAATGCAGCCAACGCGCAGCGGATGAGGCAGACAGCAGTGCATGTGTTTCAGGCGCCATGTTATTCAACTCCCTTCCTCTATGATGTCCACGAAGTTCGCGCCTTGGATAATCATCTGTGATACTATGTGCCCGACCGGCAGCCCGGTCGCCCGGTAAAGGTCCATAAGCACGGCGTTCGCTTCCGCGTTAATCTGAACGCAGCGTCTCTCGTTCTTTGCAGCGGTGTGTACTGTCAGTTCTATACGGTTCTTCATCTTTTATATTCCTCCTATATCTGAGCGCCAAGGGCACGCAGCTTGCTTGCCACAACACCATAGGTTTCGGGCTTAAGGTCTGTGATGGCGTTGACGCCGAAATCGGCGAGCAGCCGCAGGAGCTCCGCCATCTTACCGGCGTCAACAAGCGTCGTGCCGGCGTCTGCGAGCATCTCAACCGTATACTGCGGTGCTGCGGTCGGTACCGTTGATGCCACGGGGTTGACAGAGGGCGAGCCGGTCTGAACAGGTGCCGGGGCTGCCGGTGCCTTGGGCGCCTCGAGTACCATTTCCTGGCCTTTGCCGCCTCCGCCGATAGCGGCCGCGAGCTTGTCAAGCACTGTAACGAGTTCTGTTGTCGGGGCGATGGTTACCTTCATTTCTAACATTTTCAAAATCCTCCTTAAGGTTATTTAATGTACAGTCGCATTTCTCTCCGGGGTCAAGATTGGCTCCGCAAAGAGGGCAAGTGTGATAATATGGCATTGACAATCCTCCTCGGGGTGTGTTATTTTATTATTGTGTTATTTGCACAGCCGTCTTCGCTGCCCATTCAGCGTTGGCGGCTTTTATAATATGCGCAGCCGTCTTCCGTCGGCGGGGAACTGCGGAAAATCCCGGTCTCGTGAGTGTACATACAGGCCGTTCCGTCCCAGTCACCGCACGGAGCCGAAAGTCTGCGACGCCAGTCACAGCTGTTGCATATCGCCATTTTGCGCCACGGTCCGTTTCTCATGCGCTTCGGTTCCGGTGTCGGTGCAGCAGTGGGCTGTTGCCGTTGGTCGGTCAAGCAAGTGATAAAATCAAGCGATACACCGAAATACCGTGCCGTTTTTACAGCCATGGGAAGCGACGGACAGCTCTTACCGCATATGTACGCAGACACCATGTTCGGCGCGATGCCGAGTGCTTTGGCAAGGTCTTTCTGCGTAATTTTTTGCTCACGCATCAAATCCTTGAGCCGCGCCGCAAAGCTCATTATGTCAAAAGTCCCTTTTGCTGTCGGTTTTCCCATCGTTTTTTACCTCCTTTCTGTCAAGTATTTTTGCTTTGAGCCTGTCCTCGAAGGCTATAAGCTTGTCCTCTTTGACAAATCCATAGATGATAAGCACGACGGCAAGGATCTCAAAAGCGGTCTGAATTGCAAATTTAAGTGTCATTGTTAAACCTCTCTTTCTTTCAATTCACCGCTCAGTCATCAATCCGATATCCCCGCGCTTGAACTGTTCGAGCTTGTCAAGGCGGATGTAGTACGACCAGCCTCCGCTTGAGTGCTGAAGCGCGATACAAAAGGTGCATTTGCCCTCCCTGGCAAGCAGCCTGATCTGGTGCGGCGGTATGTAAATAACCTCCCGGAGATACATCGCCGCTTCGTCCACTGACATCAGTGCAATTTTTTTACGCATGGTGTTTTCCTCCTTTCACGAGAGCGCTTTCAAGAAGCGTTCTTTTCCTTTTACGGTGATAAGCATCTGAACGCCTGTCCAGTCGGTCTTATCGTTGTATGTCTCCTTGGCGGTGAACAGCCCGGAATCAACATAATCGGCATAGGGCATCAGCCTACCGCGCTTGTCGCGGTAAATGTACTTGTGGTCTATAAGCCACTTTACGAAGTCGTTCTGCTTCATCCCGAGAAGCTTTGCCGTCTCTCTGACACCGGTAAGGCTTTCGCGGTCGCATAAGCCGTCAAAATATTCGGCTTTTGGCTGCATAATGGCGTTCTGAACCGAGAGGTTGGAGTTTATAGCCTTGACTCTTTCAAGCTTCTCCTGCGCCATTCTGAGGGCTCTTGCCATCACCGCCTCGGGTGAGTTCCACTCTCTTTCGAGCTGCAAGAAATACTGTCTCGCCTGCTTACCCCGTTCGTTGCGCTGAAGCATACAGATTTCTTTTGCCATGTCGATTGTGAGCTGCGCATCCTGTCTCGGCTTGCCAGGTAAGCCGTCAGACCTATCGCTCAAAAATGAGCAATAGTCCTCTCCCTCAGCAAAACCGTATTCGCACATTCTCGGGAACCAATCCTTGTAAGCTGTTTTCACCTCAAGGAATTCGTGCAGGTCTCTTGCTAAGACCGTAGGTCTGTCGCTTTCATAGTTGATTTTGATTAACTCGTTCATTTACAAAGCTCCTTTCATACAATTGTTTTATTTCTTTCCATGTGTTATAATTTTTTTAATTTCTATCAAAGCAGGTGCAAATCATGAAGCCGATAAAAGACAGCAATTTTAAAAGTCAAGATGTACCGAAAAACATTCGCCAGTATGAGCACCGTATGCGAAAGATGCTCATGTGGATATTGGAAGGAAAAGAGATTCAAGAGCTCTCCCCGTGGGATTGCGAAATACTTGGTGCCTGTTTATCCAAAGGATACATAGTCAACAATCTCCGTTCCGTCAGAACCGCCAACGGGAGCATCTCTTTTGATTTATCTGGAGATGCCAAATTAACGCACGCGGGTTACGAGTATCTCGCAAGAATCGATGCAGAGTCCCGAAGCCGTAAAGCAATTATTATTTCTGTGCTTGCGCTAATCATCTCTGTCGTCCCTTTGGTAATCAATTATGCGGTTGCTCCGATACTGGAGTGGCTTTCCAAACGCTGATACCCTTCGACGCGCCTACACATTCCACAGCATTCGGAATGTCAAGCAAGACATCGTTAGATACAAGTTACAGTGTCAAAGTAGGCCAAGAGCCGCCCTCGTGATGAAATTTAACGCTGCGGACTGATTGTCCTATCTCAACGCCGCCTAGCTTCACACTGCTCGTCAGACCCGTGTTCGGATCGACTCTTATCTCGATTTTGTTCATCTTTTCATCTCCTTTCTGCGACCCTCAAAGGTCGAGTATTTTTGATATTGATGCGATGATCTTCTCGCTGTTGCAGCGTCCGGTAAGTATGCGGTTAAGATAACTACTGTCAACGAAAAGCCCTGTGTCCCGGTTGATCTGCGATATGAGCCACTCCTGCGATTTATCCAGGTCTATCAAACGCTTTTTGACCTCTTTACCGAACTCCGTAAAACCGTATTTCAACAAAATCACCTCCAAACTGTTGACAAATACAGAAAAATGTAATATATTGAACTTGGGAAAGCACGAATAACAGATTTCTGTTGACAGCTATATGATATTACAGTGTTCTGTAAATGTCAAGCGTATTCTTTCAGATTTCTGTAATTTGTGTAGTTTTACAAAAAAGGATGCGTAAATATGTGGAATTTATACAACAGAATTGAGCTGCTATGTTCAGATGAAAATCTCAACATAACACAGATGTGTAAACAGGCCGATGTATCCCGTAGCGTTATGTCCGAATTAAAAGCAGGGCGCACGCAGTTGTTATCATCCGAAACTTCCGCAAAGATTGCGAATTTCTTTGGAGTATCAATAGCGTATCTTTCGAATGTCCCACCTTTTGATTTTTGGGAGGAGATAAACGAAAACCGGGGTGGTTTTTTCTACTACATTCCCGTCCCGTATGAAACATTGAAAGTTATATGGGGTATAGACAAAGACAACCCCGAGCTCGCTCGAGTGAAAGACATAATCCGGTTTTTATCACTGTGCGTAAAGTCTGTGCGCGTGGACTGCGACGGTGATTGGGATGTGGAGCTGGTGGACACATATGCACAAATGTGGAAAAAACAGATTTTGTCAGAAGAAACGCTTGCAGATAACATCATCCCTCTGCCAAAAACAAAAAAGATTCCCCTGCTCGGCACAATCGCCTGCGGGGAACCCATCCTTGCTACTGAAAACATTGATAAATATATAGAAATGCCGGAATCTGTTGGCGGTACATTTGCCTTAACATGCAAGGGCGACAGCATGATAAACGCCCGTATATTCGACGGGGATATTGTGTATATCCGTGAACAGCCGGATGTTGAAAACGGAGAAATCGCCGCCGTTCTGATAGACGAGGAAGCGACTCTGAAAAGAGTTTACAAGTATCCGTCTAAAGTTGTTCTTCGCCCTGAAAATCCAATGTATGATGACATTACATATGCAAAAGAAGAAATGAATCAAATACGCATCCTCGGCAAGGCGGTAACATTCATGAGCGCGGTGAGGTGAAGAGCATACCGTATCTTCTTGTAAGGGAGATAATTAAAAACTAATAGTAAAAGGTGGTTTAAGGTTTGAACGAGAAAGGTTTACAGATAGGTTTGTACATAGTTTCTGCGATGTCAATTCTAACGGGATTCGTTACACTGCCTTCCGGCGGTATAGTCGCTGTTGTGTCCGGTATAGGCGGTATCATCCTTACCGTGCTGTTGTCTAAGCGAACAAAGGAACTTAACAAAACTATTAATGACAAAGACTATGAAATCCAGTGTTTAAATAACAGTGTAGTAAATAATACCACTGAACTTGTCGCACTCAAAAGGCACCAGGAAGAGCTCGGATTTACCACCTACGATGAGACAAAAGCCGCTGCGGATACATTGCAAAAGCTAATCGATAGTTATAACCAGACCATTGAGAAACTCCGGGACTCTATACTCGAACAAACAGAGCTCAGTGAGAAAGCCGAAAAGCGTTTAAAAACGGCGCAGAATAAGCTCAGCCGAATCAGTGAACTTTACAGAAGCATCAATTATACCGTCAGGGAATTCGGCAACGGCTCGGATGTTGAGCCTCTCGCGTCTGATCTGCTCGAACTCGATGACTTGCTTCCGACCGTCACCCTCAAGCTGCACTGCTTTGATGTCAAGGATCTCCGCAAGGCTTTCCGAGCAAATGATAAGCAGATTGAACAGGTCATGCAGGCATATGCGGCGAGATACACCACAAAGACCAATCAAACTATATACAGACTTATGGTCATAGCCCTTCGCGCAGAGCTTCAAAATATCCTTTTAAGCTTAAAGTACGAAAAGCTCGATCAGGGTATCGAAGATGTAAAAAAAGTAACCGCTAAATATCTCGCCATTGCCGAAGAAGGCAATCAGAATATAGCCGGCACGCTGAAGAAGTTCGTCGGCGAAATAGAATATCTGTTTATTAACGCTGTAAAGATAGAATATAACTACTATGTCAAAAAAGAGCAGGCGCGTCAAGAACAGCTTGCGATCAGAGAGCAGATGCGCCAAGAAGCAGAAGACCGCAAAGCCCTTGCCGAGGAGAAAAGGAAAATCGAAGCTGAGGAAACAAAATATAACAACGAAATTCAAGCTCTCAAAGAGAAACTTTCGGCAGCTAACAGCGAAGAAGTCAGCTTGCTTCGGGCAAGAATTCTTGAACTTGAGTCTCAGCTTTCGGATGTTGCTGTAAAAAAAGACAGTATCATTAAGCTTCAGAACGGCACCGCCGGAAACATCTATATTATCAGTAACCTCGGTTCGTTTGGTGATAATGTATTCAAAATTGGTATGACCCGCCGACTTTATCCGCAGGATCGCGTTGACGAACTTGGCAGTGCAAGCGTACCGTTTAAATTTGATGTTCACAGCTTTATTTTCTCTGATAACGCCGTGGCTCTCGAAAACGCCTTACATTCTCGCCTTGACGCACAGAGAGTTAACAAGGTCAACCGTAGAAAAGAGTTTTTCTATTCATCCGCGGACGAGCTCGAAGCCATAGTCAATGAAATAGATCCCACCGCAGAATTTAACAAAACCATGATGGCAACAGAATTCCGTCAGTCTCAGTCCTCCGATGAGACATACACCGATGATTATCGCAGTGATGTTGACTTTGAAGATGACGACGATTAAATAAAAAAGAACCCCCGGTGCTGGAACACCGAGGGCTCAAGAAAATCAACACACACCATGCGTATAGAGTGGATTGATATAATTATTATATCATCCGCTCCAGCAAAATACAAGCAAAAAGGAGCGGATTTTTTAATGGCAAAGCGTGAAAACGGCGAAGGCAGCGTATATAAACGCAAGGATATAAAGCGGCGTCCCTGGGTCGTCGCGTTGCCGGCGAGTTATAGCCTGGACGAGCAAGGCAAGATGATTAAAAAGCAGGAAATACTCGGGCACTACGCATCGAGCAAAGAGGCAAAAGCTGCTCTGGCTCACTACCTCGAACACCCGGTAGTTGAAATCAATATGACCGTCGATGACTTGCACACATTGTGGCTCTCCCGTGCCGAATATAAGAACCTGGCTAAGCAATCAAAGGACTGCTACAACGCCGCATGGAAGAAGATCCCCGAAGATGTAAAAAGCATTAAGTTCCGCGAATTAAGGACGGAAGATATGCAGAAATGTATTGATGCATATCTTAATCAAAGCAAAACTTCATTGTCGTATATCAAAGGATCGTTTTCTGTTCTATACGACATAGCGATGGAGCGTGACATCTGTTATAAGGACTACTCGAAATTTTTAAAACTTCCGAAGAAAAAGAAAGTTGAGATTCACCCGTTTACAGAGGAAGAAGTAGCGAAAATAAAGAAAGCCGCCGTAGACAATGTCCCCTACGCAGATATCATATTGATTTTGATTTACACTGGTTTCCGCATCTCCGAATTGCTCGCGCTTAATCCCGACGACTATCTGATCAAAGAGAGAATGCTCATAGGCGGTCTGAAGACCGAAGCCGGAGAGAACCGCCATGTCCCGGTATTGCCAATTGTAGAACCCTACCTCATGGCAAGATTAAAGCTCGGTGGTCAAAAGTTGATTTGCAAAACAGACGGTACAGGTTATAGTTCCGGATACATGCGCAAAAAATATTATGGTGCGCTTGATGCCATCGGAGTACGGCGCTTATCCCCTCACAGTTGCCGTAAAACCTGCGCAACGATGATGGTTGAAAGCGGCGTAACCCCGGAAGCTACCCAGATGATCCTCGGTCACGAAGAATACAGCACGACGCTGAAATATTACGCTTTGGTGTCGGATAAAACCCTGCAAAAAGAGATGTCCAAGATATCTTAACCCTGTAGTAATCCCGTAGTAACGACGGACTTTCGTTTACATTTTCATCGCCATGCGAAAGTGTCGGTATACAATATATTGTGCCCGTGCCGACAAAATTCTATATATAGATACTATGCGGCTGTTTCGGGACCAAGAGGCCATGGGTTCGAATCCCGTCACTCCGACCAAAAGCCCGCCGTAGTCTAATTTGACTGCGGCGGGCTTTTTCTTGTTTCACAGACCGCATTATGGTACAATGATTTTAATAAATCGTTGTTTGCAGAGTTTGTAATTCAAATTTAATAAACTGAGAAACAGGAAATGGATATAAATGATATAAATAAATATCAAGAATTCAAATATTCGAGGTCTTATGCAAAACTGCCGAAAATATCTTTTTTGCAGCCCATAGACATGAGGAAAAGCTCGTAATCGTTGAGATTACGGGCTTTTTCTCTATCTACTTCAAATATATTTGAACAAAATCAATTATTACCACCCGAATAAAACTCATCGGGAGCCACATCAAGCACTTTACAAATTTTAACAACAGTATCAAATGAAGCACCGCCGATATCCCTTGACAGTAATGTCATAAGTGTGCTATACGGTATATCCGCTTCTATGGCAAATTGCCGCAGACTTGAATACTTATCGTAAATCAGATTACGAAGTCTTTGTTCACGGTTCATTTTATTTCCTCAACTAAGGTAATTTCCGCACCGGTTTCTTCAATGGCGGCAAGTTCTTCTTCGGGGCAATTCCAATCCGTGATAATCGAGTCAAACACACCTATATCGCAAACTTTTATAAAAGAGTTCACGCCTATTTTTGCACCCGGCATCAAAAGGCAGCATCTGCGACTGTTACCAATAATTGTGCGCTGAAATGTTGCGGTTTCATCTGTACCGTTTGAAAGACCGAAATCAGCCGAAAGTCCCGAACCCGTAACAAAGCAAATATCAAAATGCAGCCGGCTTACAAATTCATTAGCAAGCGAATCAACCAGGGAACCGCTCTGACGCATTTTTCCGCCCGTAACATAAACATCAATATTTGCAAAGTCTCTCAGTTCTTTTGCGATATCAACAGAATTGACGACAACGGTGAAATGAATATCATGGGGCAAAAGCGAAACCATAATATATCCGAAAGATCCGCTTGTGAGATATACGATATCGTTTTCATTGATTTTCTTGACCGCCGCACGGGATATCTCTCTGTAATTGTCATATACGGTCATATTCTCAAAGTCTCTATTTACAGGCGGTCTTACACTCACCTGACGGGGAGCAATCGCACCTCCGTGCGTTCTTTGACAGATTCCTTTCCGTTCGAGTATCCGCAGGTCTCTGCGAGCTGATTCATCTGATATACCGTATTTCTCGGTAATTTCCGCAATTGTGATTTTTCCATTGACCTTTATTATATCCGATATTTCCTGATGACGTTCTTCCATAAACATAAGCTTTCCTCCTGATTGTACAATAGTTGTATATCGAATTCGACGGTTAAATAATACCACATATTCAGAGATAAGTCAACATAATCGGTAATCGAATTTGCGTATATTACAGTCTATATACCGGGCGTGCTCACGAAACGTCAGCACTCCAACAAGCCCAAACATTACATATTCAAGGATTCACCGATCCGTAGTAATATCGGCAGCGAAATGCCGCCCTCCCGCAAACCCGACAAGGCGCTCGGGTCGATTCTCACCGCTGCCCCGATTTTTACATCTTTCGGCAAACAGTTCTTGAATTCGGCTTTATTCCATGCTATACTAATAGTGACTAATCAATCAGTAATCAAAAAGAGGCGCAGTAAATGAAGGTAACAGAGCAGCAACACAATGAACGTAAACAAGAGATAATGGAAAAATGCTTTGAATGCTACGCGGAAAACGGCTTGACCGGCACAGGCATCAAAGCTTTGGCCGCGGCGTGCGGCTGTACAACGGGAAATCTTTACTCCTATTTCAGCAGTGTAGATGAATTGATTATTGAATCTACCGCCTACTGTATGTCAAAGGTCGAGGACGAATTCATGGAGATTGCTCCCACCGACCCGAAGGATGTGGCCAGATTTGTGAGAGAAGTCCCCTACTGGACCGCGAAGCGGCACGGCGAAAAATATCGGCTGATGTATCAGGTCTATACTCTTCCGAAATATATCGAGCACGGCAAGCGGTTCTTTGAGGGCGTGAATGAGCGCTATACCGAATACGCCAAGCAGCTTGAGCCGAAAATCGGTATCCCCTATACGGTCATCACCCCGCTGATTTTTATATTTGTCCGCGCCTGCGTGCACTATGCGATGTTCGAGGACGAATACTACTTAAAATCCCAGATGGAGATCTTAAAGCAGGGCGTTTCCCTGTTTGCGGATAAATACAAATTAAAAGAAGCAGACAAAGCATAAACCCGTCAACCGCCGCCCATTAGCGGCATGGGCATCGGTACAAAATCCGCCGTAATGATAATTTCGAACGGAGGAAAACATGATGAAAACAGGAAGAAAACTATTCGCAGGTGCTCTTTTGGTGCTTTACATCGTGCTTGCCGCAGGGTGTAACTCGGCAAAAACCAACGCCGCCCTGCCGGAGGTTCGGAACAACGGCACTGCTATCCAGTGGAAATACAGTGACGAAACCGATTGGCGCGACCTTGTGGCTCTGTCCGAGTTGAGAGGTGCTGCCGGAGCAAACGGCAAGGACGGTGCTGACGGAATCAACGGTAAAAACGGTACCGACGGTAAAGACGGTATTAATGGCGCTGACGGCAAAGACGGCGCTGACGGAATCAACGGCAAAGACGGTATCGACGGTAAAAACGGTATTAATG
>ERZ1026844.185-NODE-185-length-51406-cov-12.694612_pt1 | contig 51406 bp, 52 predicted proteins | sample MGYA00380152_ERZ1026844 | MGnify/ENA primary metagenome ERZ1026844 (study PRJEB33269, sample SAMEA4719788) | human gut metagenome | biome: human-associated habitat; feature: organic feature; material: feces | place: Cameroon | collected 2013-10 ... | reverse complement strand
GCAGCTCCGCAAGGTAAACAAGATTCATAGACATATAGCCAACCAGAGACTTGATCATCTGCACAAGTTATCTACTGAGATAGCCAATCAGTATGATGTTGTATGTATTGAAAGTCTTGATATGAAGGCTATGTCTAATAAGGGCTTTGGAATTGGCTTGGCTACTATGGACAATGGCTATGGATTGTTCTTAAACATGCTGGCCTATAAGCTTGATGATAGAGGGAAATATCTTGTCATGATTGACAAGTGGTTTCCATCAAGTCAGATCTGTCACTGCTGTGGCAAAGTCCACAGAGAGATGAAGGATCTGCGCATCAGAACGATGAGCTGTGACTGTGGTCTTACAATGAGCAGAGACCAGAATGCAGCCATCAACATAAAGCTTGAAGGCTTACGTATACTGAAATCAGTATAAAACATATAGGCTAGGAATTAGCCGAATATAACGCTTGTAGACATCATTTAGTCCTGACAGTACCGTAAGGTTACTAGCCAGGCAGTGGTGGTTGAAGCAAGAAGCCCTGACTTCTAAGCGAAGCGTAAGTCGGGGTAGTTCACCTTATGTAGTATTTGCACTTATTTATCCAAAACTTCAGAAAGCATTCAAGGCTATTTAACAGTGGGGAACCACTGTTTTTTTTATTCATAACACAAATATACAACAAGAAAAGGTTTTATTTAGGAAAAAACAGGTGAGGTTTATGTACATTTCACCTGTTTTTTGCTATGATATTCGATAGGTTGAAAGAGGTTTGATTATGAAGAATTCATTAGTTGGGCAGGATGTGCTCATCCATTGCTATAAACATGACGGTAAACCACATCGTACGTGGTCACGCTGTAAGATATTAGAAGAAACAGATCGTCATTTTATTGGTATAAATAATAATACATTAGTGACAGAATCAGATGGTCGTTCCTGGGTGACTAAAGAACCCGCCATCTGTTATTTCCCTAAGGATAGATGGTATAATGTTATCTGTATGATTAGAAGTGATGGTATCTATTATTATTGTAATATTGCCTCTCCTATATTATATGATGGAGAAGCACTTAAATATATTGATTATGACCTTGATTTAAAGGTATGGCCTGGCTATCGTTACAAGGTACTAGATGAAGGTGAATATGCCGCTCATCGTATTAAATATCAATATTCAGATGAATTAGATGAGATATTTCATGAACAGCTCAATCGTTTGATTGTGATGACAATGAATGCATCTGGTCCTTTTCGTGCAGGATTTGCCCAGGAGTGGTATAATAAATATCAGCAGATGATGAAAAATAGAGGAACTAAAAAATGATAAACTTAAAAAATGAAGCTGAAATGATTGCTTTTGGTAAACGTATTGGAGAAACAATCTTTCCCCATTCTATTATCACATTAACAGGTGATCTGGGGGCTGGTAAGACAACATTCACAAAAGGAATAGGACAGGGACTTGAAATTAAGAAAATCATCAATTCTCCTACTTTTACTATTGTGAAGGTTTATTCTGGACGTATGACCCTCTATCATTTTGATGCATATCGCCTAGAAGGGGCAGATGATGATTTAGGATTTGAAGAGATGTTTGAAGATGATGGCTTATGTGTTATTGAATGGCCACAGTTTATTGAAGACATTATTCCAGAAGAAAGATTAGAAATAGAGATTATAAAGAATGAAGATGAAACACGTTCTTTAAAGCTTCATCCTATTGGAGAAAAATATGAGAACTATGTGAGGGAGGTTACACATGATTAGTTTAGTGATGGATACATCAAATAGTTATTTAGCTGTAGGCTTATATCAGGATAATATGTGTCTAGAAGCCTTCCAGGAAAAAGGTTCTAGAAGACAATCAGAAAAAGCAATTCCTACATTAAAGGAAGTACTTGATCGTCATGATATTGCTTTAAAGGATGTAGATGAAATGATTATTACATCAGGACCTGGTTCTTATACAGGGGTCAGAGTTGCGATGACTATCGCTAAGACACTCGCTGCAGTATCTGATGTAAAAATCAAATCAGTGAGTTCTTTAGCTGCTTATGCCGGTATGAACCAGGCATTAAGTGTTATTGATGCAAGAGGACATAAGGTCTTTGTAGGGGTTTATGAAAATGGCTTACCTTTAATTAAGGAACAGGTCATGACTTTAGAAGACTTTGCTCAGTTACGTGCTGAATATAGTGATTATGAACTTGTAGGTGAAGTAGGATGTCTTGGCTTAGATGAAAGAGAATGTGATCTTTGTGCCAATATTTATGCATTAGGACAGATGGCTGATTCAATTGAGAATGTTGATCTATTAGTACCAACTTATATTAAAGATGTTGAGGCTAAAAAAGCATGTTATTAAGAGAAATGCAGGAAGAAGATCTTGATGAGATTGAAAAACTAGAAGGGTTGTTATTTACACCTGCCTGGTCTAAAGAAGATTTTCTTCATGAATTAAAGACAAATGATTATGCGCATTATTATGTTCTTGTCGATGATGGAATTGTCGGTTATGCAGGATTCTGGTATGCTTATGAAAATTGTGAACTCACTACAATTGGTATTGATCCAAGTTATCAGGGAAAAGGCCTTTCTAAGTTATTGATGGATTATGGATTAAAAGAAGGACATAATAAAGGGTGTATTAATTATAGTTTAGAAGTGCGTGTATCAAATGAACGTGCGATTCGTTTATATAAGAAGTATGGCTATGAAATATGTGCTATACGTAAAGATTATTATGCAGACCATGAGGATGCCTATCTCATGGTAAGAAAGGAGGAAAAATAATGGCTGTTATTCTAGCTATTGAATCAAGCTGTGATGAAATGAGTGTTGCAATCCTTAAGGATGGGAAAAACTTATTAAGTCATGTTGTTGCATCACAGATTGATATCCATAAACAATATGGTGGGGTTGTTCCTGAAATTGCCAGCCGTAAGCATGTTGAATGTGTCAGTACTGTTTTAAAGGAAGCCTTAAAACAGGCCGATATTTCTTTAGAGGAGATTGATGCCATTGCGGTCACAAAAGGACCAGGACTTGTAGGTTCTTTACATGTTGGGATGCAGGAAGCCAAGACATTGGCTATTTATTTAAACAAGCCACTTATTGGTGTACATCATATTGCGGGGCATATTTATGCTAATGAACTTGTGAATGATATTGAATATCCTGCAATGGCTCTTGTTGTTTCAGGAGGACATACAGAACTTGTTTATATGAAAAAGGAATTCTCTTTTGAGGTCATCGGTACAACATTTGATGATGCGATTGGTGAAGCATATGACAAGGTAGGACGTGTTTTACATCTTCCATATCCTGGAGGACCTGTATTAGATAAAATGGCTCATGAGGGAGCTCATAGCTATACACTTCCTAAACCACTTGATGATGGAAGCTATAACTTCAGCTTCAGTGGCTTGAAGAGCGCTGTCATCAACTTAAAGCATAACGCAGACCAAAGAGGAGAAGAAATCAATGGCAATGACTTAGCCTGCTCATTCCAGGATGTAGCTATGGATACGATTGCTTCTAAAGCCTTAGCCGCTGCTCATGATCTTGGTGTAAAGCAGATTATTGTAGCAGGTGGTGTAAGTGCCAATAAAGGTCTAAGAGAAAAAATGAGTACAAGTGATATCCCAGTTATTTTTCCACCAATGAAGTATTGTACAGATAATGCAGCAATGATTGCATCTGCTGCAAGTATCATGTATAAATATAATATGTTTGCCCCTTTGGACTTATCTGTTAAGCCAGATTATGACTTAGAGGCGGAAAGTGTAGGAGACAACTATGAGTAATGAAAAGAAACAGAAAATCTCACGTGCAACGATGACACGTTTTCCTGTTTATTTGAAGGCTTTAAGAGTTATGGGACATGAAGGTAAAGAGAACTTCTTATCGAGTGAACTTGCAGAAGTCACTCATATCCAGGATACGACTATTCGTCGTGATTTTGGCTTTTTGCCTCAGAAGAATACACTTGGTAAACGAGGTTATGGTTATGATACAAAAGAGATGATTGAAACACTAAGTGACTTTTTAGGCTTAGGACTTGATGAACCAATTATTTTGATTGGTGTAGGTAATTTAGGATCAGCTATTTTGAAATATAACCGCTGGAAATATACAGTAGGCCAGATTGTCTGTGCTTATGATAAGGATGCCAATATTGAAGGTGAACGTTTTGGTGTCAAAATCCATAAGAGTGATGATTTGGAAAAGACATTCCCTAAGGACTGTAAGATTGCGATTCTTGCAATTTCTGATAATGTTCAGGAAATGGTGGATCGTTTAGTGGCATTAGGGATTAAAGGCATTGTAGACTTCACCCACTCTCATTTTATTGTACCTCAGGGAGTAGAAGTACAGAATGTGGATGTTGTTGTCGCAATACAAGAATTAGAATTAAAGATGAAATCAAATACAAAGGAGTAAGAAGGATGTTTGAATTTATGACAGTAAGAGAACTTTATGAAATCTGTCGTGCAGATAACGCAGTAGAAACAGATAACGTAGAGTATGTAGAATTAGAAGGATGGGTAAGAACAAATAGAGATAGTGGTAAACTAGGATTCATCGCATTAAATGATGGTTCTTATTTTAGAAACTGTCAGGTTGTTTATTTAGAAGAAAAATTAAAGAACTTTGATGAAGTATCACATATCGCAACTGGTTCAGCTATTCATGTATTAGGTAAATTAAAATTAACACCTGATGCAAAGCAGCCATTTGAAGTAGAAGCCACTGAAATTATTCTTGAAGGTGACTGTGATAGTGATTACCCATTACAGAAGAAGAGACACTCTTTTGAATTTATGAGAGAAATCCCTCATTTAAGACCAAGAGCTAATTCATTCTATGCCATCTTCAGATTAAGATCTGTATTATCTATGGCTATTCATGAATTCTTCCAGGATCAGGGATTCGTATATGTACATACACCAATCATCACATCTAACGATGGTGAAGGTGCTGGTGAAATGTTTAGAGTAACTACTATTGATGATACTGATTTCTCTAAGGATTTCTTTGAAAAAGAATCTTTCTTAACAGTAACAGGTCAGTTACATGTAGAAGCATTCGCAATGGCATTTAGAGATGTTTATACTTTTGGTCCAGCATTCAGAGCTGAAAACTCAAATACATCAAGACATGCCAGTGAATTCTGGATGGTAGAACCAGAAATCGCATTCGCAGATCTTGAAGATGATATGTGCTTAATTGAAGAAATGGTTAAATACTGTATTCAGTACTGCTTAGACAATGCGCCAGAAGAAATGAAATTCTTTGAACAGATGGTTGACCATGATTGTATCAACCGTATCACAAAAGTCAGAGATTCTCACTTTGTACGTATGACTTATACAGAAGCGATTGATCATTTATTAAAGGCTGATGTGAAGTTTGACAACAAGGTTGAATGGGGTATTGACTTAAATGCTGAACATGAACGTTATATCTGTGAAGAAGTTGTAGGTGGTCCTGTATTCTTAACAGATTATCCAAAAGAAATCAAAGCATTCTATATGCGTTTAAATGACGACAACAAGACAGTTGCAGCATGTGACTTATTAGTACCAGGCATCGGTGAATTAGTTGGTGGTTCACAGAGAGAAGAACGTTATGATGTTCTTGAAAAGCTAATGGACGAAAAGGGCATGAACAAAGAAACACTACAGTGGTATATGGACTTACGCCGCTTTGGTGGATGTAAACATGCTGGATTCGGTTTAGGTTTTGACCGTTTCTTAATGTATTTAACAGGTATGGCTAACATTAGAGATGTAGAACCATTCCCACGTACACCACGTAACTTGAAATTCTAAAAGACCACATATGTGGTCTTTTTTCTTAAAGGAAGTAATATTATGGATGAATTTAATGGCATCAATACTTTTTTTAATATGATTTATCATCATGATCGTGCTTTTGGTCGTGCATTGTCTGAATACCAGTCACTGGTTGATTATCGTGAGTGGTTAAGAAATCATCAAATAGAATTTAAAGAACTAGATATGATTGATGAATATTCATTCAGTATGATTCGTCCTGGTATGACTATCAAGGATGTATCTATGCTGACACATTCTGATTTACAGGCGGGTTTACAAAGAATACGCTCTTTCTTTAAAGATAAGACATTCTTATTTCTTATTCCTGGTATGAATAAAGAAATAGAAGACTATTCTTTTACAGGCGTAGATTATATCTTTACCTTAAACAAACCTTTTAAGCAGGAAGAATTATCTTTCTTAGATCCTTTTCCTGGTTTGCTGGAAGCATTATTTTATGCCAATGAATGGCCAGGAGGACTCATATTTAATTCAAAAGAGGCTGCTTTTTACCCATTACATAGTATTTCCCAGGCAAAAGCATTACAGAAGAAGATTGATGAGAAGACAATGTTTAATAAAGAAGGACACTCTTCGTTTATTTATCATTTATCTGATTTACACCTAGGACCTAAAAAGAAACTCAAAGCAGTGTCTAATCTTCTAGATTCTATGGATGAATGTGATCACTATGCGCATAGTCCTCATCAAAAGCAGGTCTTTATTACAGGAGACCTTATGAACTCTCCTAATACAAAGAATATGTATCAGGCCAATAGCTTTATGACAATGATCAGAAAGAGATATAAGGCAGATATCACCTTTGTGCTAGGTAACCATGATATGATCGTCAAAGGTCTTAATATTGGTGGTAGACAGCGTACAAAGGTTATTGCTTATTTACTTGGTGAAAAGATTAAGATTCTAGAAAAAGATAAGATTATTCTTGTAAAGATAGACTCCAATGCAGGAGGAAACCTGGCAAGAGGAATGATTACAAGAAGACAATTGGATCAGATTGATTCAGAACTTGCAGGTATAGAAAATCTAGATGATTATACAATTGTGGTCTTATTACATCATCATGTTTATAAGGTATCTAAATCTGATTTTCTGAAGATCCAGTGGCGAGAAAAATATATATTTGGAAGTATCCTAGATAAATCCAAAGCACTTGTAGATGCGAATATGTTTGCAACATGGCTTCAACAGCGTCATATTAAATATGTCCTTCATGGTCATAAGCATGTCCCTTATTTCATGAATAAACAAGGTACATACTATATCTCTGCAGGAAGTGCTACAGGTGGCTTAAAGGAAAGTGAAAGTCATTATTATTCTTATAATGTATTACGTTATGATTATATGGATAAGAAGATGAAAACATGTCTGATCTTCTATGATGATAACAAGAAAGCAGAAAGACAACGTGTTGAAGTTTATTTAATGGAGGAAGATAAATGAAATTAGTTGATAAAATGAAAGATGAACGTTTAGGGATTGCGATTTTATATAACTTCTCTAAGGGATATGAAAAACCTGTTCCTATGGAACTTTATGATATTGTATTACCTTTTATCTATCATGATGCATTTAGAAAAGAAATTCTCAAGCATGATACATTAAAAGATGTGATTGAAGCATCTATTGAAGCAGATCCCCATTTTAAAGAAGTGATTCTTGAAGCCATCAATGATGATGAAGGCATAACTTCTAAAGCATTAGGTATGGCTATGATGGGTGGAATGCTGACTTATGAGATGATTGATGGAAAAGTTTGTGGTAAATTGCATGAAGCTGAAGTTTTAGACTTTAACGAATGTATTATTTTTGGTAAGATGATGCAGGACCATACAAAAGAAGAAATTCTTGATTTATTACATCAAGAACTTCGTATTGTCTTCTTGCAGGTAGAAACACTTGGGAAAGATGTCAACACACATATCTTTGATGATCTTGGAAGAGTGACTTATCATGAACATGTAGACCAGTTAGATGTCATTTCTCTTTGTAAGGATGCAGATATCGTTATTACAAATAAGAATCTATTTAGAAAAGTAGAAATCGACCGCTGTCCATATCTTAAGATGATTGCAGTGACAGCCACTGGTACAAATAATGTAGATTTAGATTATGCAAAAGAAAAGGGAATCCGAGTTGCCAATGTGAAAGGATATTCTACTGAAGCTGTTGCTCAGTTAACCCTTGCATTATGTCTAGAACTTATTGAACATACATCACGCTATGACAGCTATGTTAAATCACAGCAGTATGAAAAAGATAAGGTCTTCTCATTCTTTGGTTATCCATTCCATGAATTATCTACTATGACTTGGGGAATTGTTGGTCTAGGCGCAATCGGTCAGCGCGTTGCACGTATTGCGGAAGCATTAGGATGTCAGGTGCAGTATTATTCTACAACTGGACATCATCAGGATGAACACTTCAAGCAGGTGGATTTTGATACATTACTTAAGACAAGTGATATTATTTCTATTCATTCACCTCTTACAAAAGAGACAGAACATTTATTTGATGCAGAAGCTTTCAAGAAGATGAAAGAGACAGCTTATCTGATCAATGTAGGACGTGGTCCTATTGTAGATGAAGAAGCATTAAGTGATGCATTAAATAATAACTTAATTGCAGGAGCAGGTTTAGATGTATTCGAAAAAGAACCACTTCCTTCAACAAGTTCTTTATATAGTGTTGATCCTCAAAAGGTCGTTTTCACACCACATGTCGCATGGGGTTCAGTAGAAGCAAGACATCGTTTGATTCTTGAAGTACGTGAAAACATAATCGCCTTCATCAAAGGCGAAGACCGTAATAACTGTTAAAAAAGAAAAGGAGGAGCCTATAAGAAGGCAAGTGTACGGTCAGAGATGATCGGAATTAACGTCTGTGGACTAGCGATAGGTTGAAACAGAAACATTTGTTTATTGTAGCATTTAAAAAAAATGATTCAAATTATTATTGTATGTATTTTAGTATTACTTGGTATTTACTGTTTTAAGGTTTATCCATTAGAAAGAAGAAATACTAAGAAGCTCGCATTTAGTGCTTTAATTATTATCATCACATTGATTATCAAGAGACTTACTATTATGGTGCCATTATTTGGTGCTGAAAGCTTAAAGATTGGTTTTGAATATATTCCAGTTATGTTAGCGGGTGTGATTCTTTCACCTAGCTATGCTTATCTCATTGGTTTAATTACTGATTTACTTGGTTTGGTGATTTCTCCAACAGGATTCCCGTTCTTTGGATTTACGCTTAATCAGGTGCTGATTGGCTTGATTCCATCACTGATTGCAGTGAAAGTAAAGAATGTAGATGGAAAAAAATTCAGTAAGATTGTATGTCTCATGATTGCATTATTTGGTGGAGCAGGATCGCTTTTTGTTGCTTTACAAAAAACAATCTCTATCGGTAAAGTCACTTATACATTAACATCTTTACAAAAAGGTGTTATGATTGGACTCTGCCTTGTTGCCTCTATAGGTTTTATCTTATTCATGTTGAAACGCACGAAGAATATGAAAGACAATGATGTGTCATTATTTGGTACTTGGCTATTAAGTGTTATTTTAGTAGAACTTGTAATTACATTCTGCTTAACACCTTTCTGGCTACAGATCATGTATGGCATTCCATTTGTGGTATCTGTAAGTATTCGTGTTATCAAGGCATGCTTTATTATTCCATTAGAAATCATTATTGGATTCCCATTATTGAAACAGATGGATAATTTATATAAATAGGAGTATAGATATGGAATATCAGGTCACAGTTGACCAGTTTACTGGGCCGCTCGATCTCTTGCTTCATCTAATAAAAGAACATGATATGGATCTTCTTGATCTTGATGTAGCGGCGGTATGTGACCAGTATCTCGCTTATATTCAAACGATGGATCCTTCACTCTTAGAAGCTGTCTCTGAATATTTAGTCATGGCAGCTTGGCTTATTGAAATGAAAAGTAAATTACTTCTTCCTAAGCCAGAAATAGATGAAGAAGATGATTATGAAGCAGAAAGAAAGAGAATGATTGAAAGACTGATTGAAAAGAACCGCATCAATGGTATCTTGGAAGCCTTTGAAGCCTCTTATGATAAACGTCAGACAATGCATTCTAAAATACCTTCAGCACTTGAAGAATATCTTCCTAGTGGTGAAGAAACAATTCCTGAGGGAATGGAAGTTTATGATTTAATCAAGGCGATGCAAAGAGTCATGCAAAGACGTGCTTTACTACATCCTCTTGAATCTAAAATTGCGCGTGTAGAAATATCTATTGATGAAAGAACAGAACAGATCAGAAGCTATTTCTTACGTCATAAAGGTAAAACTGTTGATTTTGAAGACTTGTTTGATGAAGGAGACCGCTATTTTGCGATAGTGACATTCCTTTCTATTCTTGTCTTAGTAAAAAACAGTGAGTTATTGATTACTCAGAGTGGTAATTTTGAAAAGATTTATTTGAAAGGAACAGACTATGGACAACAATGAGTATTTATCAGTCATAGAAGGTATGCTTTATATCTATGGTGATGAAGGCATTACAATTAAAGATATTGCGGATACATTAGAAATCACTAAGAAAGAAGCATATGAATTGATGGATGAATTACTCTCTCTTTATGCTTCTAAAACAGTCAAGGGTGTTGATATATGTGATTTTGGTGGTACTTATAAGATGGTGACTTTACCTCAGCATGATGTCTATTATAAGAAGATGATGACAACAAGTGGTAGAAAGCTATCTAAGTCTGCATTAGAAACTTTGGCTATTGTCGCTTATTATCAGCCTGTCACTAGAATTCGTATTGAAGAAATACGTGGTGTAGGCTGTGAATCAATGATTCGTAAGCTTTTAGCACAGGCCCTTATTAAAGAAGTCGGTCGTGAAGATTCACCAGGGAAACCTGTCTTATATGGTGTCACTGATGAATTCATGGATGCTTTTAATCTAAAAAGCTTGGATGAATTACCAGAACTTAAAGAAATTGAATCTGAATTTGATGAAGAAGATATCTTTAATACTAAATATCAGGAAAAGGTAGAAGAAAAGCCAGAAACGAATTAGTTTCTGACTTTTTTTATAGTTGACATTCTTTTAATAGTTTTAAACGACGTTTATAATACTCTATCTTTTCTTTAACCTGTTTCTTTACAGCTACAGAAGTTGTTTCTGCAAGAGAAATGGTACCAAGCATGATAATCAGTGTCACGATTGGCATTCCAAATAAGAATAACTTAGAATGACTGATAAAGAAAAGGATACCTAATACGACAATACTTATTAATGCATATCTTAATGTACGCATACCTAAGCAGTAGCTATATATTTCTGCTCTCACATTTTCGTAAGAATTCTCCAAGAAAGTAATAACCTCCTCGCAGCTTTCTACATCAAGTGAAGCATCATCAATATTTGTTTCTATTTCAATGTGAAATGCCATAGTTCTACCTCCAATTCTCTATCATTATAACATTGAATTATAAAAAGAAAAGACATATACTTAAGAATGATTTTATGATATAGTGGTAAACACACAGAAATGAGGAAAATACAGTGCATATATGGGGACATTTTAAAACAATTACAAGACACAAGTTGTTAGTTGGAAAGTTATGCTTTAAAGTACATTTATATAAGCAGGGCTTATTACATGACTTGTCTAAGTATTCTCCAAGTGAGTTTATTACAGGTATTAAGTATTATAAAGGAACATATTCTCCTAATACTGCTGAAAGAAATGAGAAAGGCTACTCAACAGCCTGGCTTCATCATAAAGGCCGTAATAAGCATCATTGGGAATATTGGGTGGATTTTACTAGAAAAGGTCAGGTCCCTGCGAAAATGCCTTATAAATATGTATTAGAGATGTTCTGTGATAGAGTTGCAGCAAGTAAGATCTATGAAGGAAAGAATTATACAGATGCCTTTCCTTTACAATATTATGAATCAGGACAATATTCTTATATATTACATCCTGAAACACGTGCCTTAATTCATTTCATGCTTGTTTATTTAAAAGATCATGGATTAGATGATACAATTAAAATGCTGAATAGACATCATGATTATGATGAATATTTTGTTGAATTTAAGGACGTTTTAATGTAGATTAGTTAATGGAAAAGAAAGGGTGAAACAATGGAAGAAAGATTACAAAAAGTCATTGCACAGAGTGGTTATACTTCACGTCGTAAAGCGGAAGAACTCATTCGGCAGGGTAAAGTCACTGTGAATGGTGAAGTTGTGACAGTACTTGGCACTAAGGTGACTAAGAAAGATATAATCTGTGTCAATGGAAAATTGATTAATAAAGAAGATAAAGTCTATTATTTATTTTATAAACCAGAAAAATGCGTATGTACTATGAGTGATGAACATGATCGTACATGTGTCGCTGATTATTTTAGTGATAGTAATGAAAGAGTTTATCCAGTAGGAAGACTTGACTATGATACAACAGGCGCTTTATTTATGACAAATGATGGTGAATTTGCGAACCTTATTATGCATCCATCTAGCCACTTAGAAAAAGTCTATGAAGTATCTGTTAAGGGATTATTGACTAAGGCTGAAAAGAACCTATTAGAAAGAGGCATCTATCTAGAAGGTGTTAAGACATTACCTTGTGAAATTGCGATTACTGGAAATGATGAAGAACATGGTACAACTATGTTGATGATTCGTTTAGTAGAAGGTAAGAACAGACAGATCAAGAAGATGTTTGAAGAAGTAGGTCATCCTGTCAAGCGTTTAAGAAGAATCATGATTGGTCCAATCGATTTAAAGGGATTAACTCCTGGTACTTATCGTCGTTTAAAACCACATGAAGTAAATGTATTACGTACAATGGCTTTAAAAAAGAAAAACGCAAACAAAAAATAAAAGAGGATGCTCAGCATCCTCTTGCTTTATTATTCAGCTTCAATTACGCCAACTGGGCAGCCATCGATAGCATCCTGAACAGCTGGATCTTCAGTTTCTTCAACGATTACTTTTGCTAATCCTTCGTCATCTAATTCGAAAACGTCTGGGCAGATTCCTGCGCAAGCACCGCAACCTAAGCAGCCTTCATTTACTTTAACTTTCATTTACATATCCTCCTTATTTCATATACATCTATTATAACGGATAATGAGGTTTTTTGAAAGTTATTTTCTTAATTTTATAGGTATGCTATAATAGATACGATTAGGTGGTGAAATTTATGTCAGAACAGACAAGAATGTCTAAGTATAAGGATTTACGTGACAATATTGATGATGTTGGTTATATGCCTCATGAAGAGGAGGATGCGGATGATGATTTCTTATCATTTATTCCAAAATCAAATCATCGTGAAAGTCTAGAACCAAAGACATATGAAACACTCAAATATGAAAGCAACCCATTTGAATCTTTACATGAAGATCATAACAGTACAACAAGAACACGTACGGATACACGTCTTGATATTTTGAATCAAATGAAAGAGGATGCTTCTTCACAGGATACCATCTGTGATTATCATACGTCTGAGTTAAGAAGAGGGCATGCAGTGAAGGGCGGTAGCTTGATGGATAAGCTGGCTGCTATGTCACCTGAAGAAGATGTTGAAGCTTTTAGAAAGTACAGTGAAGAAATACCACATCGTGAACCAGTGAAAACTGAAACAATAGTAAGAAGTGCACCAAACTATGAAAAGAAGCATGCACAAAAGAAAGCACCATTACCTGAAAAGAAAGAAGATACAAAACTTACAAAAATCTTAAATGGTGTGATTGCATTACTTGTTATAGCGGTGATTGTATTTATTATCATGACTTTTCTGAATATTTAGGGGGATTTTAGAATGAAGAAAATTGCTATTGCGATTGATGGACCTGCAGCTGCAGGTAAATCTACGATTGCTAAGAGAGTCGCAAATAATCTAGGTTATACTTATATTGATACAGGTGCAATGTATCGTTGTGTGGCATATTATGCACTTGTAAAGGGCGTTGATTTCCATGATGAAAATGCTGTCTGTCGTTTATTACCAGAAATCAAGATTAAATTGATGCCTGATAACACTGTCTATTTAAATGGTCGTGATGTGACTGCAGATATTCGTGTGAATGAAATTAGTGCAGGAGCATCTATTGTTTCTGCTTATTCAAAGGTAAGAACATATTTAGTTGCACAACAAAGAGAAATGGCCAAAGAAGGTGGCGTTATTCTTGATGGTAGAGATATTGGAACTGTAGTATTACCAAATGCACAGTTAAAGATCTATCAGGTGGCATCTATTGAATGTCGTGCTTTACGTCGTCATAATGAAAACTTAAGTCGTGGATTGAATTCTGATCTTGATGAAATCAAGAGAGAAGTAGCTGCACGTGATGAAGCAGATATGACACGTGAGATTTCTCCATTGAAGAAAGCAGATGATGCAATTGAAATTGATACTTCAGATATGACTATTGATGAAGTTGTTGCACATATTATGAATTTAGTTGAAAAGAAGACTCAATAAGGAGGCGAAATATGAGAAAAGGTATTGTTGCGATTGTAGGTCGTGCAAATGTAGGGAAGTCTACATTATTTAACCGTATTATTGGTGAACGTGTTTCTATTGTAGAAGACGTACCAGGTGTTACAAGAGACCGTATTTATGCAAAAGCCAGCTGGCTTACAAAAGAATTTAGAATTATTGATACCGGTGGTATTGAATTAAAGAATGCTGATTTTACAGAACAGATCAAGACTCAGGCTGAGATTGCGATTGAAGAAGCAGATGTTATTATCTTTGTAGTTAATGGACGTGAAGGTTTAACAAGTGAAGATAACTTTGTAGCTAGAATGCTTCAGAAATCAGGTAAACCTGTGCTTTTAGCTGTTAATAAGATTGATGATGTGGCATTTAGAGATAACATTTATGATTTCTATAGCTTAGGTATTGGTGAACCAATTCCTGTATCAAGCGCTCATGGTATTGGTGTAGGGGATCTTCTTGATGAAGTGATTAGAGTACTTCCAGATGAAGAAGATGAGTTTGAAGAAGATGAAATCAAGGTGTCTATTATTGGTAGACCAAATGTTGGTAAATCTTCTTTAACTAATGCGATTTTAGGTGAAGACCGTGTTATTGTTTCTAATATTGAAGGAACAACAAGAGATGCCATCGATACAGCATTTGAAAAAGATGGTTATAAGTATAGAATCATCGATACAGCAGGTATGCGTAAAAAGGGTAAAGTGTATGAGAATATTGAAAAATATTCAGTACTACGTGCTTTAAAGGCTGTAGAACAGAGTGATGTTATTCTTTGTGTTGTTGATGGTGAAAGAGGCATTATTGAACAGGATAAGCATGTGGCTGGGTATGCACATGAATTAGGTAAATCAGTTGTCCTAGTTGTTAATAAATGGGATGCTGTGACTAAAGATGAAAAGACAATGGCTAAGATGGAAAAGAGTCTAAGAGAACAGTTCAAGTATCTTGACTATGCACGTATTGCCTTTGTCAGTGCTTTAAAGAAACAACGTATTAATACATTATTTGATTTAATTGTAGAAGCTTATATGAATGCGCATAAACGTGTGACTACAAGTGTATTAAATGATGTTATTGTAGATGCTCAGGCTATGAATCCTACAACTACATTTGAAGGTGGAAGACTTAAAATCTATTATGCAAACCAGGTTGCTGTCCAGCCACCAACATTTGTATTATTTGTAAATGATCCTAAGTTCATGCATTTCTCATATAAGCGTTATCTAGAAAATTGCTTAAGAGATCGTTTTGGATTTGAAGGAACTCCAATTCATATTATTTGTAGAAAAAGAGACTAAAACTGACCAAAATAGGTCAGTTTTTTTGCGCAATGAAATTTGAAGTAATAAATATTTATTGGTACTAGGCTTGTTATAATAAGATATCTCGTTATGTAGGCAAGGATGGTGCAGTAGAAATAATGAGTAAAAGGATATGTTTAGAGGAGTATCTCAACACAAAATATAATAAAAATACCATCTAATACAAATAATTGATTGTACCGTACTATAAGGGTAAAATGATTATGGAATGATAATCCTAGTATGAAGAAAGGAGGCGACATTTCATGAAGAAGCTAAGTAAGTTATTATTAGGCTTGATTTTATCTTTTATGGTTATTCAGGTACCTCTTGCTTTGAGTCATTCTGCTTATGCATTAGATGATGAAGTCACAGAAGATGTGATTACACCAAAGTCAGGACTTATGTATGAAGATAACCAGTTTGTCTATTATTCAGATGGAGAAGTAAACAAAGACTTTAAAGGACTCGCTGAGTATGAAGGTGAAAAGTATTATGTACAGAATGGGACTGTAGATACAAAGTTAACTGATGTAGTCTATATTGATGGCACTTGGTATTACATTGATAAAGGTCGCTTGAATGAAGAAACAAGGGATGTTATTTATCATTGTGGTGGATGGTACTTTGTAGAGAATGGTACAATTGACTGGACTTATACAGGTGTAGTAGAACATTGTGGTGGCTACTTCTATGTTGAAAAAGGTCAGATCAACTGGGACTATACAGGTGCATGTAAAACAGATGGTGTTTTATACTACATTCGTAAAGGCTCTCTTGATACGAATAAGAATGGTTTAACATATGTTGATGGTACATGGTTCTTATTAGAAAAAGGTAAATTAAAGACTGATTATACTGGTTTAGTTCAGTATGAAGGTAGATGGTACTATGTTGAGAACGGTATTCTTAACTGGGGTTATACAGGTCTGACAAAGTACTATAGTACATGGTATATGGTAGTGAATGGACAGTTAGACTGGAAATTCAATGATGTAACATATTACTTTGGTACTTGGTACTATGTAAAGAATGGTGTTCTTGATTGGAATTATACAGGTTTAACACAACATTGTGGTACTTGGTATTATGTAGACCATGGTAGAATCAATTGGGATTATACAGGTTTAACAAAGTATTATAGTACATGGTATATGGTAGTGAATGGACAGTTAGATTGGAACTTCACAAATCTCACTCAATACTATGGTACTTGGTACTATGTAGAAAATGGTAAGTTAAACTGGAACTTTACTGATTTATTCCAGTACTTTGGTACATGGTATTGTATTAGAGGTGGTGTTCTTGATTGGAACTATACAGGTTTAGCTTATCATGCAGGTGGTTATTACTACATTGATCATGGTGTATTAGATCAGAATTCTTCTGCTTCTTCACAGTCACAGCTTGTAAATCAAAGTTTTGTCGCAAATATGTCTATATCACATCAAACAACACAAGCAATTATAGTAGTAGGAAATGGTGGTAGTTATGCCACTTTGACAGTACATACAAAACATAATGGTGTATGGACAGAAACATTAAGCTGCTCAGCAAGAGTAGGCAGAAATGGTATCACAGGAAATAAGCGTGAGGGTGATGGAAAGACCCCAAGAGGTATCTATAGTTTTGGACAGGCTTTTGGTGTAGCTGGTAATCCTGGTACATCTAGAAGATGGCTTCAAGTCAACAATAATCATTATTGGGTTGATGATGTCAATAGTTCCTATTACAACAAGCTTGTAGATGCAAGTCAGACAGATATTCAATGGAGCAGCGCTGAGCATCTGATCAGTTATCCAACAGCGTATAGATATGCGATTGCTCTTAACTACAATACGGCTTGCACGCCTGGTGCTGGTAGTGCTATTTTCCTACATTGTTCAACTGGTGGGGCAACAGCTGGATGTATCAGCGTATCTCAAAGTGATATGATTCGTATATTGAAGATGATTCAGGGTGATACTTTGATTGGAATATATCAGAATAAAAACAGTTTATATTAAAGTTAAATAATAGTAGTTATATAAGTAAAGTAAATCAGTGCTGTATGTTATAAGGAGGGTTAAAATATTTAAAAACCCTCCTTTTTTACTGTTATTTATTAAAGAGAGTTCTTTAAAATTTCATTTCGCCCATTTACTTGACTAAAAGAAATGTAAGTGCTAACATTTAAATATATGAGTGATATCATTTCAATTGAATAGTTGATGAGAGGGTATGTACGGGACATATCTTATTAATTGCATGATTTTCTAGTATCTCTTTGAGAGAACGTTTTTTTTTGCATTCATCAGCTATCTCCCGATTACAATTATGGAGGAGGTTGCTTTATGGACAACAAAGAAAGCAAGGGTGGCTTAAATAAAAGTCTTAAGCTGATTTTCGTTTACACCGTTGCGACAGGTTCTATCTTTACATTTGTAAACTATTGGGACTCTGTATTCTATGGTTATTGTGGAAGTGGGACATTCCTAGCATTCGCACTTATGACTGTAGCTATTTTACCAATCGCACTTGTTTATAGTGAATTGGCATCTATTTTCCACACTGGTGGTGGGGAATTAATTTACAACACTGTTGGTATCAACAAACATGTTGGTTTCTTAGCTTCATGGCTTATCATGGCAGCTTGGATTTCAGTACCACCAGCAGTTGTTATGGCTATCATGACATGGATCAATAAGACATTAAATCTAGGTCTTGGTACATGGGGCATGGTAGGTTGTGCTGCAATATTACTTGTTTTATATTTCTTAATGAGTATTCAGAACGTTCAGTTCTTAGTAAAGGCACAGGCAGGTATGCTTTTCTGTAACATTGCAGTTACTATCATTACTGGTTTCTTATTACTATTCTCAGGACATTGGCATTTATCTAACTTTGGAAATATCTTCCAGACAACTCTAAGTTCTGTCAATGGTATTCCTGGATGGATCATCGGTATGGCGTTATTGATTACACCATACTTTGGATTTGAAACAGTACCTCAGATGGTTGAAGAAGGGGACTTCCCAATCAAGAACTCTAAGAAAGCTATCTGTGGTTCAATTCTTACTTGTGGTTGTATCTATGTATTCTATTATTTCTGTGTAGCAGGATTGGATGGGTTACAGACTATTCATACAACATTTGCTCAGGATGGTTTCTTAACTATTCTAACTATGCAGAAAGTATTAGGATGGACATTCTGGCCTATTATCGTGGGTATTCTTTCTTGTTTACTTGGTATGGGTGCTTCATTACTTGGCTTCTGGATGTCAACAGTACGTATGTTATATTCAATGGCTAATAAGAACTTCTTACCAAAGGTTTTCGCAAAGGTCAACAAGAATCAGCAGCCATTATTACCTAACATCTTCTTGTTAGTATTATCATTGGTATTTATCGTATTACAGAACTCATCTGACTTTATGAGTGCATTCTTTAACTTAATGAGTTTCGGATGTGCCTGTGCTTATGCACTTACTATGATTTCAGCTATCTGTATTCATAGAAAACATCCAAACTGGGTAAGTGAAAACACTGTCAAGGGTGGAGATGCTTTCCGTGTTCTTGCAATGTTGATTGCAGTTACTATCGCATTCTTCTGTACACTTGGTCAGGGTATTGATTCTTGGATCTGCTTTGGTGTATATCTTGGTGTTGGTATGTTGTTGTGGCTCTGGATGGTTTGCGTTAACTGGAAGAAACATCCAGTAGAAATTGAAACGCCTGATGGAGTTCAGAAGTTTTAAAATTGAAGGCAAAGCAAATGTTTGCTTGCATATAAAAAATTTAGTTTAGAAAAGGAGAATAATAAAATGGCTAAATTAGAAGGTAAAGTTGCATTAATCACAGGTGCTGCTGTTGGACTTGGAGAAGGAATCTCAACTGCATATGCGAAATATGGTGCAAAACTAATCATGGTTGACTTATCACCAGCTGTAGAAGAAACTGCAGAAAGATTAAGAAAAGAATACGGTGCTGAAATCATCACTGTAGTAGCTAACGTTGCTGATCGTGCAGCAATGGACGCAGCTGCTGCTAAGGGTGTTGAAAAGTTCGGTGAAATCAACGTCGCTTGCTGTAACGCTGGTGTTTGCCGCTTAGCTCCATTTGAAGAAATGACTGATGAAATGCGTGATTTCCATATTGATGTAAACATTAAGGGTGTATGGAATACATGTAAAGCAGTTGTTCCTTATATGTTAAAACAGGGTGGAGGTAGCATCGTTATCGCTTCTTCTGTAACTGGTGATATCGTAGCTGATGCTGGTGAAGCAGCTTACGCTACAACTAAGGCTGCATTAGTTGGTTTAACTAAGTGCTTAGCTGTAGAATATGCTAAACGTAACATTCGTGTTAACTGCTCACAGCTTGGTTACGCAAGAACTCCAATGGTTGAAAAGATGGCTGTTGAATCTAATCCAGAAAATCCAGAAGCAGCAATCAATGATATCGCAGCAAATGTTCCAATGGGACGTCTTGCTAGACCTATCGAAGTTGGTGAATTATTTGCATTCTTAGGAAGCGATGAATCTAGCTACTTAACAGGTGCTCAGATTGTTATTGATGGTGGTGCTACATTACCAGAAACTATGTCTATCGGTACAAACTAATATCAATACTTGCCACCTCTCTTTTGAGAGGTGGTTTTTTGTATATGCAAAAAAAGAGATGAACGAATGTTCATCTCTCAAGTATTGTGTTTATTGTTTTATCCTTCAATACCAGTTTCAGCTTTAACTAATTCAACAACTTCTTCCATAGTAGCAAGTTCAGTAGCTGCCTTGTTAGCTAACTTCTTAGAATCTTCATAAGATAATTCTCTGATACGTTTTCTCTGAGCAAGAATTGAAGTTGCAGACATTGAGAATTCGTCAAGTCCTAAACCAAGTAATAATGGTGCAGCAAGAGCTTCGCCTGCCATTTCACCACACATACCAGTCCACTTACCTTCTCTATGAGAAGCATCAATTGTGTTCTTAACTAATCTTAAGATTGATGGGTTGAATGGCTGATATAAGTAGTTGATTGTAGATGACATACGGTCAGCAGCGAAAGTATACTGGATTAAGTCGTTTGTACCGATTGAGAAGAAATCTACAACCTTAGCGAACTGATCAGCAAGAACAGCAGCAGCTGGGATTTCAATCATGATACCAACTTCGATAGAATCAGAAACCTTAACACCTTCAGCTTCTAACTTAGCCTTTTCATCTAATAAGATTCCCTTAGCTTTCTTGAATTCTTCAACAGTAGCAATCATAGGGAACATGATCTTAAGATCACCATAAACTGAAGCACGAAGTAATGCTCTTAACTGAGTTCTGAATACTTCTTCTCTCTGGAAGCAAAGACGAATAGCACGAACACCTAAGAATGGGTTCATTTCTTCAGGAACTGGAAGAGCCTTTAACTTCTTATCTCCACCGATATCCATTGTTCTAACAACAACTGGACCATTTACGTTTTCAAGTACTGTCTTATAAGCTTCGTACTGTGAATCTTCTGTTGGAAGTTCATCTGATTCCATATATAAGAATTCAGTTCTGAATAAACCAACACCTTCAGCACCGTTCTGCTTAATAGCTTCGATATCATTTGGAGAACCGATGTTAGCTACTAATAATACTTTATGACCATCAGTAGATACTGATTCAGCAGTCTTTAATGTCTTAAGTTCTGCCTTATAGTCTTCATATTCTTTTCTCTTAGCTTCATAAGTAGTCACTGTTTCTTCATCAGGGTTAACAAATACATCACCTGTTAAACCATCAAGAACAACCATGTCACCATCATTTACAGTTTCAGTAATAACGTTAGTTGCTACAACTGCTGGGATTTCCATAGATCTAGCTAGGATAGCAGAGTGAGAAGTTCTACCACCGATATCAGTGATAAAACCACGAACTAAGTTCTTATTTAACTGAGCTGTATCAGAAGGAGTTAAATCATGAGCGATGATTACAACTTCTTCATCAATTAAAGCAGGGTTAGGTAAAGACTTACCTAATAAGTTAGCTTTTAAACGAGTAGTTACGTCTCTAACGTCAGCTGCTCTTTCCTTGAAATATGCATCATCCATAGATGAGAAGATAGCGATGAATGAGTTCGCTACATCTTCTAATGCAGCTTCAGCACATAACTTTTCACCAGTGATCTTAGCTTCAACCTGTGACTGAAGTTCTGGATCTTCAAGAATCTGTGCATGAGCATCAAATACTGCTGCTTCTTCTTCAGATAAGTTTTTAGTAGCTGCTTCCTTAATTGCAGCGATTTCAAGTTTAACTGCTGCAACGCCATTGTTATATTTAGCGATTTCAGCTTCAGTGTCTTCAACTGTAGTACGTGTTACAGTTAAATCTGGCATATCTAATTTATATGCTTTAGCGATAGCATAACCACTAGATGCCGCAATACCTTTTACATTTGTCATTTTTGACCTACCTCCATATACTCCATATTTTACAATAAAAGGGTCATAAAATAAAGACAAGAAGTCCGTTCATACACACTTTTTTAAGAAAATTGTAAAAAATTTGTACCTTTTGTTACTGCTTACATCAGTTAATTTCATTATTAGACAATAAAGTCCTATATATTTTGAAATAAATAAATAAAATTTCATAATATGAAAATATCACTTTACAAATAGGAATAACAAGTATAATATAGAAGTGTAAACAGGAGGATAATAATATGAAAGTTATTGTTACTAAAGATTATGAAGAAGCAAGTCAGAAAGCAGCAGAAATCATGCTAGACGTTATCAAAAATAAACCAAACGCAAACATTGGCCTAGCTACTGGCTCTACACCAATCCGTCTTTATGAATTAATGAGAGAAGATCATAAGACTAATGGAACAAGCTACAAAGATATCAAATCATTCAACCTTGATGAATACTATGGCTTAGCACAGGATCATCCACAGAGCTATTACTATTTCATGTGCCATCAGTTATTCAATGAATTAGACATCGATAAGAATAATATCAATGTTCCTAAGGGTAAGGGATCTATCGAAGAAGTATGTGATGAATACAATGCACTATTAGCTGAAAATCCAAGAGATATCCAGTTATTAGGATTAGGTTCTAATGGACATGTTGGTTTCAATGAACCAGGTACATCATTTGATTCAGTGACTCATTATATCGCACTTAAACAGAGCACAATCGAAGACAACGCTAAGTTATTCTTCAATGGTGATTTAAGTGCTGTTCCTACTCATGCAATCACTATGGGTATTTCAAATATCATGGAAGCTAAGAAGGTATTATTAATCGCTACTGGTGAAAGAAAAGCTGAAGCAGTTAAAGGCTTAGTTGAAGGACCAGTGACAGAAGATTTACCAGCTTCTATTCTTCAGAAACATGAAGATGCAATCATCATTGTTGATGAAGCAGCTGCATCATTATTATCTAAATAATTTCTTAAGGCGCTTTAGTAGGCGCCTTTTTTTATGCTATAATTTTTCTGAGGTGATTTCATGAAGGCGATGAATAAAGACAATCCTAAATATAATGAATGCATAGAAAGAGTATCTCAGTTATATGAAAGACAGGGTGATTTTAGAACACCTTTTATGAGAGATTATAACCGTATAATATTTACTACAGCTTATAGACGTTTAAAACATAAGACACAGGTTTTCTTTGCACCTGATAATGATCATATATGCACACGTGCTGAGCATGTGAATCTCGTTGAATCTATCAGCTATACAATCGCTTATCAATTAGGTCTTAATACAGAACTCACCCGTGCAATCAGTGCAGGACATGATTTAGGACATGCACCTTTTGGTCATGGAGGAGAAAAGATTCTTTCTTCTATTTCCGAAGAACATGGTTTAGAGCCTTTCTGGCATGAAAAGAACAGTCTTCATTTGATAGATGATTTATGTTTATTAGAGGATGATGCACATATTGAACATAATCTTGATCTGACCTATGCAGTAAGAGATGGTATCATTGCTCATTGTGGTGAAGTGAATCAAAGAAGAATTAAACCTAGAGATGAAAAAATTGATTTAAAAGATTTTACATCACCAGGACTCTATCAGCCCTATACTCTTGAAGGATGTGTGGTGAAAATAAGTGATAAGATTGCTTATCTTGCACGTGATATAGAAGATGCATGGAACTTGCATATACTTGATGAAGAAGATATGAAAGGTTTGATAGAAGAAATCAATACTGTTGTACCAGGTTTATTTAAGGCAATTAATAATGGTACAGTGGTCAATTATTTTATTCAGGATGTAATTCATAATAGTACTGATGAGTATATTGGTTTATCTGATGAAGCCTTTGAAATCATGAAGATATTTATGAAGTTTAATTATCAGAATATCTATGAAATAAAGAAGGTTAAGATTCATACACAATATGTACAGTTGATTTTAGAAAGTCTCTTTTCTTTCTTATATGAGTATGGACAACATGACAATTTTGTTTTAGACTTAAAAAAAGATGCAGAACGTTATCCACTCATTATTAATCATTATCTTAAATGGCTGACACGCTATAGCACTTTACTTCATGATGAACGTTATCAAAATCATATTGTTTATGACTTTGAGAATGATTCACATGCTTTAGAAAAGAGTATTATTGATTATTTATCAGGGATGACAGATCATTTTATTATTGATGCATTTGATGAATTACTTGCATATAGATAGGGGGAGTTATTTATGCCAATTAATATTCCAGATGATTTACCAGCATATAAGGTCTTAACGGCTGAAAACATCTTTGTAATGAACCAGACACGTGCGACTACACAGCGTATTAGACCTTTGAAAATCTTGATTGTAAATATCATGCCTTTAAAGATTACAACTGAAACACAATTATTAAGACTATTGTCTAATACACCATTACAGCTAGAGGTAGAACTTATTCATATGTCTACACATGATTCTAAGAATGTCCCTAAGGAACACTTGTTGACTTTCTATAAGACATTCAAGGATATCAAAGAGAATTCTTATGATGGTATGATTATTACAGGGGCTCCTGTAGAACAGATGCCTTTTGAAGAAGTGGATTATTGGAATGAACTCAGTGAAATCTTTGAATGGGCAAAGACACATGTCTTTAGTTCTTTCTTTATCTGCTGGGCTTCACAGGCTGCTTTACATTATTATTATGATATTGATAAGTACTTATTAAAGCATAAGCTTACAGGTGTCTATCGTCATCATACAAATCAAAGAAAGATGAGAAGAAAGATTTTAAGAGGTTTTGATTATCAGTTCTATGCACCACATTCACGTTATACAACTGTATTAAAAGAAGACATCTCAAGTAATCCAAATCTTGATATACTTGCAGAAAGTGATGATGCAGGTGTCTATTTAGTGGCTTCTAAGGATGGCTCTCAGTTCTTTGTGACAGGACATCCTGAATATGATCCAGATACATTAGATAAAGAATATAAGCGTGACAAAGAGAAACCAGATGTTATCGCAGAACTACCTAAAAACTATTATCTTGATGATGATCCATCTCAGGAAATACAAGTAAAATGGCGTTCACATGCCTATCTCTTATTCTCTAACTGGTTGAATTATTATGTATACCAGGAAACACCATATGATCTAAATGATCTTCATGATCGTAAGAAATAAGCCATCTCTTTAGATGGCTTTTATTATAGGAGGTGTGTTTATGATTTTTATTCCACTTGTAATATTGTTGATATTATATTTCATGTATTGTTTACTCATGCGTTATGAATCACGTACTTTATGGAGTGGTGTCAGCTTCTTTGGTATATCACTCATGACTATTCTTACAGCCTTCTTCTATGCCTTTTATTATTCCGAAACATTAACCAAGTATCCACTTATTATGGATATAGGTGCACTGTTAGTTGCAGCTGCAGTACTTGTTATCCTCTTTTTCCCACTTGCGACTATTATTATGTTTTTTGTAGAAGGAATTAAAGTCATTAAACATGAAGGATTGAAGTTTACTAACCTTCTTTCTTTAGGATTTGCGATAGGACTATTTGTCTATCTATTTATAGGACCACTCTTTTTAAAGTCATCCGATAAAGTCATGACATCTCTTTATGCTATTGTTTCATTTACGGTATTCTATTTATTATCCGTTCTTGCAAGCTATTGCCTTTCTGCTTTCATTAATACATTCCACTTATTTGAAAAGAGAAAACTGGATTATATAATAGTATTAGGCGCAGGCATCAAAGGAGAACAGGTGACTCCATTACTGGCAAGTAGAATTGATAAAGGAATAGAAATATTAAAAAAGAATCCCAAAGCCTTGCTCATCATGTCTGGAGGACAGGGTAAAGGTGAAGATATTCCTGAAGGAGAAGCCATGGCACGTTATGCTATTAGTAAAGGCATTGATGAGAGTAAGATACTTATTGAAAACAAATCTACGAATACAAAAGAAAACCTCTTATTCTCATCAAAACTCATGACTAAAGAATCTCCTCGAGTAGGACTCGTTACAACATCTTATCATGTCTTTAGAGCCTTGATCCTTGCGAAAGACTTAGGTATCAGATGTATTGGTTTTGGTTCAGTGACTAAATGGTATTTTACACTCAATGCTTTGATTAGAGAATTCATTGGCTACTTAAGCATGACATGGAAGAAGCATACAATTGTGATTATTCTCTATAGTCTCTGTATTATTATTTTTTCAATTGTGAGGTAAATAATTATGGGTGGATTAAGTGTATTGTTTCTAATGGGTATATTATCTACGTTATTTCTTATATTTGTATCTTTATTTATAGGTATACTATGTACTTATGTAGTAGGTTATCTTTTTGAAGGATTTCTCGTTTCTTCATTACTAGATACTAAAACCTATCGTGGATGGATTCCTTTCTATAATAAATATTTACTAGGAAATATGACAGGAGATCATATACTAGGCATCATATCCTCTATCTGTGCTTTACCTGTATTAATTATTGGATATGTCTTATTTGCGATGGATGAATTAAACTATTGTTTATTTGTTGTATTCCTCATTATATTGATTATTGGCTTTATTGTAGATCATATTATTGCTTATCACTTCTTATCTCAAAGATGTAAATATGCTCCATGGCTCATTGTATTAAGTGTTATCACATGTGGATTCCTTCGTCCCATTATCTTATTTGTAACTAAAGATTATAATCATGTAAGTAAATCTTAATATTTTTGTAAGGAAATTGAGATGTTTCTTTTCAACATTTCACGATATAACTATTGTGAGGTGAAAAGAAATGCGATTATTCAAGAAATGTTTCGTAGTTATAGGAATACTATTACTCATATTATCGGGATATATTATATTTCGTTCAGATACTTTTATAGAGGATGCTTCTACAAATAATGGCTGGAATCTAGTACTTGTGAATCATACAAGTAAAATACCAGATAACTATAAAGTGATTCTTACAAAGTTAAATAATGGGAAAGAAGTGGATTCACGTATCGTACCTGAACTATCACAGATGTTTAGAGATGCAAGAAAAGATGATATTTATATGCAGGTGAATGAAGGATATCGTTCATCTTATTCACAACAGAAGATCTTAGATAATCGTACGAATTACTATAAGAGTAAAGGGTTATTTACGATTCTTGCAAGAAGATATGCATTAAATTATGTATCAGCTCCAGGTACAAGTGAACATCAATTAGGGCTTGCAGTGGATATAATAGGGGATAACCGTTATACAACCAATCAATCTGCTTATAGATGGCTAGAAAGAAATGCCTATAAATATGGTTTTATTCAACGTTATCCTAAGAATAAAGTATCTATTACACATATTAAGCATGAACCATGGCATTATCGTTATGTAGGTAAGAAAGCGGCCTTAAAGATGCATCAAAAAAATCTATGTTTAGAAGAGTATGTAGAGAGTCTTTGAATAGACTCTCTTTTCTTTATGGTATAAACTGATATCTGGAGGTGTTTATATGGATTATATCAAATTACTTGTTGAAGATATTCATTCTGTGACTATGGCAACTATTAATAATGAAGGAAGGCCAATCACAAGAATCATCGATTTAATGTTGTATGATGAAGAAGGGATTTACTTCTTAACTGCAAGAGGTAAGAGTTTCTATCAGGAACTGATGGAACAGGAGTATATATCTTTAACAGGACTTAAAGGAAAGGTGTCTTTTAGCTTAAGCGGTAAGGTGAAGAATATTGGGTCTCATAAACTTGATGAAATTTTTTTAAGGAATACTTATATGCAGTCTATCTATCCAGAAGATACAAGAAAGGCATTAGATGTTTTCTGCTTATATGAAGCATCAGGTGAATACTTTGATATCTCTGACCCAGCACATATCAAAAGAGCGCCTATTACTATTAATAGTAAAGAGCATGGTGCTTATTATACAATTACTGATCGTTGCATTCATTGTGGCAAGTGCGAGACAATATGTCCTCAGCATTGTATTCATGATGAAGTTATTGATGTTTCACAATGTTTACATTGTGGGGCCTGCTTAGAGATATGCCCAGTAAAGGCTATTGAATTTAAAGGCGCAAAGAAACGTCGTAAGGAAGATGTCTGCTTGATGAATATGTGTATGATTGAAGATGATGAAGGACATGTCTTAATACAAAATAAAGTCAATGATTTCTATACAGGTATTACTTTTCCTGGTGGTCATGTAGAAAAAGAAGAAGTTTTCAAAGATGCCATGATTAGAGAAGTCAAAGAAGAAACAGGTCTTACAATTAAGAATCCATATTTATGTGGTTTATATCATTGGTATAAGCATTCTATTCATAATATTATTATAGTCTATAAGACAAATGAGTATGAAGGAACGCTTCATTCAAGTGATGAAGGAGATGTATATTGGATCAATAAAGAAGATTTCCTCAAACAGCCTCTTGCGACAGGTATGGAATATGTCTGGGATATTGTCCATCACCAACATCAGGAATGTATTATGTCTAATATGGGAGAACATAAAAGAGGAGATTTGTTTTAAGAGAATAAGTTTCTATAATTTTCATTTGATGTAAATCGTTTTCATGATATGAAAATAAATCATGATGATTTTTATTGTGTATATAATACAGGAAGACAAAGATAAATGGAGGTAAGGAAAATGGGATTTCCTAAAGGATTTTTATGGGGTGGCGCAGTTGCTGCCAATCAGTGTGAAGGTGCTTATTTAGAAGATGGTAAAGGTTTATCAGTACCAGATATGTTACTTGGTGGAGATGTAAATACTCCAAGAACATTCTTACCAAAGACTGATAAGACTGCTTTCTATCCAAGCCATGAAGCAATTGATTTCTATCATCATTATGCTGAAGATATCGCTTTATTTGCAGAAATGGGATGGAATGTATTCAGATTATCAATCAACTGGGGTAGAATCTTCCCTAATGGTGATGATGAAACACCTAATGAAGAAGGTTTAGCTTTCTATGATAAGGTATTTGACGAATGTAAGAAACACAATATCGAACCATTAGTTACATTATGTCATTATGAAATTCCTTGGAACATTGTAACTAAATACAATGGCTTCTCTGATAGAAGAGTGATTGATATGTTCGTTAAGTATGCCACTACTTGTATGAAACGTTATAAGGATAAGGTTAAATACTGGTTAACATTCAATGAAATCAATATCGCATGTATGGGTGAAGGTGGATTAGGTGACCTTTATGGTTTAGGTATCATGGATCCAGAAGATGTTAACTCTGATGAACGTATTCCACTAAATAAATTAAAATCTAACCCTCAGAAAACATTTGAAGCATTACATAATCAGTTTGTTGCAAGTGCATTAGTTGTAACAGAAGGTCATAAGATCAATCCTGATTTCATGATTGGTAATATGATTGCTCATACTACTTTATATCCATTAACACCAAATCCAAAAGATATTCTTGCAGCCTTTAATGAAGATAACTTCAAGAATAACTTCTGTGGTGATGTACAGGTTCGTGGTGAATATCCAACATATATGTTCAGATATTTCAAAGAACATGGTATTGATACTTCATATATTACTGAAGAAGATAAGAAAATCATCAAAGAAGGTGTGATTGACTTCTATACATTCTCTTACTATATGTCTAACTGTGTAACAGTAGATGAAAATGCAGAAAAGACAAATGGTAACCTTGCAACAGGTGCTAAGAACCCTTACTTAAAGGCTTCTGACTGGGGATGGCAGATTGATCCTGATGGATTAAGATATACATTAAATATCTTACATGACCGTTATCCACATACACCATTAATGGTTGTAGAAAATGGTTTTGGTGCATTTGATAAGGTAGAAGAAGATGGTTCTGTACATGATACATATAGAATTGATTACTTCAGAGACCATATTAAAGCAATGGATGAAGCAATCGAAGATGGTGTACCACTAATCGGTTATACAACTTGGGGACCAATTGACTTAGTATCTGCAGGTACTGGACAGTACGCAAAACGTTATGGTTTCATCTATGTAGATAGACATGATGATGGAACTGGAGACTTCTCAAGAAGCAAGAAGGATTCATTCTTCTGGTATAAGAAAGTCTGCGAATCTAACGGTGCTGATTTAGACTAATACACAAAAGACGTAACTCAAAAGAGTTACGCCTTTTTTTGTTATTCATCAAAGATATTTACAATTTCACCATCAAGAATACGATTCATATTTTTAACAGCACAGAAGTTACCACACATAGAACATGTATCTTCTTTTTCAGGTGCTGCTTCAGCACGATAGCGTCTTGCCTTTTCTGGATCAATAGAATACTTGAATGTTTCTTCCCAGTCTAACTTCTTTCTTGCACATGCCATCTTATTATCTAATTCCATAGCACCAGGAATACCCTTCGCAATATCTGCTGCATGCGCTGCAATCTTAGATGCAATGATTCCTTCTTTAACATCATCTAGATTAGGCAGACGAAGATGTTCAGCAGGAGTCACATAACATAAGAATGATGCACCATAAGTTGCTGCAATAGCACCACCAATAGCGGCAGTAATATGATCATAACCAGGGGCAATATCAGTGACTAGAGGGCCTAATACATAGAAAGGTGCACCTTTACAGATTGTTTTCTGGATTTCCATATTCGCTGCAATTTGATTTAAAGGCATATGACCAGGACCTTCAATCATGACCTGTACATCCTTATCCCACGCACGCTGTGTTAACTCTCCTAAAGTCACTAATTCACCAATCTGAGCCACATCTGTTGCATCAGCTAGACATCCAGCACGACATGCATCACCTAAACTCATAGTAATATCATACTCACGGCAGATATCTAATACTTCATCATAATGTTCATAGAATGGATTTTCTTCTCCAGTCATAGCCATCCAGGCAAACATAATAGAACCACCACGAGATACAATATTCATTAAACGCTTATTATTCTTAAAACGTTCATACATGGCTCTATTAATACCACAATGAATAGTCATGAAATCCACACCATCTTCAGCATGCATTCTTACAATATCTAACCATTCTTTCGCTGTAATATCCTTTAAAGCCTTATGATAATAAACAACAGCATCATAAATAGGGACTGTACCAATAATTGCAGGACATTCTTTAGTCAATCTCTTTCTAAAAGTACGTGTATCACCGTAAGAACTTAAATCCATGATTGATTCAGCACCCATCTTCACTGCATTATTGACCTTTTCAATTTCTACATCCATGTCTTTACAGTCTCTAGAAATACCTAGGTTCACGTTGATTTTAGTCTTCAACATTGAACCAATACCACTTGGATCAATAGAAGTATGATTCTTATTACATGGAATAATCGCCTGTCCTTTCGCAATATACTCACGTAATACTTCTACATCCATAGATTCTTTTGCCGCTACAATTTCCATTTCAGGTGTAATAATACCCTGTCTTGCAGCATCCATTTGTGTTGTGTAACTCATATTTTCCTCCTTTAAGCAATAAAAAAAAGGTATACCTGAGCATGTATACCTAAAAAAAACAAAATTCCTACGCCGGCATTATCCGTATCAGGTTATATGGGTCGAAATCCGATCGTATTTCTTCTCAGCCGTCGCGTCAGCTCCCCTTTTTTTATTTGGTTGATAGTGCTATATTACATCTTATATAAATAAAATGCAACGCTTTCATTGAAAAAAATGTTACAAAAATATTGTGAAATTTTGAACAAATAATGTAACCATGAAAACATGCTTGTGATTTATAGTAATGATAGAATAGATTTGAAAAATATAAGTTATTAAGAAGGTTTCTTTTATTAATTATTGTTATAATTATTAGGTAGAATATTAAGAAAAGAGGGATGGTATTAATGTATAAGTTAGTAGAAGATGATCTAAAATTATTGAATAAACTATTGTTGATGAAGGATTTGAATCCAGAGGATGGTTATTCAAAAGAAAAAGTGATTGAATATATTAATGCAGATAGAGAACTGGAGGAGGCAGAACTCGATCAGATTCGTAATTACGTATTAGATAAGAATCTTGAATATGGATTTTACAGTAACGGTGAACCGAATGAGTTAGGATATGCAACTGAAGAATTAGGCGATAAATTGTTTTACATTATGGAAGAAGAAAATGATGAATAATGGTTATATATGGAATCTTTATGTAAAGATGTAAAAAAATATTTTACATTGTGTTGATAAATTCTATTTGACTGAGTATAATTAAGTTGAGAAAAGGAGGTCATCACAATGAAGTTTGACGAATTATTTGAACAGAGAAGCCTGGTGGCTTCGAAATTAAAAGATGTTATTCGAGATATGGGGTATACAAAAGTATCCTTTGCGTCAAAAGCTGATATTTCACGACCAACACTTGATAGACTATTAAATGGTAGTATTGACAATAAGCGCTCATTTGATCGCCATTTGCAGAAAATATTGAGGTTGCTTAACATGACAGTAGAAGATTTAATGTTATATCATTCAGTACCTAAAAAGGTTTCTACAGCAACAGTTTATTCTCAGAATGCACCTATGAATCATGAAATGAGCGATAAGGCAAAGAAGCAGTATGATTTGCTTCTTGATCTGATTGATTTGTGTGCAATTTATTATTAAAGGTGTTTATAGTTTATTAGATTTTAGTATTACAAAATTAAAACAGATTGGAGGTGTAGATTGAATGAGTGAATTAATTACTTCTCAAAATCTTGATTATGTTATAAAAAAGAATCTTGAAATTAAGGAAGAAGTTTTAACACAAGCAATTAGATTTCAAACAAATCCATCAATAATGAAAGTTCCATCAGCCCCACAACTTGCACTACTTATTTTGCAAGGCTTAGGTTTGATTCAAATGCCTATAGAAGATAAGTATTGGAGTGGTGCAATATTTATTAAAGACGAAAAGATTATTCCTGTTTTAAATACTGCACTTCCAAGAGCAAACCAGTATTTTACAGCGTGGCATGAGATATATCATTTGATATATGATGAGGTATCATTTGATCATTTTATTGGCACTGAAAATGTACTAGAAGAGAGAAAAGCAGACTACTTTGCTGCATGTATGCTGTTAAATGGTGTTGATAGATACTTTACAGAACTTCCAGAAATGGAGTTTATTTCAAAGATTTTACATTGTATGTCAGCGTTTCAAGCACCCTATAAAGCAGTGCTCATATCTTTATATGAATGTGCTGTACAGAGTGAAAATGAAAAGCTTTGTAGTAAGATTAAAGAAGTATTTGATTTTCAGTTTGATGATTTACCTCATAGATTTAGAATGCTGGGATTGGATGACAATCTAGTATGTCCTTCTTATGTTGTCAATGAATCTTTTTTACAGGGAAAAATAAAGAAAATAAGAGATGAAAACCCAGAACTTAGTTATCATAAGGATAATGAAGAGTATTTGAAGAATATTATGACTGAAATTTCGATTATTCTAAGGAGGGGCGAATGATAGAGATAGAAACTATTAGAAAAATGGATGACAGAAAACATATTGCTATTCTGGATACTTCTTCAATATCTTTTTTGCAAGGGTTGACAATTAAAGGTTTGCATTCAGAGGATATATTGAGAGATTATGATTTGATTCTGATTCCTGGATGGGTATTAAATGAAATAAATGATGCCAAAGGAAGAGCTTATTATGTACAGAGTCTGATAGAAAAGGGATATCCAATATATTGCATTAAAGAGGAATCCTATTCGGGTTTAACTTATAGTGAAGAAGGAAATCTTTATCAGATTGTTATTGCATCGACGCGTCAGTTGGCTAAAGTTAGAAGTTATTTGCGTCGTTATGTTGAAAAAGCAGATCCACTTGATATGGATGCATATAAAGATTGGATTAAAAAGTTATATGATGAATGGCCGATTTCTGACGAGGTACTTACTACTGGTAGAGTAAAAAAGAAAAATGCTGGTGAGGTATCAATTACAATATTATCTGAAATCATCTCGTGGTATTACCCTGAAACAAAGACATTAACAATATATTCTCAAGATGGTGACACATATGAGTTTCAAAGAAAAGCAGAAGCTGATTTGAAAAAGATGTTTATGAAAAAAACACCAGTGCCAGTTTCTTTTAAAAGTAATGATGCTATATTATGTCAACTTGTGAGAGAAGGAAAAATCAATATACATGATCTTGATTATTTTAGAACAGATAACCGTAAGATTACATATAGTAAAGAACAAGATGATCATTCCATTGTATTGATTACAGAATTAGTGAATAATGATTTCTTTTCGAAACTTGTTGCTGATAAAACAGTTCATATTATTTTTTAGGCAAATTTGCCCGGGTCTTTTTCCTTTCTCTAATAAGCGTTGAAATTTATATGATACGCTACTAAGTATGTACTAAACTGGTAACAAATCAGTAACAAAGGTCAATTTTTCCTTTATTCATGCAGTATTTGATTTCTAATTTTGAAAACTATAGAAATCACTTTCATTTCTATCTATAATTATAGGAAAGAGAAAAGGAGATAAGACAATGTTTAGAGACGACTTTTTATGGGGTGGCGCAGTGGCTGCTCATCAGTGTGAAGGTGCCTGGCAGGAAGGCGGAAAAGGAATCAGCTGTACAGATGTAGAAACAGCTGGGGATAACGTGACAGGTGCACCAAGACGTTTAACAGATGGTGTTCTTCCTGGAGAAGATTATCCAAACCATGTAGGTGTAGACTTCTATCATCACTATAAAGAAGATATCGCATTACTTGCTGAAATGGGATTCAAGGCATTTAGAACTTCTATCGCCTGGACAAGAATCTTCCCAAGAGGGGATGAAGAAACACCTAATGAAGAAGGTTTAAAGTTCTATGATGATGTATTTGATGAATTATTAAAATATGGTATTGAACCAGTCATCACATTATCACATTTCGAATTACCTTGGGCACTCGCAAAAGAATATGGAGGATTTACTAATCGTAAAGCCATTGATATGTTTGTGAAGTTCGCAAAGGTATGTTTTGAAAGATATCAGCATAAAGTAAAATACTGGATGACTTTCAATGAAATCAATAACCAGGCTGATGTGACTCAGCATAACTTAATCCAGGAAGGTGCTGTATTATTAAAAGAAGGCGATGATGCTGAATATTTAATGTATTTATCAGCACATCATGAATTAGTGGCTTCTGCGCTTGCAGTTAAGGCAGCTCATGAAATCAATCCTGACTTAATGGTTGGTTGTATGATTGGTATGAATGGTGTTTATCCAGCTTCTCCAAAACCAGAAGATATGATGAATGCTTTAGGTGCTATGCATCAGAAATATTGGTTTGCTGATGTACATGCAAGAGGACATTATCCAAGTCATATCTTAAAGAAGTTTGAAAGAAAAGGATATGACTTCATTACTGAAGAAGATAAGAAAATCTTAAGTGAAGGTAAAGTAGATTACATTGGATTCTCTTACTACATGTCATTCGCAACTAAATATCAGGGACGTAATGAAAAGACATTTGATTACTCTAATGAAGACTTTGTAAGAAATGAATACTTAAAGGCTTCTGACTGGGGATGGCAGATTGACCCATTAGGATTACGTTGGTGCTTAAACTGGTTCAATGACCGTTATGAACTTCCAATGATGATTGTAGAAAACGGCTTTGGTGCTTATGATAAGAAAGAAGAAGATGGTACTGTAGATGACCAGTATCGTATTGATTACTTAAAGGCACATATTGAAGCAATGAGAGATGCAGTGACTTATGATGGTGTAGATCTATTAGGTTATACTATGTGGTCTCCATTTGATATCGTATCTGCTTCTACTGGTGAATATGATAAGCGTTATGGTTTCATCTATGTAAACTATAATAATAACCATGAAGGTGATTTCTCTAGAAGCAAGAAGAAATCATTCTACTGGTATAAACACGTTATTGAAACAAACGGTGAAGAATTATAATACTCAAGAGATAGCTGTGGCTATCTCTTTTTAGCAGTTAGATTTGACAAGTGCTAAATAAAGATTATAATTATCAACAGGTGATAAAGATGCGTAACTATGTATTTGATTTTACTCATTGTTATAGAGGGGATAATGCACAACTGACATATTATGATTGTAGTGACATTGAAGGAACGCGATTATTCTGTGACAAACAGGCAGAGAAACAATTAAAAGAGATGATACATAAGAATGGTATTTCTGGTATTCATTTTATTGATTCTGGAGATTATCACTATATTACCAAACTGATGACTGATTTTATCCAGGAACCTTTTGATCTTGTTTTGATTGATCATCATACAGATATGCAGTCTTCTATTGTAGGAGATATGCTCAGCTGTGGAAATTGGGCTAAAAAAGCTTTACATAATCCATTTCTTCATCGTCTCTATCTGATTGGTCCAAATAAGCATGATTTAAAGAATATGGAACATAAAGAAAAGGTCTTAACTATCAGCATAGAAGAACTTGAACAAGGTGTTACTATTCCTCTCGAAACAAAATATCCTGTTTATATCTCTATAGATAAGGATGTTTTAGATGAAAGATATGCCATGACAAACTGGAATCAAGGAGAGATGTCACTAGGAATGTTAGAGGGTGTATTAGCTCACTTCTTAAGAAACTGTGAAGTAATTGGTATTGATATATGTGGTGATGATCCAGATATTGATGATTATCCTACTTATATAAAAGCAGAAAGAATCAACAACATCTCTGATGATGCACTTTATCAAACTGCTATGAAAATATTAAAAAGGAGAAGAAAGAAATGAGAAAAGATTTTGGCGCACGTGCCCTCACTTATCCACAGCCTGTTTATATGATTGGGAGCTTTGATAAGAATGATCATCCTGATTTAATGAATGCAGCATGGGGTGGTATCAGTGATGAAATGGAGATTTCATTAAGTCTTTCTAAAAGTCATAAAACAGTACAGAATATCTTAAAAACACATGCTTTTACTGTCAGTATTGCAGATGAAGATCATGTAGTAGCCTGTGATTATGTGGGTGTTGTATCAGGACATAAGGAACCAAATAAACTAGAAAAAGCAGGTTTTACTTATACTTCATCTAGTAAAGTACATGCACCTATTATCAATGAATTACCTATCTGTCTAGAATGTCGTTTGAAAGATTATGACTTAGATACAGAAATCATGAAAGGTGAAATCGTTAATGTATCTGTAGATGAACGTGTCTTAGATGAAACAGGTAGAGTAGATGTTTCAAAAGTAAAACCTATTACCTTCGATCCATTTAACAATCAATATGTTGGTCTAGGTAAGGTTGTTGGCCGTGCCTTTAAAGATGGACTCAAACTAAAATAAGGACTCCTGAGAGTCCTTTTTAACTAGTCTTTTTTAACTGTATGTAACTTGTCTAATAAACCACTCTTTTTAAATGTAGGTGCTAAAGCTAAATAAAGCACTGAAGAAATCACAATCGCAATCACTGCATTAGTAATAGTAGTAATTGCATTCCAAGATGCTAATGCTAAAGCAGCTTTAGCAGGTGCTCCAAGTAATACTGAAGTATAGAAATAAGAGAATAGTGGTTCAGCAATCACGTTGAATAATAAACCTGCGAAAGTAGAAGCAACGACACCAATAACTAACTTCTTACCTTCTAATTTCTGAATCTTGAATACTCTATGTGCAACTAGACCTGTAATAATCCCAATACCGAATTTTAAGATAAATGTCTTAGGTGCAACTACTACATAAGTAGGATCAAGTAAATCACCAATACCCATACCAACAGCCCCTGCAATTCCACCAGGTACACCACCTAATAATAAAGCAGCTAATACGCAGAATGTGTTTCCTAAATGGAATGAAGTAGTTCCTCCTGGTGTTGGAATCTTAATCTGTAGGAATGTGAAGGCGATATAAGCTAAAGCCGCCATCAATCCTGTTACTGCAATTTTTAATGTTTTATTTTCTTTCATATAAAACTTCCCCCTTTGATGGATAATACTATACATACATTCTGACATTATATAAATACTCAGTTATTAACTAAAAAAATAAGGTCAGTTTTAAAACTGACCTTATTCATGTACGATTTTTCCAAATATAAAACGGATCAGAGGGCCACAATAGAAGATCTGGAATAATAATGCGACAGGGAAATTAAAGAATGTAGTCTGGAAATAGACTGATATATCAATAGATTTAAAAAGAATAGTCGCAATTAAGCTCATACATGGACACATGATACATACAATCATGCTAGAAATCGCAAGAGTAATCACAATAGGACGATCTGTAGGCTTTACAAAGCGGAAAGCAAGCTTATGGGCTAAAGAATCTACCACAAGTAATTCTAAAAAGAAAGCGACTGGCCACATGATGATCATTTCATGGAAGGCAAGTAGGAAGACATGATTTTTCATTCCACCGATATTTAATGAGATGTTGAAGAGAATCATGACATACACCATTAAGAATGACATCATGGCAGTGAATAATAAATTTTGTTTGAATGTTTTAGGCATTATTAAATGCTCCTTTCTTGAAATTACACAAAAAAAACAACACTTAATATAAGTGTTGTTCGTTATCAAGCTATGCTTGTGCGTTTCCAATAATACCCTAAATCAATATTTTTTTTGCATGACTTACTTTAATATATTTTAGAAAATATGTCAATAAAGTATTTTTTCTAATATTTCTATAGCCTGTGGTAATTTATCTAAATCAATAGATGAATAATTCATAATAAAGGTATGTGATGTATGAGGTATATTCTTAAGATAGTAATGAGAGATAGCTCTTAAATGGATTCCTTCTTCTTTTAACTTATTAATGAGTGTCTCATCAGACATATGTGTATGAATTGTGATAAGGAAATGAAGACCTGCATCTTCTTTAGAAATAGTAATCATATCCTTTAAATCACTTTCTTCTAACATCTTTACAATCGCATCACGCTTATTATGATAATGGTTACGTAATTTAGTAATATGCTTATCAAAATAATGGTCATTGATAAATGAAGCAAGCGTATATTGTTCGAAGTTAGAGACTGTACAGGCATAAAAAGAAAGTTTCTTATTATACAGTTCTAATAAGTGATGTGGAAGCACCATATAGCTAATACGAATAGTAGAAGCCAATGTCTTAGTAAAGGTATTCATATAAATGACCTTTTCACTTAAATCAATACTCTGAAGGGCAGGAATAGGATGACCACTTAAACGCAATTCACTGTCATAATCATCTTCTATAATATAGCGATGTTCTTTCTTATTCGCCCAACCAAGTAATTCATAACGTCTAGAAATAGGCATGATAATACCAGTAGGGAAATGATGGGAAGGAGAAATATGGGCTATGTCTACATGTAAGCTTTCTAATTGATCAACAAGTATGCCTTGATCATCCATATCTATAGGAACACATGATGCCCCTAGACTTGAATAAACATCAAGTATCTTATTATAACCAGGATTCTCTACCGCATAGACAAGATCTAAACCTAATAGCTGAACAAGTAATCCATAAAGGTATTCAGTCCCTGCACCTACAATAATTCTTTCTGGTTCAACATCCATATTTCTAAATTCCTTAAGATGTAAAGAAATAGCTTCTCTTAATTCATAAATGCCACCTACTGGAGGGTTAACCATTAATTCTGATTGATGTTCATTTAATACATCCTTCATGAGTTTAGACCATGTTGTAAAAGGAAATAAGTGGGCGGGTGTTTGATTAGAAGAAAAATCACACCAATAGGATTTCTTTTTAATAGAAGGTTTATGAATCATCTTGGTAGGAATAAGAGGTGTCTTATTATTAATAGGAGATACATAAAATCCTTTCTTAGGTAAAGAATAAATATAGCCTTCAGCCATTAACTGAGCATAGGCATTCTCTATTGTAATGATACTAATACCTAGATTCTTTGCGAATGTACGCTTAGAAGGGAGCTTTTCATCTGCTGTCAGATGTCCTTCTAAAATATCATTCTTAATAAAAGTATATAATTGCTGGTAGAGAGATTTATGGTTATTTTCATCAAAACTATATGTAAGCATAGATACATCCTTTCTTTTCTACCCATTATAGCGTAATCATTTGAAAAAAAGAAGAAAACAGCATAGAATAGTCATATTAATGGAGGATAATCTATGGCGTTAACGGCTAAAAAAATTACACAAAATTTTAAGGAATTAGAAGATCTCAACAATGAAGCATTTCCTAAGGAAGAACGTGTGTCTATTGAAAGAATGATTGATTTATCTCAAACAGGTATTTCAGATCTTTATGGCGTCTATGATGAAGATACATTTGTTGGATTCTTTATGACAATGACATCTGATACATGTGTCTATTTATTCTATCTTGCAATTCGTTCATCACTTCGTTCTCATGGTTATGGAGGACGTACTTTAAAGTTGATGGATGATTTGTATCAAAGACAGATTGTATTAGATATGGAACCTTTAGATGATCAAGCAGATAACTATGAACAGCGTTTAAGACGTACTAAGTTTTATGCAAGTCATGGCTATCGTTCAAGTGGGTATCATTTGTTTTATTGGAATCAGACATTTGATTTATTATGTACAAGAGGGCCTTTCCTAAAGGATGACTTTATTAAAATCACACAAGAACTTCAAAGAGTTGTGGATGAATCAGGAGAAGGAGACTTCCATCCAAAGATGTTGAAAGCAGACTATGATATTCTAGATATTATTGATTTATAAGAACCGGAAGGTTCTTTTTTTCATTTCCTAACACTTAGGAAGTGAAATTGAATGCATAAAGCATTGTAAATGGTTACAATAAAGATGCAGGAGGAAATGCGTATGAATAATAGACAGCAGCGTATTATAGATATCCTTCATGATTATGATGAATGGGTGACAGGTAAAGAACTTGCTTCTATGTTGTCTGTATCAGATCGTACAATCCGTTCTGATATTGAGCATATTAATAAAGAGTATGAATGTACTCTTATAGAAGCCAATCGCCGTAAAGGTTATCACTTAGATGAGATGCTGACAAGTGTCAAAGGCATTACAACAAAATCAGTGATTCCTCAGACATCTCAGGAACGTGTATCCTGGATCATTAAAGAATTATTATTTAAACAGGAAATCAATTTGATTGAATTACAGGATCGTATTTATGTGAGTGGTTATACGATTGATAACGATTTAAGAAATATCAGACGAATACTTGCTGAATATCCTTCTTTAAAAGTGGTTCGTGTCAAGAATCATATTCGTTTAGAAGGTGATGAAAATGAAAAGCGTTCTGTATATAAGCATCTATTAGAATCAGAAATCAAAGGAAACTTCACTAATATTAGTGCTTTATCTCATTTGTGGAAGGATTTCAATTTGATTGATGTGGTAGAAATCTTTAAGAATGTCTGCGCAAATAATCATTATAAGTTCAAGAATGTTAGTCTTCCTATGTTGATGATGCATGCAGGAATTGCGATTGAACGTATTAGAAATAAGAACTATCTTTACGAGTCACAGAGTGACTGTACAGGGATTGATCTAGAATATCGTGTCTCAAAGGACTTCTTTGAAGAACTATCACAAAAGCTTGGTATTCCTTATGTTGAAGAAGAAGTAATCAAGTTTGCCTTCTTATTAGAAGGAAGAGGCAGTCATGTAGACTTAAAAAAAGAATCTCAGCAGTTAGTAGAAGAAGTACTATTAGATATCAGAGACTGCTTTGATATTGATTTTAGAGATGATGAAGAGCTTTATAATAGTTTAATCATTCATATGCAGTCATTACTTGATCGTATCAAAGTAGATAAGCCTAATACAACAGCTTACTTAAAGGAAATCAAAAGACAATATCCTTTAGTCTTTGAAATGGCTATTCATGCCAGTGATGTGATTTCTAAGGCAACAGGTAAACCATTGGTAGAAGATGAAATCTCTTATCTGGCATTACATTTTGGAACAGCCTATGAAAGACATATCAATACACAAAAATACCGTGTTGTCATGATTATTCCCCATAATCAGATGCTTGCGAAAGCATGTATGGATAAGATTGAAACACGTTTTAGAGAACGTATGGAAATTATTAAAGTATTCCCATTCTTTGAAAATAATATGATTGCATCACTTCATCCAGATTTGATTCTGACAGTTGTCCCATTGCAGCATGAATTGCCTATTAAGACAGTATCCATCAGTTTATTTGTGAATTATGAGGATGAAAGTCAGATCTTCCAGGCATTGAACCAATTAGATAGAGAAAAATATCATGATCAGTTCTGTCATATTGTAAAGAAGCTGATTGGACAGAAAACATTCTTTATTAAAGAAGACATCGCATCTAAGGAAGATGCCATTAACTATCTATGTGATAATCTGATTCAGTTAGGATATGCTACAAAAGAATATAAAGAAGATGTCTTTAAAAGAGAAGAAATGGCAGGAACAGCCTTTGTGCAGGGCTTTGCTGTACCTCATGCGATTACAGTACAGCCATTACGTTCTACAATATCCGTTATGGTCTTAAAGAATCCTGTCAAGTGGGGTAAATATGAAGTCCGTCTTATTCTTTTATTATCTATTAGTGAACAGGACAATCAGATGCTGCATACATTCTTTGACTGGTTATCCAATGTATTGATTGATTATAACCAGCTAATGCAGTTTATTGAAGCAGACAATTATCAACAATTTATGAAGCTAATGACAGCGTGAGGTAACAAATGAAAAAACAACAACAGACAATTGCATCATTACCAAGACGTTTTGGTGCTTACTTATTAGACTGGTATATCGGTGCTCTTTTTACTTCTTTTCCTATTGCGATTGTATCACAGAAAGTCTATGGCACAATGAAGAACCAGAATCTATTAAAGTACCCTCATCAGTTAGGACTGATTTGTGGGCTATGCGCATTATTAGGTGCGACTATTTACTATGTTGTGATTCCTTTAGTGGTTAATAAGGGACAGACAATCGGTAAAAGAATCTGTCACATCAAGATTGTAAAGAGTGATGGTCAGGATGTCGGACTAAAAGAACTATTACTTAGAGAAGTATTAGGCGCTATTGTGATTGAAGGAGTTCTCTATTCGGCAAGTACGATTTTACATCAGGTATTACAGATTGGTTTGGGGATTAGTTTAGTGAAGCCAATGATGTATGTTGGATTTGTGATTACGATTGTGAGTGCTATTTTGTGTCTCGTGAATAAGAAAGAACATCTAGCATTACATGATTATCTAGCACGTACTAAAGTAGTGGATTTTTCCTAAATAGAGGAAATCGCATTCACTGCCTGAAAATAAATAAAAGTTTATACTATGAATTGTGAGATGGAGGAAATCACATGGAAGATTTAGAATTATTAAGTTTTAACATTATTTCTGCAGTGGGTACTGCAAAGTCACGTTATGTACAGGCAATGTATCTTGCTGAAAAAGGTGATTTTGATGAAGCTCGCGCAAAAATAAAAGAAGGAGAAGAAAGCTTTGTGAAAGGTCATGAAGCACATGCATCACTTATTCAGAAGGAAGCATGTGGTGAAAAGACAGTTCCAACAATTCTTCTTATGCATGCGGAAGATCAGCTTATGAATGCGGAAACTACAAAAATCATGGCTGAAGAGATTATCAAACTATCTCAAAGAATTAAAAAATTAGAAGGAGGAGAATAGGATGAAAAAGGTTTATTTATTCTGTAGTGCTGGTATGTCTACAAGTATTCTTGCAAGTAAGATGCAGGAAGTGGCTAACAGCCATAACCTACCTATCAAGGTAGCTGCTTTCTCTCATAACAAATTAGGAGAAATCGTTAATTCTGATTGTCCTGATTGTATTTTACTTGGTCCCCAGGTTGAATATCTTTATGATGAAACAGTGGCTAACTTTGGACACCTTAATATACCTATTTCTGTCATCGATCAGGATGATTACGGTATGATGAATGGTGAAAGAGTGCTTAAAAAAGCAATTCTATTAATCAAGAAAAACAATAAATAATAATTAAAGGGAGTACTTAAAGTATGATGAAACAACTTGAAAAGTATTTAATGCCTCTAGCGGAAAAAATCGGACGTAATAAATACTTAATGTCAATTCGTGATGGTTTCTTAGTATCAACACCATTACTTATTGCCGGATCAATTTTCTTATTAATCGCAAACTTTCCAATTACAGCTTGGACAAAGTTCTTAGAATCAACAATTATTAACCAGGAAACTGGTCAGTCATTAGCTGCTTTCTTATCAAAACCATCTGATGCAACATTCACTATCATGGCAGTATTTGCTGTTATGGGTATCGCTTATTCATTTGCTGGTCAGATGAAGACAAACAAGATCTTCGGTGCTGCCTGTGCACTTATGTCATGGTTCTTAATCATGCCATATTCAATCACTGGTAATGTCACTGTAGGATCTAAAACTATTGAAGCAACTCTTTCTGGTATCCCACTAGGATGGGTTGGTGCAAAGGGTATCTTCGTAGGTATCATTACTGCATTCCTAAGCGTACATATCTATGCATGGGTAGAAGGTAAGGGCTGGACAATCAAGATGCCAGCTGGTGTTCCACCAACTGTTGTAGAATCTTTCTCAGCATTAATTCCAGCAACATTCGTAATGACTTTCTTCTTCCTAGTTAACTTAATCTTTGGTTTCTTAGGAACAAACGTATTCCAGATTATCTTTGAATTCTTACAGACACCATTATTGAACCTTGGTGATACATTAGGTGCAATGGTTGTTGCTTATATCTTCTTACACTTATTCTGGTTCTTTGGTATCAACGGTGGATCTGTAGTAGGTGCAGTATTTAACCCAATTCTTCAGACTTTATCAGCTGAAAACATTCTTTACTTCACTCATCATCAGGGTACAGGTCATATCATCTGTCAGCAGTTCCAGGACTTATTCGCTACATTTGGTGGATGTGGTTCTACATTATCATTATTAATCGCAATGTTATTATTCTGTAAATCTAAACGTATTACAGACTTAGGTAAATTGGCTTTAGTTCCAGGTATCTTTGGTATCAACGAACCAATCGTATTCGGTTTACCAATCGTATTAAACCCAACTATGCTTATTCCATTCATGTTAGTACCAACAGTGAACATCATTATTTCATACATCTGTATGGCTCTTAAGATTGTTCCAATCTGTTCAGGTATCAACATTCCTTGGACTATGCCACCTATTATCTCAGGTTTCTTAGCAACTAACTGGGTAGGTGCTGTTCTTCAGGGTATCTTAATTGTGATTGGTGTTATTATCTACATGCCATTTATCAAGGTACTTGATAAGCAGTACTTAAATGAAGAAGCTCAGGCTCAGGCTACTAAAGAAGAAGACGACATTGATTTAGACGACTTATCTTTTGACGATCTATAAGAAGGAGAGATGAAACATGAAAATCGTAATGATTTATGACCAGATCCAGTCTGGTAAAGGGATTAAAGATGATCACATGGTACCTTTAGGACTAGTAAAAGAATCATGTGGACCTGCTATTATGATGGAACCATTCTTAAAACAGGTAAATGGACATGTTGTATGCTGTTTATATTGTGGAGATGGATTCTATGAAGCAAATAGTGATGAAGTCAGCCGTAAACTTTGCGCAATGGTAGAAAAAATCAAACCAGATGTTGTTGTATGTGGTCCATGTTTCAACTATCTTGGCTATGGACGCATGGCTGCTCGTGTCGCTTATGATATTAATGAAAAGACTCATTCACATGCTATGGCTGCAATGAGTATAGAAAATGAAGAGACAATTAATGAATATAAAGACAAGGTTCATATCATCAAGACACCTAAGAAGGGTGGTACTGGTTTAAATGAATCATTAGAAGGAATCTGTCAGCTTGCTAAAGCAATGTGTGAACAGAAAGATGAAGACATCGTTGCTTCTAAGTATTGTTTCTAAATTAACTTGAGGATACGTGAGGACGTATCCTCTTTCAATAAAAGGAGGATATTAACATGTACGGTATTATTGCTACTTGGAGAATGGCTTTAGAAGGTATTACAAAAGCAGATGAAGTATTAAAGAATCATGGAGATGCAGGAGATGCAATTGTTGAAGCTGTTAAGGCTGTAGAAGATTTCCCGTATTATAAGTCAGTCGGTTATGGGGGATTACCTAATGAAGAAATGATTGTAGAATTAGATGCAGCTTATATGAACGGAAATACTCTTTCTGTAGGATGTGTAGGAGCAATCAAGGACTTTGCGAATCCTGTAGAAATCGCAAGAAAGTTATCTCATGAAAAGGTCAATAACTTCTTAGTAGGTGCAGGTGCTGAAAAGTATGCATCTAAGAATGGCTTTGAAAGAAAGAACATGCTCACTGAACGTGCTGAAATTCATTATCATAATAGATTAAAAGAAATGACTCAGGAAATTAAACCTTATTCTGGTCATGATACAGTAGGTATGGTCTGCTTAGATGAACATGATAAGATGACTTCTGCCACTTCTACAAGTGGATTGTTTATGAAACGTTCTGGTAGAGTAGGTGATTCACCAGTCTCTGGATCTGGTTTCTATGTGGATAGTGAAGTCGGTGGTGCAAGTGCTACAGGTCTTGGTGAAGATGTCATGAAGGGTTGCGTTTCTTATGAAATCGTAAGAATGATGAAAGAAGGTATGCACCCACAGGAGGCATGTGAAAAAGCTGTTAATACATTCTCTAAAGAACTCATTAAACGTCGTGGCGAAGCAGGAGATATGTCTTTAATCGCTATGAATAATAAAGGTGAATGGGGATGTGCCACAAACATTGAAGGTTTCTCATTTGTTGTTGCAACTCCTGAACTTGAACCTACTGTATTTGTAGTAAAACATGAAGGTGAACATAGCGTATTTGAAAAAGCAAGTCAAGAATGGCTTGATGATTATATGCGTACAAGAACAGCCCCATTGGTAAGAAAATAATGAATGAAGAAATATTAAAGGCTGTTGATGAGATTGCAGATGAGATGATTGAAGGCATCAAGCGTATTGTACGTATTGATAGTGTAGAATCTGAGGCTGTTAGTGATGCTCCTTTTGGAGAAGGTGTACGCCATGCACTTGATGAAACACTCCAGTTATCTCGTGATCTTGGATTTGAAACAGTAGATGTTGATCATTATATCGGCTATGCACGTTATGGACATAGTGATGATTATGTATGTGCCTGTGGTCATTTAGATGTTGTACCAGTAGGTGAAGGCTGGAAACATCCACCATTTAGTGCTTATGAAGAAGACGGCGTGATTTATAGCCGTGGTATCTTGGATAATAAGGGTCCTATTCTTTCATGTCTTTATGCACTTACTGCTTTAAAGAGACTAGGTATAAAGCCTGAAAGAGAAGTACGTATCATTTTTGGATGTGATGAAGAATCAGGATTTGAAGATTTAAAGTATTATTTAGATCATGAAAAAGCACCGATTGCTGGTTTTACACCAGATTGTAAATATCCTGTTGTTTATGCTGAAAGAGGACGTGCTGTTATTAAAGTAAAAGCTGATTTGGATCATTTGATTGCCTTTATGAATAAATATATCTTAAATACACAAAATAAAGGTGAAAGATTGGGTATTGATTATAAGAATGAGGAGTTTGGACAATTAGAAATCCGTAACTATCATTTAACTAAAGAAGATTTCAGCTTTTCTATCAGCTATCCAGCAGGACTTACACTAGAAGAAATACTCACTCAACTTAATAATATAGAAGGATATGAATATGAAGTCGTGTCTCATTTCAAGCCTGTTTATTTTGATAAAAAGGCACCTATGGTAGAAATCATGAAAGAGACATATGAATATGTGACTGGTAATGATGGAACACCTGTGACTACAACAGGTGGTACTTATGCGAAAATGATGCCTCATATTGTTCCATTTGGACCTTCTTTCCCAGGACAGAAGGGGATTGGACATAATCCTAATGAATGGATGACAAGAGAGGACCTCATTACTAATGCAAAGATTTACGCTTTAACACTTTATCAATTATCTAGAAAGGAAACAAAACTATGATTGAAGTATGTTGTGGAAGCTATAAAGATGGCCTACGTGCATATAAGGGTGGAGCCACTCGTATTGAATTAAACAGTGCCCTTTATTTAGGTGGTTTGACACCTTCTGTGGCCTCTTTAAGATTATTAAAGAGAGAAACAACATTGACTATTATCTGTATGGTTAGACCTCGTGGGGCTGGCTTTACTTATGATGAAATAGAATACAAACAGATGTTACTAGAAGCAGAAGACCTATTAGAAAATGGTGCTGATGGACTCGCTTTTGGTTTCTTAAATAGTGATCACACAATTGACGAAAAGCGTACAAGAGAATTTGTAGAACTCATTCATAAATATCATCGTACAGCTGTATTCCATCGTGCCTTTGACTGCTGTGATGATCTAAACCATGCGATGAGTCAATTAATTGAACTTGGTGTTGATCGTGTTTTGACAAGTGGTGGTCAGCCTACTGCAATAGATGGAGCTGACAAGATCAAATCATTACAAGATAATTATGGTAAGGATATTGAAATTCTTGCAGGAAGTGGTGTGAACTATAATAATGCGGCTTCATTAATGGAACATACAGGTATCTCTCAAGTACATTCTTCTTGTAAGGATTATGAAGAAGATCCTACAACTTCAGGCAAGTCTGTTACTTATAGCTATTATACGGGCACACATGCCAATGATTATGAAAGTGTGAATCAGGAAAATGTCGAAAAACTTGTCAACAGCCTACAAAACAAATAAAAGATATATCATTACATTCTTTGCAGTGCTTTTCTCAGCACTCTTACAGACTTTTGTACTTCAGACTTTCTTGAATCCTTCTGACCTCTTATCAAGTGGTTTTACAGGAATCGCCATTCTGATTAATCGTATCAGTATGCTTTATGGGTATTCTTTATCTATTTCTACACTTGTGATTGTACTTAACCTACCTGTCGCAATTGTCTGTTATAAGACAATAGGTAAGAAGTTTGTTTTCTTCTCTTTCTTACAAGTTATCTTCTTCAGTATCTTCACAAGGGTATTATCATTTGATCCATTATTTGATGATGTGATCTTGAATGTATGTTTTGGTGGATTTCTTTATGGATTTGCGATTGCGATTGCTTTAAAAGGGAATGCGAGTACTGCGGGTACTGACTTTATCGCTTTATATGTTTCCAATAAAATGAATAAGTCAATCTTCGAATATATATTTGTCTTCAATACATTAATGCTATGTGTATTTGGGTTCATGTTTGGCTGGATTCATGCAGGATATTCTATTTTATTCCAATTCCTCTCAACCAAAACGATTGATACATTCTATAAGCGATATAAACGTGTCACTTTAGAAATCACAACAGTCCATTCTGAAGAATTACGTCAGGCTTATATTGCACAATATCGTCATGGTTTGACTATGCTTCATGGTGAAGGCGGTTATAGTGGTCATCCTCTCACTATGATTCATACTGTCGTGTCAAGCTATGAAGTGCAGGATATTGTGGATCTCATGAAAAGTGTTGATCCTCATGTTATTATCAATATATTGCCAACAGAAAACTTTGTAGGTGGATTCTATCAAAAACCTTTAGATTAACAGGCTTCGGCCTGTTTTTTCATACATGAAAAAAACCTCTCAAATAGAGAGGTTAGATGCTTAATTCTTCTATAGTACAAGTATTTTCTTCCTTGAAATATTCTTCTGTTTCCGCAATAACTTCTTTTCTAAGCCCGATTAAACCAATCAGGTTAGGGATAGCCATACAGCCATTCACGATATCTGCAAGAATAAAGATAAACTGTAATGACATGAATGGACCAATCGCAATAAGAATAATGAAGATGATCTTATAAATCTTGATAGAACGAATACCTGCAAGATAGTACATACATCTTTCACCATAGTAGTTCCATCCAATAATAGTTGTAAACGCAAAGAAGATCAATCCAATATTGACGATATATTCACCAATGAAAGGAATAATAAGTCCTCTATTGAAGGCAAGTGATGTGACAGCTGCACCTTCTAAACCACTTGTGTTTGCACCAGTGATTAAAATTGCAAGACCTGTCATTGTACAGATCACCATTGTATCAATAAAAGTACCTGTCATAGAAACAAGCCCCTGTTCTACACATGAATCAGTCTGGGCTGCAGCTGCTGCAATAGGCGCACTTCCTAAACCACTTTCGTTAGAGAAGATTCCTCTACTAATACCCATCTTCATCGCAACACCCATTCCTGCACCAAATACGGCTTTGATATCAAAGGCAGAAGCAAGTACTGTTTTTAATACATGAGGAATCATTGGAAGATGTGTGACTAGAATAAGTACAACTCCACCAATATAAAATACACACATAAATGGAATCACTTTTTCAGCTACTGCCGCAATTCTATGAATTCCACCAATTGTGATAAAACCAACAAGAGCTGTAAGAATAATGGCACTGATCCAATAAGGTACATGGAAAGATAAATGCAATGCATCAGAAATAGATCTGACCTGAGTGAATGTACCAATACCAAGATATGCCACTGCAACACCAAAGAAAGCAAATAGACTTGCGAGAAATTTATTGTGTAAACCTTTTTCAATATAGTACATAGGTCCACCTGCAATTTGCCCGTTTTCATCTTTTGTACGATATTTAATAGCAAGTACACCTTCGGCATACTTAGTGGCCATTCCAAAGAAAGCAGAAATCCACATCCAGAATAGTGCACCAGGACCACCTGCTGAGATAGCAGTCGCAACCCCTACAATATTACCTGTTCCAATTGTAGAACTTAAGGCAGTACATAAAGCCTGGAAACTAGATACATCACCTTCCTGATTTTCATTCTTCTTGAAAATCAAAGAGAAAGCTTTCTTTAATCTTACAAACTGAATAAACTTTAAATGAGTTGTGAAATAAATACCTGTTCCAAGTAGTAACAGGATCAGGGGCATACCCCATACAAGATTGTTGACTTGAGTCAGAAATTTGGTCATAAAAAAACTCCTTCTAATAAATTAGACGGAATTAATAGTGAAAAGTATAAGTCACTGTCCTTTTACCTGAGAGTGTTACTCCTTCGGTGCTCATTATGAGTCTCTCCAGTGATTCGTCCAATAGCGATCCTTTTACCTGAAATCTTCCATCCTTCGGTGTTCTTACAAAGAATCTCTTTCGCTACTATCATCCGTTCTTTTACAAGAAAACATTATAAACAGAGAACTTTATAAATTCAATGTTTTTTTATTTTTAATGATTTCGCTCTTTTTAAGTAAATTGTTGCTTTAGGTTATCTTATTCAGCAAAAATAC